>Ga0209777_10002321_pt1 | contig 25357 bp, 20 predicted proteins | sample FrelakmetHBP12HB_FD_187147 | JGI IMG/M metagenome (GOLD analysis project Ga0209777, IMG submission 187147) | Freshwater lake sediment microbial communities from the University of Notre Dame, USA, for methane emissions studies -HBP12 HB (SPAdes)... | ecosystem: Environmental > Aquatic >... | reverse complement strand
CACATGGGTACCCACGTGAGGTTTTGCCGAAGCATGGCTTCGACGAGCAAAGGCTGGAGCATGGCTCCAGCACTCCAAGGTCATCTTCTCATTTCTCGATAACTCAAGAATTTGGGACGCTCTCAATAAATTATAGATGATGAGTGATGAGTGATGAATAAAGAAAAAGAAAGCATGTCGTTCTTATACTCATCACTCATTATTCATCATTCATCACTTAACTTTCTCCTGTCCACCGTCTTCTTTACTCATCACTCATCACTCATTACTCATCACTTTCTTCAAAAGACCGTTCCGAAATTGAAATAAAATGCGTATTTCGCCTCTTCACCGGCCTTTCCGATGTCAAGGCGACCCATGAGGTTGGGCGGCATGAGGATTCGGAAGCCCAGCCCGTAGGTGTTGTGCAACTTCATGGAAAGCGATTCATTGAACTCCTTCTCGTTCACGAAAACCTGCCCCATATCGTAGAACACGTTGCCGTCACAATCCAGGTCAAGGTGAATTTTTCTGATGTTGTTCTTGAAATGGAGGATATGATAACGATATTCGATGTTGGCGAGCGCGCTGCTTTTTCCGCGGAAGCGGTTTTCCCAGAAGCCACGCATGTTGTCCCGACCGCCGATCGAGGGCAGATCCCACCACGGGATGAGGGAATCATGGCCGGCGAGAGTTTCTCCCCGCAGGTGCAACGCAAGCACGTTGTATGTGCCGAACAGCAACTTGTAATACCGGTAATCGAGCATATAACGGGAAAAATCAAAGTCTGCGCCAGACCAACCGCCCACATCCTCGAAGTGGAATTCCAGGCGGTAGCCATCGGTTGGGCGCCATTGATTGTTGCGCGTCGCCTGAATAATCGAAAGGCCGACGCCCGGCGTAACGCCGCCGTTGTTCCCGGGCAGGCCCGCATATTTTGATTTGCCGTTGGGCATGTCTTCATTCCGGGTGTCGCCAAGCCATACCCGGCGGTAAAAAGGCTCGACCGCAAGGTAAAGGTTTCCACCGGGGCGCCATCCCAGGGTTAGGTGAGCCTGGAGATTTTTATAAAAATAGCTTGATTCGTCCCCGGCGCCGCTGAAATTGCCCTCTCTATCGTCACTTGACCTGTTGTCTGTTTCGTTTCCAATGCCGAAGAAACGGAAGTCGGGAGTGCTTTCATATTCTGCAAATGCCATGATATAAAGCCATGAGCTTTGTCTGGCCATTAGCCTCGGCTCCATTAAAAGCAGCTCATAGGTCTGGAAGCTGGTCAAAGTGTATATGTTGGCGAGGTCCAGGATGAGTCTGGTGTTGAAGACGTTCTGGCCCTTGAGTTTGACGCCGGTTCCCGCGCCCGTATCGGGGTTGAACTTGAACCTCGGCACTATGCCCCATTTGGTCTCCGCAGGCTGCTCACCCGTGACGCCTTCGCGGAGGTCGCGAAGTTCCTCGGCCCGCGCTGTAAATGCGGTCATCAGGAGAAACAAGGCCGCCATAACCGCCAAAGTGAATTTTTTCAACATAACATCCTTTTGCAGTGGACGATCATAAATTTTATGTTCATTATAGCCTATGAGCCGAAGTTCATAGCTGGGGCGCGATATGGAGCGCCATGCAAGAATGAACTGAAAGCGAAAGACTTTATAAGGAAACGAAAGAAAAGACAAACCTGAAATGGGCCTGCAAATAACAGCCGCTTTTCTCGGCCTCGCCGTGCTAGTGCTTGCGATCATATCGGTCCGGCTTGCGTTGCGCGCCGGTAAGCAAGCGCCGCCTGCGGGAGAGAATGAGGCCCTGATGATGCTTCAGCGGCAGGTGGAGTCCCTGCGCGCGGCGCTCGACCAGGGCCAGCGCGAATCCATGCGCGTCGTGAACGAACAACTCGCCCACGTCACCGTCCAGTTATCGTCGCGCCTTGAAGAAAACGCCCGCGCCATACAAAACTCGGGAAAATCCCTCGGCGAGGGAATGGACAGCGCGGCGAAGGCGGTGGGCAATGTGCAGCAGTCACTTGCCCGGCTCGACGAGGCCAACAAGAGAATTTACGATCTGGGGCAAAGCATATCGGGCCTTGAAAAACTCCTCCGGGCGCCAAAACTGCGCGGCGGGCTGGGAGAATTTTTCCTCGAGGAGCTGCTTGCCCAGATACTGCCCTCCGGCAGCTTCGACATGCAATACAGCTTCCAATCGAAGAAAAAGGTTGACGCGGTCATTCGCATCGGAGACCGGCTCGTGCCGGTGGACGCCAAGTTCCCCATGGAAAGCTTCCAGCGCATGGTGGCGGCGGACAACGAGGCGGATCAGAAACGCGCGTTCCGCGAGTTTACCTCCGCGGTCAAAAAGCAGGTTGAGGAAATCGCCTCATCCTACATCCTCCCGGACGAAAAAACATTCAACTTCGCCCTCATGTACATCCCCGCCGAAAATATCTACTATGAAACCATCATCAAAGACGATCGCTTCGGCGAGGACGAAAGCATCGCCGCTTACGCCCTCAAACGCCACGTCATTCCCGTCAGCCCGAACAACCTTTTCGCATACCTTCAGACAATCATCCTCGGGTTGAAAGGGCTGAGCATCGAGAAGCGAACGGAGGAAGTGATCGAGCAATTAGACAGGCTTAAGCGCGAGTTTGACCGCTTTGCAAAGGATTTCAACGTCCTCGGCACGCACATTGTCAACGCCAAAAACAAGTACGAAGAGAGCGAAAAACACCTGGGCCGATTTATTGACAAGCTCGAAATCGTGACAAAGATGAAAGAAATGGAAAGTGGCGAATCGCTAAAAAAGATCGAAGCCTCAACAGACGAAAATTCGGAGAGTTAGAAGGCTTTAAATAAAATCAATAGAGGAGACAGATGCGATACAGCGAGGCATTCATACCGACTTTAAAAGAGGATCCGCAAGACGCGGAACTTGTAAGCCACAAACTCATGGTGCGGGCGGGCATGATCCGCAAGGTTGCCGCGGGCGTTTACAGCTATCTGCCGCTCGGCCTGCGCGAGATCCGCAAGGTTGAGAACATCATCAGGGAGGAAATGAACCGCGCGGGCGCAATCGAGTTGCTAATGCCGGGCGTGCAGCCACGGGAGTTATGGGATGAATCGGGGCGATGGGAGATCATGGGAAAGGAGCTGGTTCGCTTCAGGGACCGGCACGACCGCGAATTCTGCCTCGGCCCGACGCATGAGGAGGTCATCACCGACATCATAAGGCATGAGATACGATCATATCGCCAGCTTCCCATAAACCTGTATCAGATACAGAACAAGTTCCGTGATGAAATCCGGCCGCGGTTCGGGCTGATGCGCGGTCGCGAGTTTTCCATGAAGGACGCTTACAGCTTTGACGCCTCCGCCGAGGGCGCCGAGAAAAGTTATTGGGCCATGTACCGCGCATACCGCCGCATCTTTGAGCGCTGCGGGCTGAAATTCCGCTCCGTCGAGGCCGACACAGGCAACATCGGCGGAAAATTCAGCCACGAATTCATGGTGCTAGCGGATTCCGGCGAAGATCGCATCCTGTCATGTGACTCATGCGACTACGCAGCAAACGCCGAGCTTGCAGAAATAGGCGAACGAACCGCCCAATATCCCGATGAGCCTCTTGGGCCGTTTACCAAAGTTCCGACTCCGGGAATGAAAACGGTTGAAGAGGTCACAGCTTTCCTGAAGGTCGAGCCGAAGAGGCTAATCAAAACGCTTATTTTCGACGTTGACGGCAAGCCCGTTGCGGCGCTGGTGCGCGGCGATCACGAAGCCAATCCGGTCAAGGTTCGCAAGGCGGCAGGTGGCGATAATATCGCCATGGCCGACGCGGCGATGGTCGAGGCGGTCACCAAGGCCCCCGTTGGATTCGCAGGGCCGCATGGCCTCTCGATACCGCGAATCGCCGACCTTGACCTCAAAGGAATGAAAAACATGGTCGTTGGGGCAAACGAGGCGGACACCCATATGACCGGCGCAAACGAGGGCCGCGACTTCGAGGTCACAAAATGGGCGGACATAAGGGGCGCACTCAATGACGACTCGTGCCCGCGATGCAAGGGGGTCCTCAAGGAATTTCGCGGCATCGAGGTCGGCCACATATTCATGCTAGGCACAAAATATTCCGCCCCCATGAAAGCCACCTTCCTCGACGCAAGTGGTAAAGAGCAGCCCTTCGTCATGGGATCTTATGGCATCGGCGTGGGTCGCACCTCAGCCGCCGCCATCGAGCAGAACCACGACGCGCGCGGCATAATCTGGCCCTGGCCCATTGCGCCATTCCACGTTTATATATTGCCCGTGAACGCGAAACAGGAAGAGCTGATGAGCGCCGCAAAAGATATTCACGACCGCCTCGAGGCCGCGGGATTAGATGTCCTCCTCGACGACCGCGACGAGCGCGCCGGAGTGAAATTCGCCGACGCAGACCTCATCGGCGCGCCCCTGCGTATCACGGTAGGCTCCAAACATCTCAAAGATGGCAACATCGAGTTTAAGCGGCGGGACAGCGAAGAGGTGGAGATAATCCCGATAAAAGGCGTGGTTGAAAAGGTTGAGGCTTATAAGAAACAGGCAATGAGCGGCAAATCTTGATGGGGCATGGCCTCACTTAAGGCGCTTCCGGTTTGTCAGCCGGCGGCGTAACGCGCGCCCTCGCCGCGATTACGGCCCAGATAACCAAAGGCGCCAACTGCCAGCCGATGGTGATATTAAACACATCGAGACCGGCGAGAACCTGCTGCGTCACCTGCGGCATTCTCTCGAGATAATGCTGATCCAGCGGACTAAACGGACGCCCCAAGACGGAAAAGGGGCACAATGCCTCCACGAAAAGAATGGATACATGATAAACAACCAGGACTGAGAATCCGACGATTATTTTTTTAAGCAGACTCCTGAGTTCCATCGGCGACGCGGCCATGAGAGCCAGTAAGACGACCGCCCCTATGTGAAACAATCCGCCCGAGAGATAAAATTGAATGGGCGGAAATCCATCCTCGAACATGCTTAATGCGAAGTTATAGTCATCCGAAAAGACAAAGTGATGCATTCCGCGAGGGTCATAGGCGGCCAATAGGCACTGGGTCAGGAAGGCAAGCGAATATTGATATGGTTTTGAAATGAGCCACCATACGGGCGAGACTATCAGGAGGAAAATGAACGATCTAGCCAGCAGGCTCGCGGCCCCTCGGAATCGCCCACCCCGCCCAGGCCAGGAAAATGGCCAGACTCGCCAGCACCACCACGGTTTCCCAGACGTAAACATGGAAAAAATCGAACCAATCGTGCCGGTAGCTACCGATTAGAAACAGGCTTGCCACCCGGCACACATTTAAAACATATATTGACACAGCGGCTCCCGCAACGCCCAGGGTGCGATGCATCCAACTTGCCGGAGCGGAAAGCATCGCCGCAACCACCAGCGCCGTAACGTAAACACCGTTGCAGCCGTTGGCGATCTCCGTCTGAAATAACGGCCCGGCTAACATCCTGCCCTTTGCCAACGCAGCCACTCCAAACATTCGCAATATCGCTCCCGTCAACGCCGTCATAGTCGCGGTAAACCTTTCCACCAACTCGCCTTGCCCGAAAGAAGAGGTCAGCACGCAAAAGAAAAAGAGGAGATACAGGGCAAATCTTGCGGATGCCCACATAATAACCGCGTTGCGACGATACCATGACGAGTGTTGATTTATATTTTCCATAGGCCAACAAAGAAAATATTGGATTCTAGATTTTAGATTGAATAATGCAGAGTTGACCCCCTCTTAAATCCAAAATCTAAAATCGAAAATTTCTTCCCGCTCAAGGGGTTATTAATATCGGCGCGCCAATCATCACCTTGTCCCACATATAGTCAATGGCCGAATCCGGCACAGCTATACATCCGAGTGTCCAATTATACAGGCCTCTCGTGCCCTTACCGTGAATTTCGATATCCCCGCCCAGATTCGTATCCTGCGGCGGGACACCCCTCTCGTTGATCGCCCGCACGATCGCCGCGCGCTGGCTGGCGGGGATAATGCCCTCCATGAACCCCCGTTCCGCATGAGCTATGTCCGGATAACTTAGCAAAAAACCCTTGTAAAATCGGCTGTTGGGTACCTTCCTGCACACATAAAATTCCCCCTCCGGCGTTCTGTTGTCGCCCCGTTTTGCTTTATCCCCGACGGGGTCGCCGCCGAAATCGGTTATCCAGTTGTTAATAGCTTTCCTTTCATGGAATAGGGTCAGCTTCTTTCGGGATTTTTCTATCAAAATCCAAAAAGATGAGGTTTCAGACTTCTTCAGGTATCCGGTTTGCCCGGCGGCGTTCTTGACTTTCAGCCATTCGCCGGAATCCTCTATAACCGCAAAACCGACCCCAAGCGCCACAGCGGCTATTTGGGGGCCGTTCGGAGATTTCCTGAGGGCTGCCGCCCGGTAACTGACCCAGACGGCGCGCTCATGACCCAAAAGAAACGCCGGCTCAATAGACGAGGTTTGTTCGCCGGAATAAGAAATCGAAACGGCGATGAACGCAAAAATAATAAGAATTGTAAAAGCGTATGATAATCTTATATGACTGTTCATCTACAGCCTACGGCCTGCCGCCTACAGTCTTTTAAGGAGAGAAACCTTCCGGTCGAAATTCCGCTTTGCTTAAATAATTCAGGAAAACCGTTTCAAATCCGTCGTAAACCTTCGAGTTGGCAAGCAGGATATACATGGTCTGGAGGGGCTGATCGAAGCGATAGTAAACGAGGCCCTTCATCGGAGTGAACCCCTTTTTTTCCGCGCTGAACCGGACGTAAATATATTGCAGGGGAGTGCCCAAGATCCACGCGAGGTCGGAGCTGCTTACAAGGCATTTGGCCTCGATGCTCTTGCAAAAGCTCTCGAGGGCCATTTCCGCGAGCGCCTGCTGATTGCGCGGGTTGGTGAGGTCAATGTTTATCGGCTCGTCAATGCGGGCGAAAGTCGCCGCGATCATCGCGTCTTCCTTGCGATGTACGTAAAGCTTCTGGAAAGAATTTTTATCGCCGGCAACGCGGATTTCCCATGGGCCTTGATCGGGACGAACGTCGCGAAAGAATGGGGGATTTTGCGGCGCTGCGTTCGTGGCGCTCTGGGGCCGCGGGCAGGATGTGGCGAGAAATAATATAGTCAGGCTGAAAATTGCCCATCCAATGATCCTATAAGTTCTCTTTTTCACCTATATTCCTTTCTATTAAGGATATTACCTGATATAAGCGCTGTCAAGATTATCGTTGCGGCCAAAGCGGCCCACAGGCCTATTTTCCATCCCCATGGGACGTAGCGCATGCGGATTTCGCCGCCTTCGCGTGGGATTTCGAGGCTGAAAAACATCTCGCCAGCCCTCACAAGCCGGATTTCTTTGCCATCAAGCCATGCGCGCCAACCCGGTAGATAGTTATATCGGGCGATAATAGTATGCTGCGCCTGCCCCGCGCTGAAATTATGCCGCCATTCATCCGCAATGATCGGTTCAAGCGCCGTCTCATCCGAAGGCCATTTCAGCGGCTCGGTTTTTTCACTCATTCCCATGAGCGGTACGGAAGAATAATCTTCCCATAAATACTGCGCCGCCATGATCATCCCGGAGCGATATATATCGCGGCCCAGGTAAAACCGGACGCCGAGGTCTCGCCATATTCGGGAACCGATGCCGGATGGGGAGATCGGGAAGGAATATGCGTGGGTTTTAAAATAGGTTGTTGCTTCCGAAGGCTTGAACCCCAGCGCATCGCCCATAAGCTTCACGTAGGCTTTCGGATAAAGAGCGTCGAAAAGCCCGACATCGTTTATGCCCCAGAGCAGGTTGAGGTTCGGCAGGATGCCCGTGTCGAGGGACGCGGCCAAACGGCCCATCTTGCTCTCTTTCATCAGATAAGCAATCTGCGGCGAGTTTTTCAATTGATTAGGGTCGAGCTGGGAATGCGGCGCCAGGCCGTAAAAATGGGCCATCAGCTCGATCCAGAGGATGGCCACGAGCGCGGGCGCCTTCAGCCATGCGCTTTTCCGGCTCATTGGGATGGACGCGGCGGCCGCCGCCATGCCCAGCGCGATAAGCGCCGCCGCCGCGCTGGAGAGTTTCATATCGTGGCCCGTGATCCATCCTCCCATTACGAAAAAGGCTATAAAAACGGCAATCGCCAGCGCAGCCCTTCGCGCCCGGCCCGCCGTCGCCTCTCCAACGATCAGGCTTTCAATCCCGCGCCCCGCAAGTATGGCCAGAGCAACCCCTAGCGGCGCAAGGCCGTACTTATATGAGGCCGCCCTGTTAAACCCCGGCAAGCGCACCAGCCATTTCGTCCCCGGCGGGCCATAAATAAGCGCAAAAAGAAAAAGAGCAATCACGAAGAAAAACCACGTCTTCCGATCCCGCCCCGAACCTATCACCGCAAGCATCAGCACAACCGCCCCCACGCACGGCGCGAAGCCCACCTGGGCGCGGAAGAGTTGGGGCGCGGCCAATGTTACGATGCCGCGCGCATCCAACCATTGCGCGCCGGCTCCTTCAGGATGGATGTGCCAGGCATGAGGCAGGTACTCAAGAAATGGCAATAATTGCGCCGTTGAAATGAGGCCCGCTGCCACGATTGCGGACACCGCGAGCAAAATATTCGATAAAAAATTTCCGTTGATTCCGCTCACGGCAGGGAATGCGGCATTGCCCCGTGAGAGAAAAATATTAAGCCATACCGACCATGCCAGCGTGAAAATAATGAGCAGAAAAGCGCTTTCTGCGCTTCCTCCTAATAATGCACAGGCAGTTATCGCCGCCAACATCGCCCAGTCGCGGAACCTGCGCCGCACGTGGAGGCAAAGGGCCGACAGCATGGCCCATGGGATAAGCGTTTCCACGTTCAGGTGCGCCATTGCCTGATAGTGCATGAAAAAGCCATTGAAGGCGGCGGCCAGCATTGCGCCATAAGCGGCCATCTTCGAGAGACCCAGTCGCCGCGCAAGGCAAAATGTCCCAAAGCCCAGGATAAAAATGCGCAGTATCAGGAAAAGGTCGAACGCAAGGCGGGTAGGGTGGAGAAAGAGCAGCAGGTGGAGAGGGAAGAGCGGCGCGCCCTGGAAATTCGCAAGGTGCGGTGCCCCGCAGGCGTTGAAAGGGTTGTAAAGAGGAAACCTGCCTTCCCGAAATAATCGGGCGCTGAAAATGTCCCATGGGTAGAAACTGAAGAGATTATTGGGGTCCTCGATGACGCGAAGGAAAAGAAATCTGCCTGAGACAATATCCGGCCCAAAGGCCGCTAAGAGGGCAAGCGCGAGTATCAGCGCCGCCGCAAGCGCCTCGCGCCGGTTCACGAACTTTCCCCGACGGGGCCTATAAGCTCGCGGAGCGCATTAAAAACCTCGTCAACGGTTATCTCCATAAGGCATTCGGCGCCTTCTCGCAGGCAGGTGACCGTTTTCATATTATGGATATTTATGCACGGTGAACAATCGAGATTTCTGAAAAAGGTCTTTATGCGCGATGAGTCCTTGCCGATAGGCCCCCATAATACGGGCGTTTCGGGGCCGAACAGGCCGACGACCTTTGCGCCTGCATGGCTTGCAAGGTGAAGCGGCCCCGAGTCGTTGCTGACAACCGCGGCTGCGCCGCCGAGGATAGCCGCAAGGCCTCTTAATGATGTGCGACCTGCTATGTTTATAGCCCCTCCGGCTGTCGTCTTCCGAACCATGGCTTCAGCCGTTTCCCATTCATTTGTTGCTCCGATGATGAGGCAGGGCATTTTCCATTCCCTATAAATTCTATCAACAAGCTCAGAAAAGCGATAAAGTGGCCACCTGCGCTCAAGGCTGGTTTCTCCCGCATTGGGATTTATTACTATATATCGCTTAGTTACACGCAATTCTTCAAGTAACTTCTTAGCTTCCTTCCGCCCGTCCTCGCCGGGGTCAATTTCAATGTAGGCCGGCGTTTCGCCCTTTAAATCGAGAATGGTTGCCTGATTGAGAAAATTATCACGGACGTGCCAGTACGGGTTGAAAGGGACGCGATGGTTATGGAATTTTCCTCTCCAGAATCCTCGGGCATAAAAACCGACGCGTATGGGCGCGTGACTCGCGAAGGTCACAATCGCGGTGAACCGGGTCAGATATTCGAGGTCGAGCACGGCGTCATATTTTCCCCGCCAGGTGCGCATGAGCATCGAGAAAATATTCTGAATTACGCTTATCGGACCTCGGGATATATCAAGCGTTTCAACGTGGTCGGCGCCTCCAAGAAACATCGCCGTTTCCCGGTTCGATTCGAGGGTCAGGAGCGTTATATGGACGCCGGGCCTTGCGTTGCGCAATGACCTGATGAGGTAGCTCGACATGATTATCGAGCCTATCCCCCAGAACTTGATAACCAATATGCGGCGCATCTCATGCGGCCCTGGCCGGGCAGGCTCGCGCTCGGGCAGAAATCGCCCGATCATGGCGAGCAGCGCGCACAAAATAAGCCCCACCCATTTATCCACCCATTTCATCGTTCTCATGCGCATAAAATTGATATCGAGGAAGATGAGCGGCAGGCTGTTGCCGCCGCCATTTTCATCAATCAGCGTTCTACCGGTTCAACGCAAACCACTTCGCTGCCCCATTTTTTCATTTGCAGCTTTATACCATGCTCGACGATCTGCTTTCCGGTCATTGCGGGCATTTCTTTATCCTCATATATACAATGCAAGCGGTAATCCCGATTGGCATCAATGCCCAGCGCTTGGGGCAGGGCAGGGCGGATAGAAACATCGGAGGCATCCCCGTCATTCACGCAGAATAAGAATAATTTTCCGTCTGGAGCGCGGCGCGCCCAAACTTCCGCCTTTGCGGGCGACCAATCCATGGGTCTTTCTATACCGATCCTGCTCATGATTTTCCACGCAAGCAGGCGTCGGATCGCTATATCCTCTTCTTTCAGCTTATATAGGCCGGAAGTGTTGAAGACGCCCGAAAAGTCGTAGCATAGAAATATGAGCGTGCCTTGCCCGATGGGCCTGAAGCTCCCCGCCCATCCGCCTGCCGGCAATCTCAGAAACATCTCCGAATCCGCGCTCGGCGACTCCCAGACGGGCACTATTGATGTTGTTTTCAGGTTATAACGTTGCTTTTCAATGAAGAAGGTGAGCCTGGTTCCCCTGCGATAGCTGAGGACAAATCGCCGGGGGAGTATATCCGACCATCGCCGGTGCGCGGGGCTGGAGCGGCCGGAAAGGTCGCACTCGGACGGCCACCCCATGTAAATAATCGCGCCCCCTTCCTGCACATAGCGCAGAAGCAACTCGGCCTCCCTCGCGCCGATCAGGCCGGGGTCCAGGTAAACAACGGCTTTCCAGCGTTTCATGTCATCGAGGGTGATGTCTTTGATATCCGCCATCTGGGGAAGATAGCCGGACCGTTTCAGCCAGCCATAAGCGCCGCCATACGAGGTATGCCAAAAGTCCAACGTGGAAAATCGCGCTCCTGCGAGCGGAACCTGATAATCCCGGTTGGTCAACACCGCGACCGGCGCATCCACCGGCTCAGCGCGATTCAAGGCTTTACCGTATTTCACCGCCAGACCCGTTGCCGCTCTCGCCAGCACATTGAACCGCTCGCTGGCGCGTCCATGTTCGTCAATGGGCGCCTGGCAGCGGTAGACGGTGTTGTTCAGGTTGAAGCCTTGTCTAATAACGAACATCGCATAAGCTTTGACACCGCTGCCCACCGCTCGTGTCACCTGTCTCGCGCTTGCTTCGGGTTTCACCTCGACATCGAGGATCGGGAGCTCGAAAATCCCGCCCTGCATTTCCGCGCCCATGACCCACGAGCCGCGCTTCATCGGATATCTGTTCCCATAGAAATCCGTGAGTGTTGCCGCGTAGTCGGTCTGGTAGGGAATATTATCCAACTGCCTGCTCAGTGGGTCGCAGCGGGGATACGAATCGAGTGTGCCAAGGCCTACCTTATTCTTCATGCTCCCGCGCCAGAAAAGGATTTTCCGGCCCAATCGCGGGGTGAGGGCAGGGGTGTCGTTTGTCGTGAACAGAACCTCCGGCTCCCTTATCCCCGCCTTCTCGAGCATCCCGCGAAGGATCAGCAGGTACTCCTCTACGTAAGCCCACCCGGCGTCATACCAGTCTATGTGAACCTGATTTAAGTCGGCGCATGATCTCCAGCCGCAGCGCAGCGGTTTCCGGGGCGGCTCGACCTCTTCAAAAGTGCGATAGCGAGAGCGGTAAAGCTTGTTGAGATTGCTTATTTCCCCATAACGTTTCTGAAGGAAGCTTCGGTAATGGCTTATCGCAACGGGGCTGTAATCAACTACGTAATGATCGTTCCAGAAGAGGTTGGTTTCGTTGTCAATCTGCAGTGACCACACGCACGGCTTTTTACGGATATACTTGATGATTATAGAGGCTACGGCATTATACCAGAGGCGCACGCGTTCGAGATATATTGGGTGCATATAAGTGCATTGGCGGCCCCATTTAGATTTGAGGGGATCGAAAGAGAGTATTCCGCCGGATGCGGTTCTGACCAGGGTTTCAGGATACTCTTTCTTCAGCCAGAGCGGCACGGCGCCGAAAGTTCGGGGGCCATGTGGCCACTCGGCGGTGATGTATGGGCCGGGCTTTACCTGGACGTAAAGGGAACGCTCATAGCACATAGAAAGGAAGTGATCCAGGTTTCTTGCGCCGATAAAATTGTAAATATCCCGTTTGCTTTCATGGTAATCCCACGGGACGTAGGTTGTCACCAGATTCATTCCGGCTTTGCGGATTTGGTCAAGTGTTTGCGCCCATATATCGTAAGTGCGGGCTTCATTGAAATTTTTATCGCGGAGGCGGAAATACTGGACTTCGCCTCCGAACAGGAAAACTTCGCGACCCCTGATGTATAGAACTCCGTCTTTTATTTCTATTGTCATGTGATGGGTTATCGCGGCGATTCGCCTGTCACTAAAGGCGATTCGTTTGTCTCCGGATGCGATTCTCCTGTCGCTATTGGCGCCTCGGCTGTCGCGCCCGGCGACGGAGACTCGATGTCGAGGACTGTGAAAGGTTCGCTTTCGGAATGAACTCCGGCGGCGGGGTCCGACACCTCGATGGACTCGGTGCCCGCTTTAACGGCGATGGCTCTAAATTCGTGCTGCCCCATGTCGCCCGGCAGGAAACTGGTGCGCTGCGGGAGATCGAAGAGATAGGACTTTATCGTCACCTGGCCGGTATAGACACCGACAGCCTGTCCATCCCTGTTCACGGCCATCATGGTAATACTGACCTGATCGCGTACCCGGGCCGCCGGCGGAATTATTTTTATCTTGAAGCCCGCTATTGCGCCGCCCAGATTATGCCCGTTGTTTTCAACCGCAACGGGATTCTCCCAGTCGGGCCGCTTCTGTATAACCTTCCACACTACAGAAAAAAGGGCCGCCGCCAGGATGATGACGACCCCGACTATCAACATGGTGGTTATTGTCCTTTGTTCCTCGTTCAAGCGGATTCCTTTTCGACCTCCGGATGCGCTCCCGGATTACATTGATTTGTAATTGGAAAAAATCGAATTGTCCACTGCCTATGGGTAAGGATAGGCGACACCGCTTTTCCGGCAAGCGGCGCCACGAGTCAAGCTCACGGAGTGCGGCTTGTCTGAGTCGTATGACTTGACGCCGCGCCTTATAAATCGCGCTGTCCAGCTGGCGCACTCCAGGGGCATCTTTAAAAGCGCATTAAGGCATGATAATCGCTGAAATTGCGCATCACTTGATAAACCGCTAAAATCAATTGAAACTTAAATCTTATAGGACATGTTCATGCAATGGATTGAGTTGAAAAAAGAGGGCGCCGTCGGCGTTCTTACCATGAATTATGAGGGCCAGAACCGCTTCAGCACCGATTTCTGCGAAGACCTCCTGGCCGCAATGGATGCTGTGGAATCAGACGGAAGCATCCGGTCGCTTGTGGTGGTCGGTGGTGACGAGAAGTACTGGTCAACGGGGCTTCATCTTGATTACCTCGGCCGGATCGGGGCAGAGGAAGTGAAAAAATTCATTTCGCTTTTCAACGGAATGCTCAAGCGCTGGTGCGTTTATCCGAAGCCGGTGGTGGCCGCCATAAACGGCCATGCGTTCGCCGCGGGCGCCATCCTCGCCGCTCACTTGGACTACCGGTTTATGCGCGAGGATCGCGGGTGGGTTTGCCTGCCTGAAGTGGACATCAACATTCCCTTTCTGCCGGGGATGATCGCCATCCTTCGCGCGACGCTTGCTCCGTCCGCATTGAGGCACATGGCGCTCACCGGCAAGCGATTCAACGCCGCCGAGGCGCAGAACCTCGGGTTTATTGACGGCGTCTTCAGCAAGGAAGAACTGCTTCCAAAAGCCGTCGAGTGGGCGGCGTTCCTCGCGACGAAAAACCCGGCGGCTTACGCCGAAATCAAGCGCAGGATGAGAGCCGAAGTTGTTCACATAATGGAACAGGAAGACCCGAAATACGCCTTTGGGCAAGGCTGAATTAAAAAACAGGACTACCAAGTGATTGAACTAAAATCAGTAAGGAAAATCTATGGGGAAGGGGATGTCAGGGTGGTGGCCCTTGACGGGGTCTCATTGACCATACCAGAGGGGCAATTCTGCGCGATAGTCGGGCCGTCAGGCTCGGGCAAGAGCACCTTGCTGCACCTCGTCGGTGGGCTGGACTATCCGACAGAAGGCGAGGTGCTTCTCGACGGGATCGGAACGTCCATGATGAACGACAACGATCTTACGTTATTCCGGAGGCGCCGCATAGGTTTTGTGTTTCAGTTTTTCAACCTGTTGCCGACGCTCACGGCGGTTGAGAATGTCGCGCTGCCCGCAATGCTGGACGGCAAGCCGCTGAAAGGGGTCATGGATCGGTCCCTGGAGCTGCTGGAGAGGGTCGGCCTCAGAAAGCGCGGCCATCACAAACCGGACGAGCTGAGCGGGGGGGAAATGCAGAGGGTTGCAATAGCCCGCGCGCTCATCGCAGACCCGCCAATATTGCTTGCGGACGAGCCGACCGGCAACCTGGACTCAGCGTCAAGCCAGGAGGTTCTGAAGTTTTTGCGCGATTGCGTTGACTCGCTTAAAAAAACCGTGGTGTTGGTGACTCACGACCGCGACGCCGCCGCAGTCGCCGACCGCCAGATTATCTTGCGGGACGGCAGCATCGCCTCGGATTCCTCACAAGGAAATAGGTAAATCGGGGGACACCATTAAAAATTTTACGGAATTATGCATTTGACAAAGCAAATATTTATGATCTATGATTTTATCCATAAAACGCAAATTTAGAGATAGCAGTGATTTAGCTTGATTTTCATCCAGTTAAATGCTATCAATATTGAGGAGGGAGCGATGACGCTTTTGGTAGCTTTGCGGGGCGCTGATGGGATCGTGGTTGCAACCGACAGCCGAGGAACATTCGGCGATCCGAGAGGTGTAACAGCCCAGAATGACGCTCAAAAGAAATTGTATATAGCTTCAAAATACTCAGCAATTCTTACGGCTGGAAGTGGTGAATTGGGAGCGTTTGTAATGCAGGAGGTTCTCAATAACATCCAGGCCACCAAAGCAGAGGGCGTCACAAAGATTATGGATGCAACAAGAGCCGTTGTGCGAACAAAATACTCAGATTGGTTCGCTAAATTTGCAGTTCAACCGATTCAAGGTCTGGCCGCACCGGTGCGGCCTGATTTAAATCTTGTCATTGCTGGGTATGATAATGACGTAAGCGGACAGCCCACGGAGCAAAGGATTTTTCAGCTTATCAGTCAGGCAGATTTTGCCCCCATGCTCCATAACTATGGTTTTGCCTTGGCTGGAGTGGCACAATATGCCCTCTACTTGCTAAACCGCTTATATGAAAGTGACTGTAAGGTTGAAATATTGACAGCTCTTGCTGCCTATGTTATTACGGAGACAGCAAGTCAAGATGGGAAGGTGGGTGGACGAATTCAAATGGCCATTATAACACCGGTTGATGGATGCAAGGAATTAAAACCTGAAGAAATAGACGAAATCTTAGAACACAACAAGCGCAGAAGTAAAACTTTAAAGGATTCATTCTTAAGGGGGGAATGAAAGATGCTACAGCCGGAAGACATGGTGACGATCAATAGTCCAGTTGTTGAAATTTATCAATCTGAGAGCGAAAGGGCACTTCAATTTTCGTCTGGAATTATTTTCTCAATTCAACTGGCAAGTGGTCTAATTATCACTTCACCGGAAAAGTTTACAGACGAGTCAAATGATAGAACAATTCAAATATTACCCGCGCCCTTCAAGTGGGTCGGTGAAGGCATATTCTACGAAGAAGATATATCGTCCGAGGAACTTGCTCGACTAGCTAAAGAAGCCAAAAGCTTTGATTTTCTCGAAAACCCAGAAGAAGATATTTATTCACTAGAAGATGGAGAACCCCTATAGTCATGGAGACAAGCGTCATATTTAGAGGGGATATATTACTTATAACCTTCCCATTTACCGATCTAAGTTCTCGAAAAGTCCGCCCTGCTACAGTAATATCCGCCGACCCTCAAAACAGGGATTTAATACTTGCTTTCATTTCATCTTCTATTCCACGGAGGCCCCTTAGAAATTCCGAAGTCTTAATATTGGACTCAGACTCTAACTTCAAGCATACCAAATTGAAAGAGTCTTCGGTTTTTAAAATGGACAAACTATGCACATTAGAGCAAACGCTTGCTCAACGTAAATTAGGGAAAGTTACTCCTAACCTTCAACTTAAATTGGATGAAGCTTTAAAATATGCACTCAGTCTATGACATACAGTTATGCAATAGTATATTTTATTTTGTCAAGTACATGAACTACAGCAAAGATACTTTACTATTACTCCATGCTTTGTCAAAGACATAATTCCGAAATTTTATTATGTCCCCCGATTTCCAAGAAAAAATCTCATGAAGACCCTGCTTAAATTCATCGGTTTGCGGAGGCTGAAGGAAGAGAAGCTCCGCAGTTTCCTAACGCTCTTCGGCATTGCGCTGGGCATCTCGCTTCTCACGGGCATCTGGCTCACCTCGAAGAGCGTCATAAACACCTTCAACAAGATCATGAGCCAGCTTCGAAGCGCCGGGGACCTGTACGTGAACCGGCGCGGGCTTCTGTTCGATCAGAACGCGATCAAGACCGTATTCGAGGCCGATCCGCGGGATTGCGCGCCTTACGGGAAAACCGAAAAAGGCCCTTGCATAGAATCCGCGTTGCCGATTGTGCTCTTTTTCACCTTGATCGAGGGCAGCGACGAGCACGTCGTCATTTTCTCCACAGACCTCCTGAACGCCGCAAACGTCTCGCGGTTCCAGCGCGAGTTCGAGTTCAAGCAGAAGGGCTCGGACATCGAGAACATGAGCGACCTGCTTTTCTACCCGAACGCGATCGTCATCACCTCCACACTCGCCGAAAAGCTCAATCTCAAGATCAATTCCCACTTCCGGGTGCTTTCGACCGCAGGCCCGGTTGATCTGGTTGTGAAGGGTATCATCGCGCCCGAGGGGCCGGCTAAGATGCTCGAGGGGAACTTCGGCCTGCTACCTTACCAGCAGGCGCAGAGGCTGCTTGGCGTCGAGGGAAGGATACTCCGCATAGATTTATACCTTACTCCAGACCTGCCGCGGGGCGAAGTGACCGACCAGTTGAGGGAGCGCATCGCAAAGGACTTGCGCGGCAAGCTGCCGCAGGAGCTTATCATAGACAAGCACGGCGACCAGGTGATGTTTCTGGAGGGCGGGGTGTTGCAGGGCACCGAGATAACGCTGGGTCTCGGCATAGCATTGGCGTTGTTTGCGGCGATGTTCATGATTTACAACACCGTGAGCACCTCCGTGGTGCGCCGCCGCCGCGAGATAGGCATCCTCCGCTCGCTTGGCGTCCTGAGAAGGCAAATCGCGGCGCTGTTCATGGGTGAAACCCTCATCATGGCGCTGCTGGGAACATCCCTCGGCATAGGAATGGGGCTTTACATCGAGAAGGGCGCGATCGCCCTCATACATTACCGCATCCACGAGCGTTTCATCAAGAGCTTTAATCTGGCGGTGGAGCCTTTGAGGCCGAAGTTGATTATTGTGGCGCTTATTGTCGGGTTGGTGGCGGCGCTTATTGCCGCGTTTTTCCCTTCGAGACGGGCCACTCACGTCGCGCCGGTCGAGGCCATGCGGAGAGTGCCGCAGGTCATCACCAGGACGGTTCATCCCGCGTGGTTCTTTATCGCGGGAGCGGCGTTTGTCATGATTTCGATATTTTTCGGCAAGATGAAGCCGATAAATATTTTCGGCAATCCGAATGAGCCGGTCGGGGCTTATGCGGGCCTGTTTTTCCTGTTTGTTGGCTTCATTATGATGTGCCCCGGAGTGACACTCTTTTCCACGACCGTGGTGAGGCCGCTGTTGCTTCGCCTCGTGGGCCTCGAGGGCGGGCTTGCTTCCGACAACCTCCGGCATAACCTCCCGCGGGCGTCCGTGACGATCAGCGCGCTGATGCTTGGACTCGTTATGACGGTCAACCAGTCGGCGATCCTCGAGAGCATGAAGACCACGGTCAATCAATGGCTCGATTCCATCTGGAACCCCGACATGGTTGTCATGTACGGAGCAAACGCCTTCGGCTTGATGGGCCTGCCGATAAATAATTCGGAGATACCGAAGGTCCAATCAATCCCCGAGGTCGCAGACATCAACGGCGGGATGTTCATACCGTTCTGGCACCACGGACAAATGATTGACGCCATCTTTGAAGAGACATCGGTGACCGCAAAGCATAACCGTTACGTCTTGCGAGGTAAGCCGCTGCCAAATTACGAGGAGCTGCTTGAAAGCGGCAATGGGGTGCTTATTACCGAGGTCCTGGCGCTGCGCACCGGCTTGAAGACGGGCGAAATCGTGCACATACGAACATCGAAGGGGATCAAGAGGGATTACAGGGTTGTCGGCGTCATGGCGGATTTCATCAGCGCAAACGGCGCTCTGATCCTGGACCGGCGCGAGGGCATACGCAACTGGGGCGTCGAAAACATACTGGGCTTCGACATCTATTTCAGGCCCGGTTATAAAATCTCGGAAATCCCGATATGGTTCTCCGAAAACGACCCGGCTAAGCTCGAGAAGGCGGCATTGAAGGAGTATGAAGCCTCGACGGACGAGGCGCAGGCGGTCGGGGCAGGGCAGGGGGATGGTGTGTGGGTCAAAGAGAGCTTTGCGCGGCGGTATAAGTTGAGGGCGGGGCAAAAATTGCAGCTGAGGGTTGACATGGGAGGGGTGGCGGTCAAGGATTTCACCATACTTGGCGTGATTCCCGACGCCGCGCTCGGCAAAAACGCCGACGTGCTCGCCCCCAGTAGCCTGTGGGATAAATGGTGGGCGCAGAGGCCGGGGTTAGTGTCGAAGTATTATCGCAAATGGATGCACGGCGCGGAAACCGCCGCCATCGGGTCGCTGCCCGCGCAAGGGGAAAGGGAATTTTTACGAGCCATCCGCGTGGGGCCGGATTTCATGAGGCAACAGTTCCAGAAATCCCTCGATGTAATATTTGGGAAAAACAGCCATTATGCGGCATTCGATCCGTCTACCATCAGGAAAGAGGTAAGGCGCATCATGGACGTGAGCTTCACCACTGTGGTGGCAATCGCGCTGGTGGCCATAGTCGTGGCGCTACTCGGCATTATAAATACGCTGCTGGCCGCCGTTATAGACCGCACGAGAGAACTGGGCATATTGCGCGCCATCGGCGGCACTCGCCGACAGATTAGAAAAACCATCATCGTCGAGGCCGCCATGATGGGCGTTATCGCGGCGATTCTCGGAACCCTCGCAGGCATTCTCGACTCCCTAATGACGATCTTCTACCAGGGGAAATTCATTGTGGGATGGGTGCTTACCTACGTTTTCCCAACTTATTGGATCATCGGCATTTTCGCCGCCGCCGTCCTTTCAAGCATGCTAAGCGGCTATTATCCCGCCCGCAAGGCCACTAAAATGAACATCATCGAGGCCATCGAGTACGAGTGAGGAGAGGCTGTAGGCTGTAGGCGGCAGTATATTGACCTCCTTGTTATAAACTTGTATCATTTTTGGGTAGGAACCCGAGGAAAAATGTAATTATGAAAAACATCAGATACACGGCGGTGCTTGAGAAAGAAGGGGACGGATTTGTCGCTCTTTGCCCGGAACTCGATGTGGTCAGCCAAGGCGATATGGTTGAAGAAGCCAAAGCCAATCTCCAGGAAGCGGTAGAGCTTTTCCTCGAAACCGCAAGTCCCGAAGAAATTGCCGAGCGTTACCATCCGGAAATATACATAAGTGCTTTCGAGGTAGCCGTTGGGTAACCTGCCAAGTTTTATCAGGCCGGGAAGTTTGCGCGATTCTTAAAGAACATGGCTTCCTTGAAGTCCGGCGCAAAGGAAGTCATACTGTAATGCAAAAACGCCTTCCTGATTCCACAATAACAGTTCCCGTTCCAGATCATAAAGAGCTTCGGCCAGGAACCTTGATGGGAATAATTCGCCAAAGCAGAGTGACGAAGGAAAATTTTCAGATTTAAAGAAAATAGCCTTAAATTGGATTTTAAAGTCAAGATTGGCGCAAGTTTACATAATATATCTTATCAGACCCAAACCAAATAGGCAAATTAAGACAAGGGGTTTAAACCCCTTGTCTTAATAGCCTATAACTATTCGATTTTAAAGGAAAAAACCTTTCCTCGACCGTTGATCAGGTAGATCTGGTTTTCAACTATAATTGGCGTAGTATGGAAGCCGCCCCAGATGTGAAGGCGTTTTAATTCTTTGCCGGTCGCCAGATCAAGGATGTGGATATGTCCCAGGCTGTCGGATAAAATGACGGATTTGCCGACGATCACGGGTCCGGTTGGTATGCCGCCATGTTTGCAGGAAGCTTTCCATGCTTCTTTGCCGTCGCTGCGGTTGAGGGCGTGGATAACACCGTCGAGGTCGGCGTAGATAACGAGGTTTTCGCGAGATGCCAGAGGATAAATGCTGTTGCCTTCATTTTTCCAGATGATATCGCCGCCTTGTAGCGATACGGCGAAAACGCCGCCTTCATATTTTGCGACAAATATTGAATTATCGGATATGACCGGCGTGGCGTCCAGGTCTTCGAATCGGGTAATTTCTCCGACGTGCGTACCCCATTGCAACTCGCCGGATTTGGCATTCAAGGCAACCACCAAGCCGTCGGTTAACCCGATGATGACCGTCCCCTTTATCACGAGCGGCGCAGGCAATCCCAGAATGCTGATTTGCTTCTTAAGTCCCCGATTATATTGCCATTTCCACTGGCCCGTAACGGTTTCAACGGCATATAATGAGTCGTCTCCGGCCATAAAATATACTACGCCCTCGGCTATTGTCGGCTGTGAAACCACCGCGGACCGGATGGCCAAATTCCACTTTTCGGCGCCGTCCGCAGCCGCCAGGCACCTGAACGTGCCATCATCCAGACCAAAATAAACCCCATTGGCGTCCGCGGCCAGCCCATACGGAATCGCCCCCTTCAGCCTCTTCTGCCATATAATTTCCCCCGTCTCGGCCTTCACCGCCGCAACTTCACCCCTGAGGCTTGCGACATATAATACACCATTGAAATAGGCAGGCCGGGATTCTTCATTCCAATCCGCCCTGAGAGGCGCTAGAAATCGAAGGCTCTTTGACCATGAGCGGTGAAATTCCTGGGCCTGGGCAGACCCTAGAAATAACATTAACAATGATAGTGTAACTAATTGATATTTAAGAGGTTTCACTCTATCATCCGGTGCCTTTTATGGCTGAGATTCCTGTGTGCTTTGAGATTCTTTTGTGCTTTGGGACTGTGGCGTTAAGCTAACTTCATCAGTTGCCTCCGGTAGCCCGGAAGCCAATCTCAGTTTTGAAATGGTTTCTTTGAGGCCGTTTGTCAATGTTGAATCGGAATAAGAAGCGACGGCGCGCTTATAATACTTTATCGCCTCATCGGCTTTTCCAAGACGCTCGGCGCATCGGCCTGCGTAAATAATAGCGGAGGCTTTATTGAGAGGGTTTTTTGAATCGGCAAGCTCCTTAAAAATGGGATATGCCTGATCGTATTTCCCTTTCAGGTAATATGCCACGCCCATATTGTTTCTGGCGATCAGGGCAAGATCGGAATTGGGAGGCAGCGACTGAATGATATTGGTGTATTCCTGGATGGCCTTATCGTAGTCTCCCTCGTTAAAGTAGGAATCCGCGATATAGGTACGCAAATATGGCGCGACCTCGGAGCCGGAGTGTTCCTTGTACAGCTTGTCAAGTTTGAATAGGGCGGCGTCATATTTCTGTTTCTGGTCGGGGAAGATGGTGACTCCGGGGGTCGGCTGAATCCCCTGCCCTTCCACCGGCGAGTTATAGGTGGTGATGGCCTCCATGAGGGAATTCTGGAATTCCATCCGGGCGTTGGCTGCGCTGGAGCGAATCAAGAGGCCGACAACCCCGGCAACCGCTATAACGCCGACCGCGATTATCAGCGTCGGCCAGTTTGAGCGGCTCCACTCAATGCTCCGCTCGGTGAACGTAAGAAACTCGTCCGGTTCATTGACCAGATCCTTTCGCCTGTACTGTTTGATTTTACGCGCCAAAACCTGAACTCCTGAATGGGCGGCCGCGCGGTCGCCCTGTCTTGATTTGAATAGTGTAAAAGGTATCGGCACAGCGCCGATTTGTCAAGGCAAGGGTTTTTTCTATATTCCCACTTAAGAGCATATAACGGGATGGCGGCGGCCTTGCGCAGCTTTGGAGTGCGGCGGCGGCTTGATCCCGACTTGTCGGGACTGTCTATCGCCAGCGCACTCCATAGGCATTATAAAAGGGAATTTCAAGATGTTTTCCTCCATTTGGGTATACGACATAAGGCGGGGTTTTGAAGGTTTGCATGGTCGTAACGCCCGTACGGGCAAAATGGGGCAGGCGAGACGCCTGCGTTACGTTTCCCCCCTTTTGGATGTCGCAGAGGCCCCCCATTTCTTTAATTTGACGTTGATAAAGGCTGAATCTAAAATAACAAAAGCAAGGAAACGACTAAAGATACCGCGGAGAAATAATATATGCCAGATACTGTGCCGGAAATGAAATGCAAGAACTGCGGCGCGCCGATCAAGTACGTCTCAGGGGAAAACGTGCTTCATTGCAGCTATTGCGGCGCCACCACAATGGTCGCAACGCTGGATAACATCGTAAAGCTGGAAGAGCATTTCATCATCCCGAACACTCAGAGCAACGCATCGGTTCAGCAGCATTCGCGGGAATGGATGAGCCATGGCGTTTTCAAAGCCGGGGACCTTCCCAAAATAGCGATGTTCGGCCAGATAGAAGGCATCTACCTGCCGTTCTGGGTAGTTCACGCGCAGGTAAATACTTACTGGTCGGGCATGAATCGCCACACGCGCATCGTCGGCTCCGGCAGTTACAGTCGCACGGAGACATACTGGGAACCGGCCAGCGGCGACATCGGGGAGAAGGTTGGCTGGGTCGTGTACGCCCGATCTAACCTCGAGGAATACTACGGCTTGGCTGCGCTAAACCCCGGCTCGTCAGGCACAAGCGCAGATTGGGGCGGCTTTAATCTAGTCAGCGGCCTGGGATCCTCGGAGAGCAAAGGGATTGATCTCACCACCGGTAAGGCGCCTTTTGACGCCGAGGTCGCAAAGGGACTCAAAATAATAAACGGCCAGATCACCCAGGATCAGGCCAACGAACGCGCCCGCGCGCAAATCACCGGCTACCACCATAAAAAAGCGGAAGAAAAAGTTGATCAACTGACCGACTGCAAGACAACCATCCAGATCGAGAAGACAGACCTGATCTACGCGCCGCTCTGGTTTGTGGCTTATTCTTACAAGGGCAAGCCTTACCGCATGCTGCTCGAGGGCCACAAGGGGTCGGTCATCACCGGCGAGGCGCCCGTTGGCAAGTGGGACAAGGTGGCTGTTTCAGGTTTCCTTGGCGGGCTGGTGGCCGTTAGTTGCGCCATAGGCGCCGTTTACGCCACCTTTCCAAACCATGAATTCCTCCTCCTTGGCTCCGCCGCCGCGATCCTGGCCGTCGGCATTCATGCCATTGCGACAGCTTTGAAAAAAGATTAGAAGCCGAGTTTTTTTCACTTTATCGCTTCCAAGAGGTAGCACCAGTCCCCCTTAACAGCTTCCGCGTAAATGCCCCTCAAAATCCAATGGGCAGGCCCTCGCGTTAAAGCGCGGGGAAAGAGCTTCCATCGGCCGATGAGCTTCCTTATTAGAAATGAAGGCGCGGCGAGAGGAAGGAAAAGATCGAAAACGCAAACGGCCTTGCGGCTGTAATACGGGATTGCCCTTGCCTGCGAAAATCCCGCCTTCTTTAAGCGCAATTCCCAATCACCGGCGGGCAGGCAATTATAATGGCGCCATAACCTTCGCCAGAAACCCGAATAGCCTCTGGCAAGGCCGGCAAGCCGCAATTTTCTCAAAACCGTTGAGTAAAAGAAGTATTCATCGTAGTGATCCGAGTGCGTAGTGCAATAGAATTTGCCGCCCGGCGCGAGCACGCGACATGTTTCCCGAAAGCAATCGTTTATCTCGCCAAGATGCTCCACCACGCAGTTGGAAAATACCGTCTTAAAGTAATCGTCGGGAAAAGGCATTGCCTTGGCCCCGGCGACCTCCAGTCGCAGGTACACCCCTGCCCTCTTCGCCAGATTGATTTCTCTCCGGGAAATATCCACTCCGCAATCAACGGGACCGGCAAAGAGGGTTTTTGCGAACAGGCCGTCCCCGCAACCCAGGTCCAGCACGGGCCGCTCGAATGTCATTTTGCTCAGCATTTGACATTCGGTGGCCCTGATGAGGGCGAGCGAAATGGAAGCTATTCGAAGGTAGTCATCAAGGTAATCGGAGCTGCGCACGGCAAGGGAGGTTTTATCATGTTCCATAATTTAAGATTTTCTGAAACGCAGCTTGAGGAGGTTCAATGCGCCGCCCACGGCTTCTTCAAGGCTTATTTTGGATTGCCCGCGAATCCGATCCACAAAGATGATGGGGACTTCCTCAATGTGAAATCCGCCGCGCTGGGCAAGAACGAGTATTTCCACCAGAAAGGAATAGCCGCGTGAACCTATTCCCTGAATGTCCACCTTTTCGAGCAATTCGCGGCCGTATACGCGATAGCCGCTTGTGCAGTCGCGCACGGTTATGCCGGTGGCGAAGCGGGCGTATAGGTTGGCGGTGCGGCTCAATATTCTGCGCCTCAGGCCCCAGTTGCGCACACCGCCCCCCGGAACATACCTGCTCCCCACCACGATCCCCCCCTTTGCGCTCTCGATGCGCTCAATCAATTGTGGAAGATACTTCGGCGCATGTGAATGAT
>Ga0209777_10002320_pt1 | contig 25371 bp, 27 predicted proteins | sample FrelakmetHBP12HB_FD_187147 | JGI IMG/M metagenome (GOLD analysis project Ga0209777, IMG submission 187147) | Freshwater lake sediment microbial communities from the University of Notre Dame, USA, for methane emissions studies -HBP12 HB (SPAdes)... | ecosystem: Environmental > Aquatic >... | reverse complement strand
GAAATATTGCCCTCATACAAGCAGGACACCCTTGATACCCTTGATACCCCTGATACCCCTGATAACCCTGATAACCTTGATAGCCCTGCACACCTATGCCCTGAAAACCCTGTAAACCTTGATACCCTTGATAGCCCTGATAGCCCTGATAACCCCGATACCCTTGATAGCCCTGTAAACCTTGGTAGCCTTGGTAACCTTGATAACCCTGATACCCTTGATAACCCTGATAACCCTGATACCCTTGATAGCCCTGATAGCCTTGATAACCCTGATAGCCCTGATAACCCTGAAATCCCTGTATACCCTGAAATCCCTCATACCAGCCATCGGTAATAAGACCCATTCCCTGAGAGCCTTCCATACACGCTAAATTGGTAATAATCTTCGGTTTACTGAAAATAGGAACAAGATCATAAATAGAGTCTTGAAATCCCTTTCCCGTATAACCTTGAAAACCCTGTGTTCCCTGAAGTCCTTGTATTCCCTGATAGCCACTTAAAAAGCCTCCAGTGACATACCAGTGCCCCAATTGACCCTCGGCATAGCAAAGTACCCTCTTGACCTTTGGATGGCTTGTGGGGTCATCAGGATCGAATTTCATCAAATCAGCATAACCCTTCGTACCTATTGGATATATCTGACTCTCATCGTAATCCGTGCCGTTATACTCCCATTTTACATTTGTCCAGAACCAAAGATGAAGCATATTGGAAGTGCGATCATAAACTACTCTAGGCGCATATACTTCCCTAAGCGGCTTGATAAAATAGCTATCCAAATCACTAGAATCCACATAGGGAACCCATCTATAACCAGATACAAGATCAGAACCAGATGTCCTTGCCCATAAAAGAAGTCTCTCGCTTACATTCGTGCTTATTGAAGGAGTAGCAGGAATAGTAAGTGGTGCTGTTGTCCATTGCAGGAATTTCTTTACATCATCACGGTAAATAGTCATTCCTATGGTTGGCGAAACTGTCACCGTATCAGGAAAGAAAGCCATTACATCCCTATCCTTGACAACTACTAATTCAGCATGTCTCGATAGATGATAAAATGAACTATTATATTCTTTGCTTTTCCAATCAGCCATAAATTATCCAAAATAAATTAACGACCTTAATAGTAGACCAGAATCACCACTGTTATACACGCAAAAACTGTTATTGGTTGTAACTTTTTCATCTTTCCCAAAATATCCAATAGTAACTTCTCCCAAATTACCAGAAACACCCGACATTCTGCTAATCTGAACAAAAGCAACTGGAGCCTCTACAGTAAGAATAGTCCCCTCGTTACCCTTAGATGCAAAATCCAATACCATAGGAACTAAGAGAACAGCAGGCATAGTTAGCTTATTCAATCCATGCTTTATCTGAATAGTAGCCCCATCTTCCAAAACAAGATTCTTTTTCACCACCAATTCATTCTGCAACAAAGTCTCGCCATGTGGATTCTCTTCATCCGATATGTGTTTACCCAAGTCACTGGCATAAATTTTACCATCTGGATACCTTTCAAGAGTTGGAGTTCCCCTTAAATCAACAATACCCATCAAAACTACCTGTCTCTCCTTTTGAACAAACTCTGACACCACAGCTCTTACCATTGAATGTTCAGCAAGCGTTTTAGGAGAACCAACAAGATACAAATAATAAAGCTTGCCCAATGTAAGACCTTCCCACTTCATCACGGGTGGAGCCATAAAATAAGAACCAGCCACAATACCCGTAGCCGCTGTTGAAGCCGATATTGCCCTGAGAATAACAGAATAATTACCATCTGATTGGCTTTCCAGAGTCATGTCTCCTTCTGTAAAAAGACAATTCTTAACACCCTGAGTCCCTGCCAACAGCATATTCTCAACAATCTGCCACTTCCTCAGCTCTACTTCAGGCCATATTCTGTCTTCGTACCCCACAACTGGAATACCTAAGATTTTCGTTCTCTGTTTGTAAGTCTTATCGCTCATCTCTGAATAGTCTCCTCTCCACCAATTGTGCTTTCGCCAACTTTGAACGTCTTTTCATCATCCGAACGGGCTTTTCTCTTCTGTGTGATTATGGGAACAGGACCATTTCTAATAACAGATGGGAAATTAGCCACCTTCATGAGTATTCCCTGTTGTGATCCCTTGTTCAACCAAAGAGTTGATCTTTTCATAAAACTACCTTGCTTTCCTCATGAATTCCAAATCCGTTGTCCAAGTCTTTGATTTGAAATCCATGTTATGTGTTACCCCAGAAATAACAAATTCACCCCACCGATCATAGGGCTTAATTTGTGCATTACCAGCAATAGTTGTTCTACCTAGTAATTCATATCTAGCATGTTGCGCTATTAGGTTATCAGCAAAACGAGCAAGATAGTCAGGCGGGGCATACCCAGAAATAGGATAAGAAAGCACCTTTGCCCATGGCACGTCAGGAATCGTAACTGTACTTCTCACTTCAGTTCTTGGGAAGGTTGGTGCGGCAGCTATATCTGCACCCTGTCCCCCCGCATCTTGCTCTAAACCCATCACAATTACTTCATTCCGCAAGTCATCAAAATCAGGTGTCTTATCATATAACACAACCTTGGCATTCGGATAATCAGAAGACCAATCTGGACCAAGATTAAAAGGCAAAGAAGTTGTAGGGTCTAGTTTGTAAAAAAATATCTTACCATCTCTTACAACATAACTATGTACAATGTCAGCCATCACGTCGTCTAATGCGGATTTTACTGTTGTACCTGCCTTCCAGTCAAAACGAACAACATTTATATCATCGGATGTCCCCAGTTGGACAGCAGGATCAGCAAAAGACAAATCCGCAACGATTCCCGAATAACGACACAGAAAATCACTAGCCACAGAGAAGGTTTCCCCATCAAGAAAGGGTGCATTAATCAGTGCAATATCTTCCATTTTCTTTCCCAGACCTATCAAAGGGATTGTCCATACGGCACCGCTAGATGTTTGATTGTCAGCAATACCCATACCTAATCCCATGAATATACTACCAGCAACCGTTCCATAACCACCCGTAGCTGCAATGGTAATCGCACCTATAGACTGATTGACTTCTGATTGTTGCCCAGCAAACCCATACTTATCCACCGTTATTGTTCCATTAGAACCATCAATATTTGTAGTTACACTAATAGTCTGAATGTAGTCTGCCCAATTGCTGGTAACATTTGGATCACCCGGATCACTTCCCGTGACTGGCGTGTAGGTTATATTGAAGTTTCCATTCCCATTTTTTATAGGAAATATCAATGTTTCCTGAATCTTAAAAATTGATCCAAAAATTTCACTTCCAATCCTGTTAAAATGATCCTGATTCATTCTCCATTGTGTGTAACAGTAAACAGTTCCAGCTATTGTTCCGGGATAACTTGTTGCATCCACTGCTGGTGCAGGATTTAGAACTGCCGCCGTTCCGTTCTTTGTCCATATTGGATAGACATCGTAACTATAGGTAGCAACACCGGGTTGATCATCACTCTGTGTCCTGTACTCATCAAACCAACATTTTTTGGAAAAGAAACAGGGCAGATAAGCTATGTCAAATCGGCAATTTTTAGCTGTTACATTCATTGAACTTCCGAAATCGACCATAACATAAGTAGGTGGAACATCCAAAAGAGAACCAACCCCTACTTCTACATCAGTAGGCGATTGTGGATTAAAACCCTTAGAATAGGGTTCTGCCATTGCACTTGCTTCTTTTAGTTTGGGAACATAATAACTACTTGAAAACACTGTAGCTACTGCATCCTGTACTCCGCTTGCCACAACAAGTCCATTCCACACTGGATAGATCAGAATAATGAACGGGTCTTTATCTGTAACATGTTGTTGCTGTAATGGACCTCCCTTAGCCTTGCCTTCGGCAAGATTTACTGTTGTCTTATTCTGTTCAGACCCAGCAGCACCAATTGTTATCTCTGTTGATCCCGTATCTTGAATGATCATTTTCACTTCGCCAAATTCCAGAGTCACTGACCAAGGATTTTTTGAAGCCGCCTCTGCACTTGCAGAAGCTGAACGAGTAGGCACAACATTCAGCATTAAAACGAAAGCCCCCGGATTGGGTCCATCGGTAGGAGCCCTTCCAACTACAAGATTGGTACTATTAGCTTTGAGCCAATCATGTGCTGAACCAAGAGGCGGATTGGTAGGATTTACCAACTTCAGTACAACAGTGTTCGAGTATTCCAAGTCATCTTTGGCTTTTATTGAAATGTATTGTGATCCATAATTAGGACCAACATTTGCATAATTGTTGGTCTTGGTTGTTGTAGCTCCAATAGGGACACCATTAAAGGAAACGATCTCCCAAGAGAATAGGTCATATCCCTGATAGAACCCTATAAAGGTATCATTATTAGTCAATAATCCATTATCAACCAAAATATCAGATGGGATAATTATTTTCGGCATCACGGAATTAACAGCCGTTACAAAAGCAGAACCAGATTTTTGTAAACCTTCCCAAGCCTCGTTGCTTACAAAATCGGGCTTAATTGGCAGTCCACTTCCATACCAATCTGTTAAGGCATCCGACATCGGTACAATCATATAAAACTCTTGTCCCTTGCCTGTCGGATCAAATGTTGCATGAAGATTGTCATATTCCCCGTCACCATAGATAAAGAACTTCTGGGCACTATATATGATTCTGGTAAATGTGGTCCGAACAACCTGTGGATCAGCAGGCTCAGGTATGCTGTTATCTATTGTTGCTATTGGATTGTTCATATTATTTTATCCATTTGTAGTCACGAATCCCGATCTTTGTAGTGATTTTATATTCTCTGGACCTCTAATGACTTCTGCAACAATTTTCGTTACTTCTGTCTTAAACATGGCATGATCAAAGTGAACAGTCATTTTACCCTCTACGCTCATTGAAGAGGCACCTGCTGCACCGCTTGTATCCCTACCTGCTGTTGCATTAGGCTTCGTAGTATACATCTCCGCTGGCGAAGAAACACCCCCAATACTTCTTTGTCTTGTTGCAATATCCGATGTTTCCACTCCCGTCATAGATGGTACATCAGCAGGAGTCTTATTAACAGGATTAACCGTAGTAGCCATTCCACCTGCTTTAGCTATCCCTCCACCTGCTCCCTTAACACCACCCGTAACAGGAAAACCAGCTCCATCCAGTTGTTTTGCTTGTAATTTGTTTTTAAGTTCCTGTTCTTTAGCATTAAGAAAATCACCACCACTGAAAGAACTTTCAATAGATTTAACACCCTTACCACTACCAAAACCCGCTTCCATTTCAGAAAATTGCTGTTCAATAGATTTTGCTTTTAACCCTCTTCCGGGTCCATAAGTTTTGCCACCCATTCCACCAATTTTACCACTGCCCCACGGCGTAGCTCCTGCAAATCCCGATTTGGAACCATTTTTAGTTTTTGCTTCATCCTTTTTGTTTTGAGCGGCAACCTGTTTTCCCTGCTCGTCAACTTTCTGCGTAAGATACTCAATACCGGAACTTACAAATCCCGTTTCTTCATAATTCTTTTGAAGATATTTCAACTCATCAGAAACATCCTTTGGGAATTCCGAAACATCCATTCCACCCTTCACTATACTTTCCAGTTCCTTGCGACTAAGCTTCCCATCAGACATTATATTTTTAAGATACTTGGTATCCTTTTTGTCGTTAGTAAACCACTTCCTATCAGTCTTGAAATTATCCAAGGTCTTCTTTTCCATTGTCTGGTCGGGAGTAATATCTGCTATTTTCTTTTCCATTGTCTTAGCTGTAATCTCAGAATTATCAGCAGGCTTTTCTTCCCATCCAGTGTTCTTATTTATGTCCCAGAAAAGCTCTTTGGCATCCGCAGGAGCAGGTATGACCTTTTCAGAATTATCACTGATATTTCCAACACTACTAGCAGTTCCTCTAACGGCATCCAAAATTTGTTTCAATAAGGCTTCAGCAGTGACATCATGGGTGTAAAATGAACCCGGCTTATCTCCTCTTGAAACAGAACTCGCTGTAGCATCTGCTGCTTTTGCTGTTGCATCAGTGCCCTTTTTTACATCTTCCATCTTATTTGCCAATTCTTTTTCGGGTGTGGTTCTTTCTGCACCACCCTTGCCACCAGCCATCCTAAGTTCATTAAGCCTCTGCCAATAGGGTTTAATACCTTCCTTGCCAGCACCAGCAAAATAGCCCGCTGTGGTCTTGCGCCTTGTATTTTCAACCCCCATAACACTCTGCATAGTCCCTTGTTGTCTACGAGCACCCACAGATGTTCTGACTGCTCCCATTGCCTGTGCCATCATTTTCTCCATAAAGTCTCTTTGTACTCCCATGGTTTTTTGTGTCACAGCTAATTGAGCTAAACGAGCTTTTCCTTCCAAATTTAATGTGTTTTGAGTTATTTTACCCAACTTCATATCCGCAGCCAAAGCTTGCTCATATTGGGCTTTTACAGCATCCGCTTCTTTCTGTTTAATGGCAACTATTTCCTTCTGCTTGTCAAGAACAGCAGACATACTTGACCCCATTGAAGACAATATACTCAATTCAGCTTCTGCAACAGATTCTGAGGTATTTAGAAGCTGCATCTTGGTCTGAGCTTCCTGCTCGCCATATTCAGCTACCTTTTTCTTGGCACTAGATTCATTTTTTGCATTTTCAATAGCTTCTTTATTGGCTACAATTTTTTCCGAACTTTCAGCAGTACTATCTATCTCTTTTAACTTGGCAGCTTTTTCTTCTAAATTTTGAATACTATTGGCTTCTAATTTCATAGCCAATATTTTCTTTGCATTATTATTTCTATCACTTTTCGCAGCTAGTTTAATTATCATTTGCTGTTTTTTATATAAATGAATTGCCGCTTCTGTTCCTTTTTTTCTTGCCTTCTCTGCTAATTCAGTAGTGTTGTCCGAGAAGGTACTCATCTCCATGGTAGCATCACTCAAGTCAAATTCAGATTGAATTTCTTGACCGGGAATACCTTCACGAAACGACGACAAGGCTTCTAACATAGCTTGTCCGGCTTTGGGCAGTAATTGTGAACTCTTAAACATTTCCGCTTCTGTTTTGGCAAAAAACGACACCGTTTTCCGTAATGATCCAACAGCAACCTGTGCCTGAGCAGCACTAGCATTAGCAGCATCAAGTTTTTCTTTTGCTGCTTTCTTTTCTATTGCAGAACCCTTACCCGCTGCATCAAAGGCACTTTGAGCCATTTTAACTTCTTTTTCTTGTTGTTCTCTATATTGTTCTGCAAATGCAAGTTCTTTCTTTTTGGCTATAAGTGCTTCATGGGCAGTTGAGTATTTTTCACTAAATAGTTCCACTTCTTTAGACATTGCATCTAGTGTTGCCTGAGTTGGGTCTCCCAGTTTTGTTGCCCAAGCCGCTGCATCATTTGCAACATCAAGCTGTGTTTCAAGATTCTTTATTTCATCAGACTCCATGACCTTCGAGGTGTCTACAATCGCCAGCCCAACTTTTCTTAAACCTGCATTGTATTTTTCCTGTGCATCATTTAGTGATTTTAGCCTAACCGTATTTAGATTCCATTCCTCAGCAAGACCCTTGACGATTTCTAATTCTTCAGATGCTGCTCCATATTCTTTAGTTTCTTTGACAAGTCTCTTTACATCTTCTTTGTTTTTTCCCAAACTAGCAAGCATTGCCTTGTATATGTATGTCATCTCTTTCTTAGTAGATTCACCCGTTGGATCACTATCGGGGGCAAGAGATTTGAAATCTGTTTTATCAAAGTCTCCTCCATCTTGAAGGGTCTTTCCAATCGAAGTCATCATTTTGCCATATTTATCAGGATCAAATTCTTTTACAATTATCTTTGAAGGGTCTTTGCCTTTTGCAAAATTAGTCAAAGCATCATTAACAGTTTTACTAACACTACTAAGTTTGTCCTTGTATTGCTTTTCAGATGATTGTAGCAACTTGGTTTCCTCTTCAATTCTTTTCCCTATACCACTCTTATCTGATGCAGGAGCCTTTGAAAGCTGATCTTCTAACTGTTTTATGGATGTCTTTGTGTTGTTAATAGAAGTGTCAAGTTGAGCCAAAGCAAGAGATGCGCCAACTGGAGTATCTGGATGAATACTACCACCAAGTTTTTCAAGACTCTTAGCTAATTCCTCTGCTTTCTCTTGAAATTCCGGTATTGCACTACTGATGCCTTCTTTATTGATATTGAATTTTTCTTCGGTTTTGCCACTTTCATCCTTCGTAGTGGTTTTAGTAAGTACACCCTTTTTTACCATTTTTTCCAAAAGACCCGGAATATTTTTTGCTTCTGCCTTGACACTATCTATACGCATTTCTTCTCTCTTGCCAAATGATTCATCAGCTTCATTCAGTTTTTTTCTTGCTTCTGTAAATGCATCCTGTAGACCCTTAACTTCTTCTGCTGCGGCTGCTCCTCTTTCTGCCAATGTTTTGAAAATATCCGATTTAGATAAAGCCCCAGACTCCATTGGAACTTCTGTTTTTCTTTTTGCTAGTTCCCCCTTAAGTCCAGCTTGAATTATTGCGGGTGACTTAAACAAGGCATCAACCACCTTACTAATACCTTCTGCAAATTCCTTAGCTGCTTCTAGTTCTTTTTCATGAAGTTCTTGCAGTCCCTGTTTCCGTTGATTCCCTATTATTTTATTGTCTTTAGATATTGAATCTCTAGTTTCAACAAAAACATCGCTAAGTATTCTCAGTTTTTTACTTAGAGCCTCTGATGATTCAGTGATGGCAAAACTAAATGACTCAGCAGAACCACCAGCATTCATCAGGGCATCCATTTTGATATTTGCCAGTTTTCTATTAAAATCAAGAAGACGAAATATCTCACTCTTTGTTTCTTTTTCCAACTTACTCATTATAACAGAAAGAGCTAGTGCGGAAGTTGTATTTTCCTTGCTTGCCGCTTCCATTGTGGCGATAAAATCCCTACTTGGCTTATCCATGTCCATCAAGGTAGCAGATACTTCATAAATATTATCAATTGCTTTGGAAGTAGTGGATTCCCATTTATTATAATCCTCATCATTTATGCTATGAACAACGGTTCCATATTCACCAAGATGCTTCCCTTTAGGAGCAGTGGAATTTCCAGTTTTTTGTATTTTCTCTCGTGTGTTTTCCAATGCTGTTTGGTATTTTTCTACTTCATTTTTACTAGCATCATAACTTCCTTTAATTTCAGACACACTAGTTTTAAGATTGTCAAATTCCTGTATCAATCCAACAGTAGCACCAATAGCACCCCCAATTGCTATAGACCACCCGCCCGTTGCTGCTGCAAAATATGTTCCAGCCATAGCTCCTGTAGCTGCGCTTGCCCCAATCTTAAGTAATGACGATGATAGTTTTGCACCATCCTTGCTAATAGTGTCCCCAGTGTTTTCAAAATGATCTGATAACGAATCAGCAGCAAGTCCAGCTAATTCCAAACCAACAGCAATACCCCCTAATGTCATCCCTATCTTGCCAAACTTTCCCCCTATTCCTCCACCAGCACTGTCCCCCTTAATTTCTTCAGCAGTAGTTGTTTTAGCTATAATGCCAGTATCGACTTTGATCTGTTCTGCTTTTAAAAGTGTCCCCTTTTCTGCTGCATTTCCTTTACTGAAAAATATTTTATATGCACCTAACATGCCAACTGCATTTCCTGTTAATTTAAAAAGATTTGCAGAAGATGTTGCTATGGCTGTAAACTGTGGACCCCATTTAGGATAAAAACTTAGCATTGCATCTTGAATACCCTGCATCGTTCCCTGTGTCTTTTGCTGTGCATTTAGAAGAGTTTTGTCAGTTCCAAACTCCATCTTTCCACCACCCAAAAGACCTGCTGCCTGTAATTCTATCACAGTTTCAACCTTACCCTTTTCGGCAAGAGCAAACAAAGCGGCAGATTGTCTATCAAAACTAGCTGTCACCTTTAAGTCAGTATCAAGACTTGGAATGTCTTTCAAAAGGTCTATGTAATCCTTCAATCTCGAAGTTGGATCGCCACCAAAAGCATCCTGAAGAGACTTAGACACTTCCATTATTGCTGCGGGTGTCATTCCTAATATATTTGTGCCTTCCTTAACCACCTTGAAGTACTCTGATGCCTGCTCTCTGGTAAGCTTCAACTGCTTTCGCATGGATTCCAAAGACGGACCACTCATTGCGATTGTCTTATTCATCAATGCAGTGTTAATGTTAAATTTAGCAAGCCCAGTTGCAGCATCTTGAAATTCGTCAAGGACTTCAGATAACTTTCCAGAAAAATAAACAGCCGCCACCCCTGCTGCAACTAATCCAGTACCACTAGCTCCTAGTCCTTTAGCGAATTCCTGAGCTTCTTCTTGACCTTTTGCAAATTCACCTTTTAATAAACCCAAAATGCTATCTACTTTTCGGTATTCATCAGTAAAGTCTTTACCAGTTTTCGCAGCTTCTAATGTAGCTTCAGTTGCTCTTTTAGTCTTACTCGCCACCATATCTTCTGCATTTGCTACTTTTAATGCAGATTTCCAAAAGGCTTCATTTGACGAACCAGCTTCTAATGAAGCATAAGAAACAAACATTGTAGAATCAGAAGCATTTTTGGCAGCAGAACTTACCAATTTCAATTTTTTAGTAAGCCCATCTGCACTACTTGCAGATAAAGACATAGCACTACTACTACTCATCAATGTTGTATCAAGCACATCAACATCGTCTGTGGTATTCTTACCAGCCACACCAAGTTTCTTAATCGAATCGGCAACATCACCTGCTGACACATCTGTTGACTTCATAGTAGAAGTGATTGCCTTCAGGGATGCTGCCAATCCAGCAGCATTTTTCGATGCACTTAGAAATTTAAGACCTGCAAAAGATTTAGCAGCCGATTTACTAACCTTGCCCAAATCCTTCAAACCATCAACCAAGGAATCTGTGGTTTTGTCAAAATCCTTAGCTATTTTAAGAGATGTCTTCTGTGTTTTGGACAATTTATCAAAAGCCTTATCTGCTTTCCCAGCAGCATCAGTCATATTTTTTAGACTTTTGATTACACCTTCGGCTCCCTTCGATACCTTACCCGAAAGGTCTGCAAATTGACTTTTAACATCAGCAGGCATATCTCATCTCCTAGTGCCTATCTCGATCCTCCATGAATCAGACAAGCAAAATATCCTTTTCAAGCGCAGTTAAAACAATATCAAGAATCGAAGCCTGAACAGAATACATGATTTTAATAGATGCTTCATCAAGTGAACCATCCTTGTCATGGTTTAGTTCAATCTTTTTACCATCCTTGCTAACCAAACTCCAATCTTTCAAATGCCAAACCAATAAGAAATTCCTAAGCTGAAGTCTGTCTACAAGTATCTGCCCTGCCTCCTTACGATATACGCCACAACGCTGACGATAACTAGACATATCTTCATAAGTAGGAGCCGTAAATTCAAACCATTCCCTGCGATACATAAGAAATGGAAATTCCTTCTCTAAATCCATGAGTCCTGACCGAGATACGCTTACTATCTTCCCTGTCTCCTTTACACTCAAAACATCAATTTCAATCCTGCGTTTTTCCTCACTGCTTACAAAAAAGGACGGAAACAGTACTTTGTCTGATTCTTGCTTTTTGTCCTTTTCTATAGCCACAACATCGGAATCAACAACAGCATCTTTAATACCCGTTCTCTTTGCATCATCTTGAAGAACTGCTGTTTCATTCTTCTGTTCCACAACATCTGCCTTAACTTCTTCCATGCCCTGTCCAACTACTTCCTTCTTTTCCTCGCTCATTACCTTCTCCTGTTTTATATTTACTCTCGGGATTACCAAGAGATGTTTAACTGATAACCAATCCTCCAGAACCACCGCCTGTAAATGTAGCTGCTGTGGTAAATGAATGAGTATACATACCCAGATTATTTGTGCCATTAAAATGATACCCACTAGCAGTAGAAACACCATTCAAAGTAAAGGATGTTGTTGCTATGTTGATAATATTATGAACTTGAGGTGAATAACAAGTTACATCTAGTGTGTAATCTACCAATCCAACTTTGAGATACCTTGGAGACGAAGGATCAGGATATGAAGCATCCTCGTTCGTATAGACAGGTTCAACAACTTGGTTCATCGTCAAAGTCCATTCTTTGACATCTGTATTACCCGACCACCAGTAACCCATTGGAATATCTGAACTCAAGATATAGTTATTGGTAACAGGATCAATATTGTTTTTAACTTCCCTTGACATATATGACAATGACGATGTGATAAATCCAGCAGGAGCCCCGGAAATAGTCAAATTCGTCAAATAGCAGTTTCTCATTGTCCAGTGATTCGTTCCATCATCAATCCCAATATGAAACTGGAAACGGCGCATAAGTAGTTTATTGACAGTAAAAAATGAAAGAGCATTGGTTGTCATGTCAAAACTCAATGTTCCACTGTATGACACTACACCACTAGCATGAAGCACTCTACTCTGAGTTACGGGGGTAATGCTTGGCGGTATATTAGCCATTTCAAGATATGAAGGAGTGATAGCTTGTTCCATAGTCCCACCAGTAATCAGGACTTGAGCATTCCCAGCAGAACTCACCCCCGTTATTAAGGCTGATCCACCATAACCCAATCTTTTTGATGTATCCGTCATTCTAAACCCTTCGTAAACCTCTCAGGATGCCTCACAACCGCCTCATTCTCCCATCACTATGCCCTTACTCGGTCTTGTCTTCCCGCCCGATGATATACGCGTGAGGGGCTTTTTCGGAGATGCACTAACCTTTGATGCTTCGTTTTCCTTACTTATCACAATCTTCAGCATCAAATACTCTTTATACGGCAACTCCTGTATCGGAACTCCCTTGCCTATCCCAAACTTCTCCCAAAAATTACCCAATGTGCAAAATGCGCTTATAGCCTCGCAAGCATCTATCACACCTCGACTATTCTTACCAAACAACACAAGACTCTGCCTGACTATCTTCTCTTCTTCTTCCTTCGTGATAACTGTTTTAGCCTCAAATCCATCCAAAAACGCATCCAAAAGAGGTGCCGGAACCTTACTTACCCTGCCATAACACACCGGGGTCATCCATCCATCTTGTCGCTCTATCGGTATGTCCAGTGTCCAAGATAATAGGTTCCTCTTGACCATCAGACGCCGATACTCATTCAAATCATAAACCGTTACCTTGCCCTGCCCACCATCCACTTCTTTTTCGTAAGCGGTAGCCTTGTCCAGAATATGATTGTCCCCGAATGTCAATACCTTAAAAACAGCCTCTTCCTCAAACTTTCCATTACTATCAGGCAAACACATTCCATTCCACCAAGACACCTTTACCTTGACCCTGATCTTGGACGGGTCAAAAAGTGCCTCATACTCACGCCTTGCAACATCCTCAGCCATTAAATTCATATACTTTGTTCATCTCATCTATAATGTGTGAAATGATATTGGGTTGAAGTTTTACAAAAGTCTGCCACGATTCATCAACCAAAGTCCCACCCACATGAAATATCTTTAACTTCGGATTGTCTCTGTCAAATGTCCAAGATAACATAAAATTCTGTATTTTTAGCCTGTTTAGTGAATCATTATCAGTCAAATGTATCCGCTTCTGGTGGTCATAAGTAGTCGCCATTTTCCTTAAGTTGATCATTTCATTGTAATTCCACATCCTGAAAATGACCTTATGACTGTCCACGCCCTTTCCCGAACCAGTAGCTATCAACCATCTACCTTCCTTTTGAATCAGATGAACTTCTACCGTAAAAACATTGTCATCGGTAATTTCATACTTTCCCGGCCTCATTATCTTCTCATCCACCCTCGAACTTGTAGGCGGAGGAACAGTCTGAGGCATTTCCGTTTTAGCTTCTACTTTAGCCATTTTTTATATCCTTTTATAGAAACAAAAAAACGCAGTCCTTATATGCCATTAAAAGACACAAAGAATATCTGCGTTACATCTCTTGTTTCATTTTTCATACATATTGCCAAATCAGAAATTTTCCAATTTGCCTCGAACTGTTTAACTATCCCTATCCTAGATCAGAATATCAAGAAAAAATTACGTCGCTATTTCGTAAGCTGCATATTCAACCGTCAAAGGCACAAAAGAGTCACCAGTCTGCACATCATCACTCTCAGTTGTGGATTCCAACCGCTTCAAAGTAATAGTCTCAGTATCTATATAAATCTTCAATTCATCCAGATTATCCCCAAGAAAACCCGTAGGTGCCACATCAAAGTCAATAATCAATGACCCGCTAAAAGTCACAGTCATTGGTCCTGCCGCAAGATAAAGAGGTGCTTGGGCTCCCGGATCAACACCCGGAGAAGTCCTAGTGCAACCAAAGAACTTAACTATCTCTTGTGAAAAATCCAAAGACCAGTTTGTAAAGTTATGTAATGTAGAACCCCCACCCGCTGGCTTAACATAGACCTTCGTATTCCAGAAAGGGATAGGATTCTTATTCAATCCAGAAGGGTTTAGCGGTGGTGGCATTCCAACATCAAGAGGACACAACAAACCCATCCCCTGCTTATTATCAATGTATTTATCACCCCAAACATAAGGCTCTCTTGTCAGTGCCACAAACCCCATAGAACCATCAACAGCAGCACCCTCACTGGCCGAGAAATTGATATTATTCCAGTAACATGTCTTATAATCCTGAACATTGTCTTTTCTTGACCTGAATAAAGCTTCAAATGCAACCTGTCTATCAAATAATCTCGGCTTGATTGCATTTGTCAGAAAATCCTTTGACATCTCGAAATTCAAAGAACCGTCATGGATTTCCCAGTCGTAATTATGAGGTTCACCAATACCCATCGTATTGGGAGGAATTGCGGGATTCTTAATCGTACCGCCATAACCAGAAGAAGACTCTAAACGAGAACGAGCCCTTGGAACCGATGTGCCAGTTCCAAGGGCATAGTAAGTATTCGCACCAATTACAACAGATATGACACCTTCGTATCCTAATGCCATATTCTGCTTACCTCATTTTATTACGGTGCGATATATGTGCCGCTACCGCTAGAGATAATACAAGGAGGCATTGCGATACTAGAACCATCACAACGACCACCGAGACCCTTGAGGTTAAAGGAACGATTAGTTACAGAATCCAAACCCTGAATACTGTAATCATCACCTTCGATAACCGCTGCTGGCACTTCAATATAAACATTGCCACCAATTGCGCCACGGTTGATTGTAACAAGGAACCAAGTATTTTGTGCATACATATAAGGACTGGTGATTGTACCTTCCGTTCCCGTAGGTCCAAGAATCGGATCAAACACACCACCCTCATTGTAAAGCACCACTGTTCCCGTTACATCCATCGGTCCCTGCAAGAGAGCTACAGGCAAACGAGTACCATTACAAACATACAGCCATATGGAGTTGTTGGTAATATCTGTGCTCCATTCAACCGTCTGCGTTCCAGTCTGAGGCAACGAACCGCCAGCAAAAGGAGTCGTATAAGCACCCCTCAAAAGCTGTGCCTGTGTGCGCCAGAACGGAATCGGGTCTACATTCGATCCACTTGGGTTCAGAGGATTGGTCGTAGAAAGCACATTGCAATCCGAACCAATAACACCCTTCTTCTGTGCGATGTAGCTGTAATTTGAGTAAGCATGTGTTGCCCCGGAAGGATCAAACTCATTACGCTGCAATGCTACAACACCCAATGATGCTGTAAGGAACGAACCTTCAGATGTAGAGAAACCAGCCGAAGTACACCACGCACCAGACAAATCAAAGTTCGTCCCGTATGTGCTCGATGTCCTGTACTGATAAACTCTGGCACCATCAGGAGATATATCCAGCGACCGAGGATATGCTCTTGACTGAACAATCCACTTCGCTAAGAAATCCCAAACTACCTGACTTGCTCCGAGCTGCATTTCCACATCCACTGTACCTTCATAGCGGATAGCGGCATCAGCATAATGAGCCGAAGACGCAGCATTATACCAGCCTGCACCCCACACTGCTGAACTGTAAATAGGTTCAAGTACCAAATTTACACTGGCACCCGTAGCCAACAGCACCGAGGTAGTCCCCGTTGCTGGTCCTTCGCTGTACATCTTTACGAACCCCTGATAGCCCATGCCCATGATCATTCCTCCTGTTTTTTTGTTATGCCGCTATCACGAATAGTTTCTTTCTCGATAGGGCTATTTCTGCCTTGTTATATAACGCAAACTGAATTGTTTGTATATCTTGTTGACGTGAATAAATAATCTTCCAACTGTCACTCCTTGTTAAATGAGTCGGAAAAGAAAGATGAATGTGTTGGCTTTTAATATTGAGTATCCCTGTTAATTTTTTATCCACCCATTCAAGGAAACTTTTCTTTCCAGACAATATCCATGACAATCTTCTATCCTCATGTGTTTTCATCACACAACCATCTCCATCAAATGCGCCTCGAATAAAGTGCAAAACAAGATCGTTTGGTATATTCAATGGAAGAGGGTCTTTCTTGCTTTTCCCCGGAATCACACCATATTTCATTAAATCATTTGCAATCTTATTACTGTAAATAGAAAGCTTCGACATTTCAAATTCATTCCCTGTTGATGGAGATATTCTTTTTCTTGTTTTAATGGGTGCATTAGACCCCATAGCTTCTTTAATAGAAAGCAATATCTCCACATCTTTAGACTGACATTCAAATAGCAATCCCCATGATCCCCTAAAATTAAACAAACAACCATCAGCCCAAGTATATCCCAGTATGTATGCCGATTTTTCATTCAGATTTTCAAAAAACGACTCATTTAAGGAATATTTTCGACAAGTACGACGATTCTTTGTGTTTTTATTGTTCTCCACAGCCCGTTTTGTTTCTTCTATACACGAATCATCAAATATAAACTTGCTCATTGCCGATGAAGAAGTCCTATCGTATTTCACAATACCAGAATGACACATCTTTCTTAATGTATAAGACGGTATCCCAACTGCCTTAGAAAATTGTCCTATTGTCATCGTACTCATATCACAACGCTATCGTTCTTTCTTTGATATTCCTTACTTTCATAGTGTCCCCCAAAGTCCCTGACGAACCTGCGGGCTTAAGTATGATATTCGTCACATCCAAGAATCTGTCTGATGTGCTCCCTATCGCTACCTCCGTGCCAGTAACAGAACCACCCGGAACCGTCACATCTATTGTCGTAGGAAGGTTATTCAAATCCTTCACATACAACCTTAAATCCAAGTTCGCCCCGCCCATCGAGACAACATAAATCTTCAACTGTGTCGCTGCAAAATATGTCCCATTTGCTGGATTCGTTGCAGCCCCATCCCCAAAACTCACACCATCTGTAAATGTAATCCCCGGTGTTACATTCCTAACAGCCGTAGCAAAATCGTTCACACCTTCAGAGAATACATCTATCGCCAACATATACCAACCCATAACCGCATAATACAACTCACCAAAATACTGACTTACTCTCACATTCTTCGATGACAAAAACCCATCCCAACCACCCACCTGTAACGGCAACCCAGTAGGACCAAGCCTACTAAAATGTGCATTCATGGAACCTATAATGTTCCCAAGCAATGTCCCGTTCTTCGCTAAATATGTCACCAACAAATCATTATCCACAGCAGTATAATCAGCAACAGTCGGTATTTCCACGTCCGAATCGTCTGTTGCACTCACTCTCGTAAAATACAACCCACCACCTACTGCCTGTATCGCTGTGCAAGTCGTTTTAAGCTGACCATACTGATACGCTGCCCTATCCGCTATCCCAAGCAATACATTTGTGGCAATCAATGGCATCTTAAACAGTCCTCAAATAGTCTTCCACATTAGCCTTAATCTCAGCCACAATAACCCTTGCCTGCTTTATACGCTCTACTCCCATCCAAGCAAAGTTCTCCACATCACTCACTGCCTTTGCAAAATCCTCTTCCGAAACATCACCCATCGTCCCCAGAAGTCTCTCTACTTCCGAAATAGACCTAAAAGCCTGATTCGCCAGTGCCATTTTCCTTGCTACCCTTGAAAAATCAGCAAGAGTGCCCAGCTTATAGTACGGAGGCAGCATTTCTTCCGAGACTTCTTGCGGCATCTTCAACCTCCTGCAAACTGTTAGAAAAATCATCAATACTATCCAAAAGAGCAACAAGCTGTCTCGTACCAATCTCTCTATTGTCCTGCACATCAAGAGCTTCTACCGCTCTTCTATTGGCTTTGTATGGAATTTCCCCAATCACGAGGGCATTTTCCACAAGCTCCGTCAAAAATTCTCCGTTTTTCTTCATAGCAAATCCACTCACCAATAGTAAAAAATATCAAAAAATAATTAGAGGGTTATCACCTTGGGTCTTAACACAGTAGGAGTCACGGAATCCCCTATCACAAACTTACTATCTGGGAAAGGCTCATGGACAGTCGCAAACCATTGGAATTCAGCCGTCCTCACCGATCCATCCCTTGTAGCATCATAGGTTGCATTGCTTATCAAACTGTCCAATATGTAAGTGTCACCCAATCCACCATCTGGACTCCACTTTGTCTCATTCAAAATCCTCATCTGCAAGTTGTTAGGACTGGTCATTATCTCAGAAATGGCATTAGCGACCGTGCAAATGTAATCCACCCCGTATTTGACATTATCCACTTTGACTGTCAGGGTACAGGTGAAGTTGTAATTGGGTCTCTGTGCCCTTGTAGTCGCCCATACATTGTCAGCACCAGTAGGCTCAATCTCGAAGCTAGGGTACATATCCACAGGCAAGGTAGCCCGCATACCCTCTAATACAACAAGACTTTTGCTTGAGGTAAAATCACGAATGACCTTGTTAATTTGCATTGAATTCATTTCCAGCAGATTAATAAGCGTCTTACAAATGTTTGAAGGATTAGTATACATAGTTAAAGTCTCTTCATCAACAAATCGTTTCTCTTGGACAGCTTCTTTGCAGTAGCTTCTATCTCTTCCACAATAGCCTCAATTGCTTCATGGTCAGACAATCCCACTTCCAGCCTCATCTCATTGTCATCATCTTCACGGTTTAAAAAGGTATCCAATTTTTCATTTCTGCGTACCCTATCAACAAACCGCTGTAATTCAAAATGCACACTGTTCCTAGACCTATCTTCCGTCTTAGCAGTATCTTCAAAAATTAGTGTCTCCCTTAATAAAACTTCCCTTGCAACCCTAAGTAAATCACTGGCAATCATCTTCATGAATCTACCTCTCTTAGAAATCTTGTTCAGGTAAGAAAGAGGGTTGGAAGTTAGGAGCCATAGTTCTCGAAATATGTGACTTCCTTTCTATACCGGGAATACGATGGGTAAGCTTCCTCATCGCATATAATTTTCTTCTTGAATCAGTCACATATTCATTAGCTTGATCGGTAATGTTCTGAGCAAGTTGTTGGAACTCATTAAGCAAGATCAAACCAGATGTCCAATACAAAGCGCATTGCCTTACATCACCGGGAAACACACGCTTTGTTGATCCATCGGGCTGCACTTGATTCATAGCCCTAAGCGGTGTCTGATACAACTCACCCAGAACAGCATCTATCTCACGGTCAACTCTCTCTTGGTAACCGTTGATAAGAGGTTGCGTCACTTTTGCCATCTTACCTTCACCAATATCAAGAACACGAAGGACATCTTGTACCTGCTGCCATCCTTGACTGTAAAATGGTTCTCCGGTGGTTTCTGATACTTCGGCCATAATTACACCTTTAAGTTGGTTCCACGCCTTGCAGTCTTAACCCCAAGCACATCCTCTGCAATCTTATCCACATCTACATTCTGGATACCTGCCCTTATCCTACGGGCTATCTCTTCACCATCCTTACCACATCTAACTATTACTTGATACCCAGAAGCAGTAGAATAATGCTTTCCATCCGTAACAACAAACCCTCCATTCTTAACCTTGGCAACCTCAGAACGGACAGACTCAATCATCATAGCAGACGAAATGAGCTTGCCTATTTCCCTGATTTCCAACCCTATGTTTGCTGTCGAATGCCCCATAATATCACCTCTTAATCATCGTAAATAATGTAGAACAGATTGATTGCCGACCCGTTTGCCCGAGCATAAGGAGCTGCAATACCAATCCTGCACATAACAAGCTCACCAAATTTCAATTTCAACAACGGATAAAACACACCAGTAACTTGACTACCAATCTCTATGTAATTGGCTGCATCAAGATTCTGAAAAACTGAAAAACCCGGTGTCGCTACTCCACCCAAGTCAAGAGCAGTTCCAGCCGCCGCAGTTGGAACAGCCTGCACATTCCTTACTAGATTTGCAACCGTCTGTGTGGCTGCCTTTGAAGTACTCGCAAACTGATCATTTAAACTACCATTCTTCAACAACAGATTAAATGAATAACTTATTTCATTCGACATATCATTCTCCTTTTCTAATCTTCGTAAATAATATAAAATAAACTTATCGGTGCCAGATTTGCCACAGCAACAGGGATTGCCATACCCAAACGACACATAACTAATTCGCCGGGTTTTAATTTCAAAGTGGCGATCACAGTGCCCATAACTATAGTGCCTATCGTTACAAAATTGGTTGCATCAAGATTCTGGAAAACAGACCACCCCGGAACATTAACACTTCCAAGATTAATAGTAGTAGGGAAGATAGCTATCGTCTGCACATTCCTTACCAAACCCGCCACTGTCTGATTGGCTGCCTTGGAAGTACTCGCAAACTGGTCATTCAAACTGCCATTCTTCAACAACAGATTAAATGAATAACTTATCTCGTTCGACATACCACTCTCCCTTTACAGTCATAAGTGCTTTATTTACAATAACTTAACTCAGATCATTTTTGTCGGTTTCCATCCGTTTAATTTGCCACCAATGAATGCCTGTCCATGTGCGCCCGACATTGCTCCACCCATTCCACGCACAGCCGCATAATAAAATCTTGTTGGCGGTGCAAGATAGTTACCAGTCTTGAACTTCTCATTCTGCATTGCCGTGTTTGCTCTCTCTTCGGCATTCTGTTTCAGCGTAGTAAGTTGAGAAGCTATATCTGCTCCACTACCACCTTCCATCTCATTCGGACCCACAGCAAATACCAATCTGTAACGCCAAAGGTCATAATCAAGCAGTAGTTTTTCCATACACATCGCATAGGCAAGGTCAGTTATCACACCTTCCCAGTTAGGCGGTGCATTTTCTATCGTGTAGTAAGTTGGCGGTCCTACTGCTGTCATATTCACAATGGATACCGCTGCTGTAAGTAAGCCTTCCTGAATAGCTGTCCCGAAATAGTCAAAGGCATAGCTAATCTCAACCACATCCCTTGGTCTCTTGTCTGCTCCTAAATCAACTGGGTTTGCCTGTGTCTTGCCATCAACATAATCGGTATTGGTTATGTCAGATGTGCCAAGTAGAACTCCGTTTTTTCTGACAAGCAAAGGGGCAGCAGTGAGCCAGTTACCAAATGTTGTTTTCCAGAACAACCTATCGGGCTGAAGTTGTGCAGGTTCGTCATGTATAAAAATCTGACGAAATGACATGAGCCTTGGAGTCAACAGTCCATCAATATAGTGATTGAAAGCTGCTGTAGAGGCGACCCCAGTTCCAATATAAGTCCCCGGAAAAGTCATGATAAATCTCCATTTTTATGAAAATCAAGATAATCTGCTCCCTTACGAAGAAAATATGATTCACTACTTCCCAACATCTTATTGCAATTACCGCAAAGCAAAGATCGAACCTTGCCAGTAGTATGGTCATGATCTACGGTAGCTACTTCGGCTTTCTTATCACTTGTTTTCTTTATTTCTTTTTCACAAATAGCACACTTACCATTTTGTTCTTCATGTTTTTTGCAATAATCAATATAGGTAAAATCTTTAATTCCCCTTCTACTCCATCCTCTTTCCCTTTCACTTATGGCAATAGTTGGATTATTACGACGTTTTAGATCAGACTGCTTTCTAGCCGAAACACAAACATCACATCGGCATCCATATATAGCATATCCAGTCTGTCCATGATTAGGCGGCTCTTTACCTTGTAGTTTTTGTTTATATTCATTACGAGACTTTTTTCTTGCTTTAACACAAATTTCACACCGACAATTATACACTGCATAGCTAGAACTTGTTCCATGTTTAGGCGGTTCTTTACCAGCAAGCCTTTTTCTCCTTGCCATAGTCGCCTTGCTTTTTGCAGACAAACAAACATCACAACGACAATGATGTATATTATATGCTACAACACCATGTTTGTAATTGTCTGCCAAAACGCTCATTTAGACCTCCTTACCTTGACTCCAGAAACCATCTTTGTCAGCTTTCTCTATTGCCTTGATCATGTTCTTCACAGTGTTGGTTTCAGAGAGAACCAGCCTTATATCATCAAGGGTCTCATTTCTCAGGAAGAAGTAGGCAGCATCTTTAGGGCTTCTTCTATCTCCAATACCAACAGAGAGACTGATCACTACCTTACTCTCATTTCTCTTGATACTGTCTCCATTGCCTATAAATACTTCTCTACTAAATCCATGACCAAAATCCGCATTTCTAACACCCATACCGTTTTTATTGAAGTAACCCACAATTGCTTCTTTTAGGTCTTCAATTAGGGCAGCAGATTTCTCATTGATTTCCTTCATTTCCTCTGCGTACATCCTATTGGTTTCCTGCCGATATTCTTCCTCTTTCTTGGCTCGTTCTGCTCTCTTCTTTTCCATTTCAGGGATCAAATCAAGAACACCACCAAGATCATTTGCAGCAGCTTCCCTCTCTGCACTGGCTAATTCTTTGGCTATAGTGATCAACTCTTTTGCTATCATTAGTTTATTCATTGTCGTTTCTCCTTTATGAAACATAGCTTGTTAGGTCATATCTACCGCTAGGATCATCATTTGTCCCTGCAAATGAAGCTATAATAACGCCATGCAAAACCGTATGCCTGCCCTTATCATTGTTAAAGTAAACCTCAAATCTCCATTGCTTACCCGCACTTTTCCCTGTCAACTTATCATCGAAGTATTTAGTGTCTTTAAGTTCCCAATTCACTTGACCAGCAGAAAGAGCCTTGAAGATATTATCAACGGGAGCCCAGTATGTATCAGTGAAAAAGCCCCTAGTATAAAGGGACAGCACCTTATTCACTTCTTTGCGAGCCTTGGCGTTGTTCATACCATCCAGAGCAGCAACAAGACTCTTTGCGATTCTGTCTATCTTTATTTCGCCTTGCTGAATAGGATACTGAGGCAATTCCAAATGAGGCGTATGTGCATTGACTTTTTTCATACCCATAGTAAACTCCTTCATTGTTTCCCTACGAGCTACCCTGTCAGAAGCCGTAGTAACCTTGTTGATAGGTTTAGGATCAAGCATCCCTTCCTTTACCTTTGCCTTGAACTCATTAAAACTCTCGAAAACAGGAACACCATATCTCTTACAAACCACATCTACATTGCCTTTGCGCCAATACCCACTAGGACAAAATACAATCATTTTTCCATCAGACGCATGTAATCCAAGTTCCAGAAGAGATATGGGAGCCTGTGAATCCTTAGTAAAACACATGGCAATCATCGTAGCCTTTTCCATCCCCTTCAATTCCCATTCCACTTGTTCCCTGAATTGCTCATTTTCAATACTCTGAACCCACGAAGAATCCCAATCATCTCTGCGAGGATTTAAGACAATACACGCAACATCACTAAGCACTTCTGTAAGTTCTTTTTGCCAGTTCTCTGCCCGACCATTATCTATACTTCCGGCTAAAAACACAGAAGGAAGATTATCAGGATTTTCTACTTTTTCTGGTGCCTTGAATACTTTAGCTTTGCCTATCATAAATTTTCACCTAATATTGTAATTTCCTATCCCATCAGAAAACGACTTTAAATTGAACTTCGGGCTGTATTTCAAAAGATACCCAGCCAACTTCTTTGCCTTGTCTTCTGTTCCCGTCTTTACACTCACCTTGGCAGAAGTCATGAATTTAGACCCCCTGTATTGACCAAGTGCAAAATCAGCAGAAACCACCTCATATCCCTTAGCCGTCAAATCATCCACCAAAGCCTTACGAAGACTGTCCCTTGCCTCTATAGCGAGTTTGTCCTTCAGAGCCTTGATCTTCTCTCGGTTGTCAAAGAAAACCCCCGCAAAAAGGTCAGCAGGGCGGTCTTTAGCAACATGATAAGACGCCACAAATTCAGATATTCTAGCAAATCTCCTATTCACAAATCTCAGCCTCCAATAGAAGTGAGAAATATCAAAGAATTATGCAAAAGAAAAAGTGCCACAGGTTTTCAACAAGATACTACATTGGGCGCAAGGAACCTGTGGCACTTAACAGAAAGTCATAAGTAGTTAAGCCGCATCATGTAAAGCACATAGATTTGAGGCTTCTGATATTATCCACAAACCTTCGTGCCTTTACTGTTCCTGCACCGCCAAAGTAAGATGATTTCAGTCTTTGCAAATCAGATTCAATCAACTGAAATACAAAAACGACCTTCTTGGCTCCATCGGGTGTCTTTTCCATTTCAGTTGTCAGCAGGGGGATGTCAAGAGAACATAAAAATGACGAAAAATAAATGTCACTCGAACGGTAAACCTTTGTTACAGAACCACTTACATCATTCATATTGCCACCTTTAGTTTTTTGGATTCAACAAATTCTTCCCATTGTTGTCTGGTATTTTTTCCATAACCGTATTCTCCATGAAAATCGCAATGACATTTTCTACAAGCACTTACTCCATTATCAATAACAAATCGTTTATTAGGATTTTCTTTCCATGAATCCAGATGATGAGCAATTATCGTTTGTTTTTCATTTACACCACAAATCTGACATGTGTAATTATCTCTTTCACGAACCAACTTCCGAAACAAATGAGTTGCAGGCTGTTCATCTCTATTTCTTGATCTTTTTCTTTCTTCATCTGTCTTGTTTGGATTCCATCGTATTTTGTGCATTGTCTCTTTTTGAATACAACCACATGACTTTGAATTACCAGACATTAAAGATGATGTCCATATTCCGCCCTTTTGTTTTCCACAATCACACTTACGTGATTACTCCCACGAATGAATTCGTGGGCTTCTAAGAAGCCTTTTTCAAAGTTTCTAAGCTATGTAATCCCATAGCTAAAATGTTTTTACTTGCATTAAAATCTCTATCTTCAACATGTCCACAAGTACAACTGTGAACTCTTTGAGACAGGTCTTTGTCTGTTAGTTTCCCACATTTACTACATGCTTTTGTAGTATTTCTAGGATTTACAAGTATAACTAAACTACCAGCTTCTTCCGCTTTGTATTTTAGTTGATTTACAAACTCATTCCAAGCAACATCACTTATACTTCTAT
>Ga0209777_10002319_pt1 | contig 25371 bp, 19 predicted proteins | sample FrelakmetHBP12HB_FD_187147 | JGI IMG/M metagenome (GOLD analysis project Ga0209777, IMG submission 187147) | Freshwater lake sediment microbial communities from the University of Notre Dame, USA, for methane emissions studies -HBP12 HB (SPAdes)... | ecosystem: Environmental > Aquatic >... | reverse complement strand
CAACCGCTTGAAGATTGCACAGATTATAGGTTATTTGACTGATGACATGTCAGATCCACCTTCTCTTTGCTGAGATGAAAACGAACACAAAAGCCAAGGCAAAAAGGGTAATGAAAGCCTCTTATACCCAGCTTTCATTCGACCTTTAAAGACTATTTCCATTTTTTTTCGGAACAGTCTCTACTAAGTAAGATATAGCGAAGATCCGGAATTTTCAACCGCAAAGTTCAATCCCAACCATCCGGTCCAAGGGTAAAGGCGAAGGTCAGGATGCCAGATTGGTGGGTGACCGATGTCCTCGTGACCCCTTGTGTTTTTGATTGGGATTGATTACTATTCGGTTTTGGAAAGGAGAAGTCATATGTTGAGGGTGTTGCGGGAACGGAAAGCTTCGTGGATTCTCAAGATCCTACTGCTCGGGGTGGCCGTATCGTTCGTCTCCTGGGGGGGGTATTCCTATTTCCGGGGGAAACAAGAGAATTTCGCCGCTCAGGTCAATGGGGTGACCATTGATATGAGAGTATATAACGATAGGTATCAGAAGACGGTCCAACAGTACCGGGACGCCCTCGGGCCTCAGTTTGATCAGAAGATGGTTGAAGGCCTCCGCCTCAAGGAGAACGTTCTGGACAACCTGATCTCCCAGGTCCTTATGACCCAGGAGGCGAGACGGCTCGGCTTTCACATTTCGGATGAGGAGTTGAGAGATGCTATCCAATCCATTCCAGGCTTGCAGACGGATGGCCAATTTGACCCGCGGATCTACGAGAGATGGCTCCGATTGAACCGGATGACGGCTGACGATTTCGAGCAGATGTACCGGGACGAGCTCCTTTGGACAAAGGTGAGTCATCTGATCAGACTGAACGGGGGAAAGGTCTCGGAAGAAGAATTACGGGATGTCTACCGTTACGAAATCGAGCGGATCAACCTTGCCTTTTTGAAGGTGACGCCCGATGCCTTCAGAAGCCAGGTGAATGTAAACGAAGTGGAAGCGAGGGACTACTACGACAAGCACAAGGAGGAATTGAGGATTCCGGCCTTCGTAAAGATCCAGTATCTGATTTTCCGCCCCTCCGACTTTGAAGGAAAAGCAGAGGTTACGCCCGATGAAGCCAAGCGATATTACGAGGGACAGAAGGATCGGTTCAAAATTCCGAAACAGGTCAGGACGAGGGAGATCCTGATCAAGGTCAGCCAGGACGAACCTGCTGAAAAGGTTGAAGCAAAAAGGAAGAAGGCCGAAGAGATCCTGGAGAAGGCCAAGGCGGCGAAGGATTTCGTCGCCCTGGTGAAGCAGTATTCCGAATCCGAAACTGCCTCTAAAGGAGGCGATACGGGATGGCTTGCGAAAGGAAGGCTTGATCCGGCGGCGGATGAGGCCCTTTTCACGATGAAGCCGGGAGAGGTGAGCGGCGTGATCAGGAGACCGGCGGGGTTTTCGATCTTCAAGGTGGAGGAGGTCCGCGAAGAGAAAGAGAGATCCTTCGAAGAGGTGAAAGACCAGATCGTTCAACTGCTCAAGAGGGAAAAGGTAAAGACCGAAGCCGCGAGGAATGCCGATGATGCCTTCTACTCACTTTTCCGGAGCCGGGATATCGAGAAATATGCCCAGGAAAAGGGCACCCCGATCAAAAGCACCGATTTTTTCAAAGAGGGTGATGACGTGCCCGATTTCGGGAGAAATCCGTCTATCTACTCCAGCGCCTTCTCCCTGAAGGTGGGGGAGATATCTCCTGTGGTCAGTGCTCCACCCAATTTTTTCATCCTGAAGCTGTTAGAGAAAAAGGAATCGCGGATTCCTTCTTTCGAAGAAGCGAAGGACGAAGTGAATAAGAGGGCGATGGGCCTTAAGGCCGACGAAAAGGCCCGTCAGGCTGCAGATGAGATTCTCAATCAGGTTCGAACGGGCAAAGGGATAAAAGAAATCGCGAAAGAAAGAGGAGTTCCGTCGGACGAGACCGGATTTTTTACCCGTACGGCGGGTGCCATTCCCAAGATCGGCCCTTCCTCAGAGTACGCAGCCATGCTTGCCTCTCTGACGGATAAGAGTCCCGTTCCGAAGGAAGTACTCAAGACAAAAGATGGCTACTTTGTGGTGAAGCTGCTCACCTCCGAGCCTGCGGATATGAATAAGTTCGATGCTGCGAAGAAGAACCTTGAAAAGAGACTCATGTCTCAAAAGCAGGAGGAGTTTTTTAAGGCCTGGCTCGATCAGCTAAAGTCCAAGGCCAAGATCGATATCAATAAAGAGCTTAAAGCTTCATAGGGTTTTCCTTGTCAGAACAGTAGGGGCACGTTGCAACGTGCCCCTATGGCTCTATTTCCCCTTCTCCCCGTTATCAACTTTGAAGCCCGAGGGATTCAGAACCCGATGGCGCAACCGTCCTTTCTCCTGTCTGAAGCTCCCAGGAGGACATCCTGGTCGCGGTCGAAATAGATCGCCTGTCCTCCACCCGCCTGGTTTATCTTCGGGATATCCTTGATGATCTGGTGCCCTTTGCCGGCGAGGGAGGCCGCTGTTGCTTCAGGAATTCCATCTTCGAGGTAAATCGCCATGTCCTGGATATGCCTGACCCTTGGGAAATCCACGGCCTCCTGAAGATTCATCTTGAAGTCGATGAGGTTCACCAGGAACTGAGCATGACCCTGCGGCTGCATATCGGCGCCCATGACTCCGAAGCTCATCAGGAACCGGCCATCCTTGAAAAGCATACCCGGAATGATAGTGTGCATCGGCCGTTTGTGAGGCTCGAGCCTGTTAAAATGCTTGGGATCAAGCGAAAAAGACTTTCCTCTGTTCTGCAAAATGATTCCCGTCCCATCCGCCACGACACCGGACCCGAAGTGCGCAAAAATACTGCTGATGAATGAAACCGCGTTTCGATCCTTGTCCACAGCCGACAGGTAAACCGTATCCGACCTTCCGCCGTCCGGAGAAAGAGAAGAGGGAGGTGCCGCATGGTTTCTGTCGATTCTTTCTCTGATCTTGCCGGCGTAGTCTTTCGAAAGGAGCCTCGGAACCGGGACGTCTTCAAATTCAGGATCGGTGATAAACTGATCCCTGTCCCTGAAGGCAGCCTTTTTGGCTTCGATCAGGAGATGAAGATATTCCGGGCTGTTCGGTTTGAGACTGCCGATATCAAGCCCTTCCAGGGTATTGAGCATCTCCAGGGCCACAAGTCCCTGACCGTTGGGAGGCAATTCATACACCGTGTAGCCACGATAATCGGTCGATATCGGTTCCACCCATGTCGTCGAATGGTCTTTGAAATCCCGATGCGAAAGAAGGCCCTGGTGTTTGTTAGAGCAGGCGACGATGGCGTCGCAGATCTCACCTTCGTAAAACATACCGATCCCATCCCGGGCGATCTTCTGATAAGTTTTGGCCAGGTCACGATTGAAAAATTTCTGGCCCGGTCGAGGGGGCTTGCCATCGATCAGATAAATCTTCGATGCACTTTCGGAAGATTGAAGAAGGTTCTCCCATGCCCTCCACTCTCCCGACGTCACTTCTGCAACGGGATATCCATACTCTGCGTAAGAGATGGCATCTTCGAAGACATCTCCGAGCTTCATCGTTCCGTAACGCTCGAGAGCCTGAGCCCATCCATGGAGGGCCCCTGAAACAGTCACCGCCAGAATGCCGCGTTCCGGAATTTCAGTCATGCCATGTTCTCTAAACCAATCGATGGTTGCAGAATAAGGAGCCCGTCCGCTGGCGTTCATGCCAAGCAGACGGTTCTCTTTCGCAAGATAGATGAGAGCGAAGGCATCACCCCCCAGTCCCACGGAATAGGGCTCAACGACATTGAGAGTGCTGACCATCGCTACCGCCGCATCCACAGCGTTTCCACCGCGGGCGAGTATTTTATAACCCGCGAGAGTCGCAAGGGGCTGGCTGGCTGCAACCATCCCTCGTGTTCCCATGGCAACCGATCTTTGAGCTGCGCTCTTCCATTCCCGCTTCTGGGTATACGCGAATTCCATTATTTCAGCTCCTATGTGAAAATGTCGTGACCGTGTCGGTCATCCGTGTCCGAAACCGAAGAATGGCAGGGGTAGACTTATGTGTCTGCCCAGAAAACCAGGGCGATCACACAGGATCGCCCCTACAAAACAAATGTGCGCTTGTAGCCGCAGTCCCGCCGGAGGCGGGATCAGCGTGCCATGTCTTGAATTGACATTTTCTAATCATAACGCAACCTGAAGGTTGCGGCTACCCATACAGCTTTTCCTTCTCATCTTCTTTCTGCTTTTCGATCTCATCCGCCATGGCAGGTTACCTCCTTGCCGTCTCTTTCATGTTCTTTTCCTCCTTTTGAATTGGTTTTGGATCTGATGACAGGCTGTTACCTCAACTATGATGCCGACCGAAGGGAGACGAGAATCGGCAAGACTTGGTTTTATTAGGAATGCAGGAATCCAGGAATGAGAAAGAATCGATACCGGTGCGAATGGGGTTACCCGGGCTAGGGGGCGGAGTGTGAATCTGATTGCGCAGCTCGGCCTACTGGACAGGAGTAATGGAGTATTGGAGTGATGGAATAATGGGGCCGACATTCTAACCCTCCTCTTACCAGGTAATCCGACGCCAGAGGCACTTCGTCATCGTGATGAATTCTCTCATACCATATCGTTGATCACAGATCGGTCACAGATTCGTATGAACATGGAAACGGAGAAGCGGGGAAACGGAGAAGGGACGCAATAGAAAGCGATGGGAAGACAATGGACAAACAAGTTAATGGTGGCAAGGAGAGAAATTCGTCGTTAAGGGATGACCGCAAACCCTTGTTCCCGAAAATGAGGATCAAAGGCAAATATGGTCTTCACCTCCAACGTGCGCATCAACTCGAAGCTTGTGCAGTCGACAAGGCTGAGGTTTCGCCTTGCTGCAGAAAGAACGGAAGCGACGCCGGATCGATGTATTTCAGAGGTTACAAATTCAATATTTGTTAAAGGCACGATGTCATCCTGAAATCCTTTTGCAGCTTCGATGCCGAGCCTGTGCTGCAGGAGGGCAAAAGTTTCCACAAGAACATAATTACTCGTAATAAGGGCACTTTCAGCGCGGAGTATATCGCTCCATGCCTTCTTTGCCTTTTGGTGATTCTCGTCATCTCTGTCGAGGAGAGCATAGAATGCTGAGGTATCGACAAATATTCTCACTGTTTGTATGCGTCCGTAAGGTAGAGGTCATGCTTCCTGGAAATATCTCTTTTTCCGGAACTGAACCTGCCAACAATCTCGATTGCCCGCTTATGTCTTTCTTCGACGTCAACGACATGACTTGATTTAATCATGGTATTGACGGCACTCCTGATAAGTTCGGCGACCGACAGGTGCCTCGACGCGGCCATTTTCCTGAGAGCTTTTGCCTGATCCTCAGTGAGTTGTATCTGCGTTCTTACCATGTTGCCTCCACTGATTACACTTACGATAACATGATAACAAAACCGCCTATGCCTGTCAAGAAAATGGAACTGGGGGAAGCAAAAAGGAAGCGAAAAGGAAGCGAAAAATATTCCACCTCCGAGAACGTAGAAGGCGGTTATGGGTTTAAGGACATAACAAGCGTACTCTTACAACTCTTCAACCGCCACCTGCCCCCCCAATTTCATCAGCGACGCGGGCAACTTCCACGGACGGACAGCCGCAGAGCGTAACAGTCTGGGTCGCTCCGGCTCCCGGTTTCTGGGAGGTCTTTTAACCACTGTCTCCCCCGTGCGAGTCTCCAATTAACCTTAAGGTAATTCGTTTGAGGATGAACGTCTTATCCAAAAATGCAATATTGCAGGCCTGACCCAAGCACTTTCAATTGACACTTTTGTCAACCGAATTCTGTAGCCGTGGTGGCGGACCACTTTCATAGTCGATGTGAAAACCGGCTGGCCCGAGTCCACCTTTCCTATTTCCGAAAAACTTGCCTGCCAGGGTAATCGTTTTTCCAACGGTGCCATGATTTGGTTGAACAACGAAGATCTAAAACGGGCGGCCACGGTGGGCCGCCCCTACGGAAATCATCCTGCTCGTCCCTACTCTTCCCTCGGCGAAGAGGGAAGGGGGCATTAGTACGAAATTCCATGTGCTTTCATCTGGGCGCCGACATAGGAAGTGGTGGCATCGACTTCGTCGGCGAAATCGGCGGCACAAAGGGCCATTGCCAATTCAGTAAAGTACTGAACAAGGGGTGTAATATCCGTGTCCGGCGGCAGATCAATCCCATTGGCAGCAAGAAAACCTTTTGCAACGCCGGCCGTTTGTTCGGAAATCAACTGCAATGCCGTCGCTTCATCCTGCATCAGGATCTGGCCATAAAGAACCAGCGACTTTCTGAATTCTTTTTCAGCGGATACGATGATTTTAGCTGCTTCGAGACGACTTATTCCGAAGGTTTCAGCAAAGCCCGGAGCGTAGGCCTTAGCCAGGAGCAGAGGAAACTCCGGGCTCCGGAATAGGGCGGCAGAGGTTATTTTCCGCCCAATCGAATGATCTATCCTCTTCATCAGGATGTCTACTGCATTCTCCACAAGCTCGTGAGAGATCTCAAGGGCAATGGCATCATCCAGGAAAATGCCCAGGTTTTCGAAGACCACAGCGATCAATGTGTCCTTCAAGATTTCTGCCTTAACGATTACGTATCCTTTCTCTTCTCCACACGTAATGCAAGCATGATGGGCTGTGGAGTCGGCTCCCCAGACATCGTTATGACTGACGAAACCAAAGGCGGAGGGTTTCTCTATGCTCCATTTTGCCGCATTCCAGATTTTCATAAATTCATTGTGAGTTTGATAGGACAGATAGCCCAGGTAGTCGGGGTTGCTGAACATGTAGATGAAAGTGTCTGGAGCCATTCCCCCGTAGATCTCATTCAGGTTCCTCGGCTCCGCCTTTTTCCCGATGTGATCGTCCACATAGGTGTGAACGGCCCATCCCCATGGGAACGCCTCCGAAGAAACGAAAACCATTGCCATAAAGATTACCCCGAGTACCACCAATCCCTTTCTTGTCCCCGTCTCTTTCATGTTCTTTTCCTCCTTTTGAATTGGTTTCACTTCTGACGACAGGCTGTTACTTCAACTACCGTGCCGACCGAAGGGGAACGAGACGAGAATCGGCAAGACTTCGTTTCTATTAGGAATGCAGGAATCCAGGAACGAGAAAGAATCGATACCGGTGCGAATGGAGTTACCCAGGCCAAGAGAGGGGTGTGAACCTGAGTGCGCAGTTTGGCCTACTGGACAGGAGTAATGGAGTACTGGAGTGATGGAATAATGGGGCCAACATTCTAACTCTCCTCTTACCAGGTAATCCGACGCCAGAGGCACTTCGCCATCGTGATAAATTCTCTCATACCATATCGTTGGTCACAGATTAGTCACAGATTTCTGTAAAGATGGAAGCGGAGAATCGGAGAGCCGGAGAAAGAGGGAAATGAAGACAAACATGAAACGGGGAACCGGGGAAACGGTGAAATGGAGAAACGGGATAACGGACAAAGGATGAGACGGAGATGCGGAGATGGGGTGATGGGGTGATGGGGAAAAGGAAAATGACGAGATAGTGGGAAACGGAGAAAGGGCGATCAGGAAAATAAATGAACGGGAGAAGGGAAAAACGGAGGGGGAAGAGAAAGCTTCGGCAGAATCTGAACTTACCTGTCCAATTCCAAAGAAACCAGCATGGTCAGATGTTGGAAGCCTTTCCACCGGGTCCGCTCACTGCGGTCTGCATCGGAGGCACGCTCAACCCGTCAAACCAGCCTTGAGAATCGCCGGTTTGAATGAGGAAAATCGACGCCGTAGGCAAAGAGGCTGAAGACTCCGAAGCCCGCTGCAGCGGCGATCGTGCTCCAGTCGAGAGTTATAACCGGGATCTCACCGAGCGAAGAGATGCTCGTCAGGACCGCACCCGCAACAATGCAACCGATCGCGAGCCACTGATAAAGACGAAGTCTTCCGATCACCGGGGTTTGCGGCTCCCCTCTGTAGGCCTCCTCAACAAATCTTCCAAAGCCTGCGAGGATGAAATACACCCCTGAAATGAGCGGGAGCTGGACATGAAGCGACCAGAGCCGGGCCATGACGAGTCCCATGACAATGTTCCAGAGAATGGAATAGGTGGGGGTCGGATGAACCGGGACGCCCGAGAGCCCGGCGATCCGGAAGACCCGCGACCGGGGATGGAAATAGCGAATCCCCACGGAGGCCGGGGCCTGCCGGCCGTGACAGCATCCCTGCACCAGGCAGCGTAACCTTCCGATGGCCTGGATCCACGGGGCCGCCACGGCAAAGGCGGCCAGGAGGAGCCAGGGGTCCGTTCCCATCCTCCCGGCGATCCAGCAGCCCGATACGACGCCGATGACGTTTCCGAAATAGCCGTAAGGCCTGAGCAACTTAGGAGACCCCTCGACGAATTGGGCCCACAGGGCTGCCATAACGACCGAGAGAGTCGCGACGATCAGCAGAGAGGGAACGTGGGCAGGACCGAGAAGGAATCCCGCGATGGAGAGTCCTGCAAAGCCGCTCAATCCGGCATAAAGGCCGTGACTGATCACCCGGACCGGGCCGAAATGCCACTCCCTCCATGAGTTGGCAATCCTCTCTGAAGCCAACCGGACAGGCTTCCAGACCTGTTCAGTGTGAGTGACGCAAACGAAGACGATGATGCCTGCGAGGACGTCGACGAGGGCGTGCATTCCTGTCGTGATACAGCTCAATGCAATGAGGAGTCCCCAGGCCCACCAGAGATCTTTCAGGGAAGGTATCCGCCTGGCGTAAACAGAGGCAGCTAACAACCCCCAGACAACATGAAAGGATGGAAAGGCTGCTGCAGGGGTATCAAGGCCTCGCTCCCAAGCTAACAGTTCCCCCAGGAGGGTTCGAGGTGTGAAGGGGCGGGGAGGTGCGATCAGCGGAACGGTGACGAAGAGGAGGATAATGATTCCTGTAGAAATCAGTCCTGAGATTGAAAACCGTCGAAGGTCTCCCTTTGTCCTCGCAATCCAAGGGACAAGAAGGACAAACGGGTAGGCGCTGATGTAGAAAATTTCCGTCCATTCCCATATCGGCCAGTGGGTTTCGAATGAAAGGAAAGCAACGACCGCGTCCGGAGGGACACCGATCAGCCGAACCGTTTCATAAAAGGCGAGCCATGGGACGAAGACGAGGACGTACACGGACAGCCGGTTCGAAAGGCTGGGAACTATCTCCTCGTTTTCGGGCAGGCTCAGGAGGGGCTGTCGGAGGCTTTCCCCGAAGAGTCTCCGGAGGTCATGCCTTTCGAACCCCTGCACCCATGCTGTCCATCCCAATATGACGACGGGCGTAACGAGCCACAGGCCGGCCCTTGATTGGCTCGCCAAGGCAGCGCCGAGACAGAGAATCGAAAACCCGGTGTAGATCGGGTGGGGGAGGAGTGCGTAGATTCCCTCTTTCACAAAGCGGGAGGGCGGGTAAGGAGTCATGGGAAGTCCGTGACCATGGGCAGAAATTGCATGGACCCCAAGGGCCATGATCACCATACCGAGAAAAGCGATTGCCATGCCAACCGGAAAGGAACCGACAAGGGGGAGAGGGATGCTCCCCTCCGTCATCGTTGCCCAGATGACGAGCAGGGCCGGCAGGACAACACTAAACAGAAAACCATAAAAGACTCTTCCTACCATGTATGACCTCCTCTCAGTTCTTTTCGGATGCCCATTCTCCTTCCATAGATCAGAAGGGCTCCGGACAGAAGCCGATGCTTCAACGGATCATCACTTCTCCGAGCGTACTCTTGCCCGATCCGTTTTCTCCCACGATCCCGACCATTCTTCCCCGTTGGAGATAAATCGTAATATCTGTCAGCACCCTTCTCCTGCCAAATCTCTTTGCCAGGTGCTTTGCTTCAAGGATACATTCTTCTCCTGCCATAAAACTCACCTCCGGGGTTTCCCAATTGTTCCCCCACCCAACGTTACTACTTCATGGATGGCCCAGCCCGTGCGGGATGATCCAGCTTTTTCCAGAGTCCCCCGACTCCTCCATTTGCACTCGTGAGCATCAAGAATCCGTCCCGGGACAATCTTCTTGATTCCGGGAATTGCATGAAGAGTCGTTGAAAAGAGGGGCCCTTCACGTAGAGGGCGGCTCTCTTTCAGGTGGAGGACCTCGCCTGTCTCACGAAGTACGATCCGCTCGTCGCTGACTGAAGCATCTCCGACCTGCGCGCCGTTTCGCAATGCCAGGGTTTGCGGCTTTTCTCCTCGCCACTCGATCCACACGATGGAGTCTGTTTCCGAGACGAACCGGCCCCAGCGGAGTTCATCAATCGGCAGAAGCCACGGTTTGATCGTCATCCGGATCTGTTCGGTGTACCCGAGACCGGAGACGGACTTCCCGGGAGAGATCACTAAGTGAGCGCTCGCTCCGGGCTGCATGCATTGCCACTGAATGGCTCCTTCATCCGATGCCAGTAATACCCGCTCAACGGGAGAAAAAGCAGAGATCCACTTACCCTCGAACCCCAACGATCGAGAACCCCACTGGACCCCGGAAGACTCCGCCAGCGGAGGAAGATGTTTTCGAAGAGAGGTCTTAATCTTTGTGCCTTCGGTGTCATCGTACTTGAGAAGGCTTGCATAGTAAATCGACATCCCTTTCCACTGGAGAATTCCCCAGTAGGCAATGAAGACCTCTCCGTTATCCGTAACGCAATCCATGTACCATTTCGAAAGCACGAATTTTGATTCTTTTTCAGAAGAAACTTTCATCTTTTTTTCTCCCTTGGTTTAAATGGTGGATCCGCTTTGCTTGATCCACCCTACAATCTTTCTTTTTTCTGCCTACTGCCTACTGCTTACTGCCTTCTTCTTACCTGTTCCTGCCCGGTTAATAAGCACAGATCGTGCCGTCGGAAAGGGTTTGCTGGCGGGCTTTGTTAGATAGTTGATTCTACGGTTGTTTTCTCTCTGTGGCGTTGAAACTCATCCGGCCAGGTGTAAACCCGTTGTCACAAATGACGCGCGTGGGATGTGAAGCCGGCTTCACACAGACGGAATTCACTTTGGGCTGTGGGTTGGAATATTGGTCTGCTTGATGCCGCTATGAGGTGACCTGACAGTCTGCTGAGAAACGTCTACACACTGTTACTCCCGCGAAAATGGGAGTCCAGAATGCTTTGAAGACACTGGATTCCTGCTTCCGCAGGAATGACATCTTAAGGCTGAAAAGTACTTTTTCAACAACGTGTTAAACACAAATGACGCGGACCAGACGGTCCTACATTGAAGGGAACAGGGACCACCGGGAGCCCTATTCAGTGATGTCGCGGTTGCCGCCTAAAGGCCATACTCTTTAATCTTGTTCTGGAGGGTGCGGCGGCTGATTCCATAGAGCTTTGCCGCCCTGGTCCGGTTCTGGTTTGTTTTCTCCAGGGCTTCAATGATCATCTGCTTTTCGCTCGCCCGGGAGAGGGCGTCTCCCTTATGCTTAAAGTCAGTTGCGGCCGGGTTGGGTTCATTGCCCCGTATCTCGGGTGGGAGGAGTTCGAGGCTCAGGGTCTCCCCCTCGGAGAGGATCACCATCCGTTCCAGCACATTCTCCAGTTCCCTGATATTTCCCGGCCAGGCATATTGATGAAGGGCGCCCATAATCTCGGGGGAGAGACTCCTGAAGGGTTTTTTGTATTTTGCGGTGTATTTCCTCAAGAAATGGTCAATCAGGGGAAGAAGATCATCCGTTCTTTCTCTCAGGGGAGGAACATGAAGAGGCACTACGTTAAGGCGGTAGAACAGGTCTGCCCGGAACTTGCCGGAATGGACCGCATCCAGAAGGCTCACGTTGGTGGCGGCAATGATTCGCGTGTCCACCTTGATCGTTTTGACCCCTCCCAGCCTCTCACAGGCCTTGTCCTGGATGACGGCCAGGAGCTTGGCCTGAAGGTGAAGAGGCACCTCCCCGATCTCGTCAAGAAGAATCGTTCCCTTATGGGCAATTTCAAAACGGCCAGGCTTGTCCGTGATCGCGCCTGTGAACGCCCCTTTCTCGTATCCAAACAACTCGCTTTCCAGGAGGGTGTCGGGGATGGCGGCGCAGTTGACCTTGACGAAAGTGTGATCTTTTCTTGGACTGGTCAGGTGAACTGCGCGGGCGAACAGTTCTTTCCCGACGCCCGTTTCCCCGGTGATGAGAACAGTGGAGTCGGTTGGGGCGATCTTCCGCACCGTTTGAAGAAGTTGCTGAATCGCAGGGCTTTTCCCGATCATCTGCGGCAGGAGCGGGTTTTCCTGGTCGAAATAATCGGAGACAAGCTCCCGGTTCATCTCAGTCTCTGAGACCGCCTTCTCAACGACGTTGAGCAACTCGTTCTCATCGATCGGCTTGGTGATAAAGTCATAAGCTCCCTTCTTCATTGCGGAGACGGCCGTTTCGATGTTCCCATAGGCTGTCATCAGGATGACCGGGATAGATGGTTTATGGGCACGGGTCAGGAGGAGCAGGTCCATACCGCTTTTCCCGGGCATTCTGAGATCCGTAATAATCGCGTCTAAATCCTGTTGCTTCACCACATTGAAGGCGGCCTCCCCATCATGGGCCGTGAGAACACTGAACCCCGCCTTCTCAAGAAGACCCTCCAGAACCCTGCAGATATTGCGGTCATCGTCAACCACCAGAATCGATGCCATGGAAATGAACCTCCTCTGTCAATCTCCCCACAGTTTGTAAGTGTCGGTGTCACTCAGAAAATCATGGGGCATGGACGGAGCACACTATTTTCTAACTGATGTTCCATGCCCGGAAGGCACCCTCGAACCATGAAAATTGTTTCTCCCTCTCCCTTGATGGGAGAGGGTGTGGGTGAGGGTGGGACATTGGGGGTTTTCCCCTCACCTCGGTCCTCTCCCCCTGTCGGGGGAGAGGAAATATTGGGTACTATTTTCTACATAATCAGACACCTTTAACGGGCAGAAGAATCGAGAATTCCGCGCCTCTGGGAGCGAGATTCTGAGCCTCGATCCTGCCGCCGTGGGCCTGAACGATCTTTTGCGAAATCGCCAGTCCCACTCCCATTCCTTTCAGCTTGGTGGTAAAGAACGGCTGAAAAATCGCATGCAGGGATTCAGGTGGAATCCCCGGGCCATTATCGCAGAAACGGGTCCTGATCAATGAAGAAAGAAATTCCGTCTTAATGACCAACTCCCCACCATCCCCGCAGGCCTCGCAGGCGTTTTTGACAAGATTCAGAAAGACCTGCTTCAACAAAGAAGCATCAGCGTGGACCATGGGCAGGTGCTCGGACAGATCGAGCCTGATCTTCAGATTAAGAGGGTGAAGCTCCACGAGCTGGACCGTTTTTTCGATCACTTTATTGATCGATATGGCTTCCTTTTCCACCCTGATGGGCTTGGTGAAGTACTGGAGGCTTTCCAGAATGCCGTTCAGGCGATCGATCTCCTCGTTGATAATCGCATGGTATTTCCATGCCCCGGGGTGATTCAGGCCTGTCAATTCACTGGAAAGTAGAGAAGATGCCCCCTTGATTGACGTCAGGGGATTGCGGATTTCATGAGCGATAGCGGCTGCTGTCTCGGCCATGGACTCGAGATTGATCCTCATCTGGGCAAGAACGTCATAGGCCTCGCGGTGCTTAAAGACGCCTATGGCAAGAACCGTGGAAACGACGAGGCACCCCATATGGCCAAGAGGGGGGACCGGAACCTTCAGGAGCTGGACGAGATCCCTGAGATCACTCAGGCCCGTGATAACGCCGATGATCACTGCGGCAAGGATGTAATGGAGGCGGGACTTCTCATCCTCGGCCTTCGTTCTTCGAACAGCCCGAAAGAGCATGGCGATCCCGACAAAGATGAAGGGCCCCATGAGGACGAGATAGAGAATATCCCAGAGATCGCTATCCACAAACCATTTCACCTTCGGCAGAAACAGGGCCAGGGGGGAGCTCAGGGCCAGGAACGCCGAAAAAAGGTAAGCGACGAAGGTCCAGAACGAATTTTTCCTCTCGGGCATGACCATCGTACCGATCCAGTGAAACATGAGACCGGGGAGCATCCCGGAGCCGACAAGGGAGAGATAGAACCACACCCGATTACCGGTGGAAACGGTCATGAAATCACCGAGATTCCAGACCATATTTGCAATACAGATGAAGAAATAGGTCCTGTAGATGATGGTAAAGGGAGTGCGCACCAGGATGAAGATGGCGAAGACAAAATTCACCAGCACCACGGCCAGAGCAAGATAGGTGTCGATAGGGACAAGAAATGGAGGCATCCTGTCGGTCCCCGTGAAGATGAGATTTATGGTGAGTGTATAAAAAAAAGCACAAAAAGTCAACCCTTTGTGCAGCTTGCTACAGCGAAGCCAGGATGACGTCTAAAACGGGTTACCTAAACGTGATTGGGAAAAAGGTGGGGGAACGGGAGGGAAACGAGAATGGAAGGAAGGCGGCTGGGAACAGTTACGCGTCTAACAATCGCCGCTGCAACAGCGTCTGCATGTCACGACGGCCATCGACCATCAGCAGAACGTAGACGTTCTTATCCATGACTCGGTAAATGATGCGGTAGGGTTTGAAGAAAATCTCGCGGTATTCACGAATCCCTATCGCCAGCAGTTCTTTGGGATAGGCACCTCGTTCGGGGAATTCGGACAACCTGGACAAGGCTTTCTCGATCTGCTCCAAAACGTAGTCCGCTTTTTTAGGCGTATCGTGCAGAGCGATATAGTCATAAAGCTCGTCGAGATCACGTGCTGCATCATCGGTCAGCAAAACCGCGAAACGCATCAGTGAGCCTCCTGTCGCTCGCGCAAACGTTTGATCACATCCTCAGCGGGCTGGACCTTGCCTTCCGCGATCTGACGGGTCCCGAGCGCCAGGATTTTCAGTAAAGCCATTGTTTCCTGGGTTTGCTCGAAGCTTTCGATGTCCTGTATGACCACCTTGGCTTCGCCGTTCTGGGTGATGACCAGCGGCTCCCGCTGTTCGCTCAGCTTCCTTACGATTTCGGCGGCATGGGCCTTCAGGTAACTGATGGGCTTGATCTGGCTGGACAGTTTCATGAGGGCACCTCCATTTCTTGAGTATGACCAAATATAGTCCATAAACAGGTCAACTGTCAAGATTGATGGCGGTTTGCTCGATGCCGTGTCCGATGGTGCTGGCAGCAGCTTTGGTGACAAATGAAGATATGTCCCCATGAGCCCTCCCCGAGAGTACTTCTCTCCGGGAAAAAAGCAAGTTCCTTGCCGCGTCTCCACGGTAAAACCGGGGAGCGGATACCCGACATTTTTTGCCCAACTCCGGGAAGAGGGCAGGCGTGGACCAGGGGAGCGGTGTGGATGACGTTACGCAGGTCTGAGGATGCCCTGCGAAGGGAGCGCCTGATGTAGACCGGGAGCTGCCGTCAGGACCATTGGTGGAACAGATCAACTGCGAAAACTGATTCGCACCGATCCGTGAAAGGTGCGCAGATGGATTCACACCCCATGGTCACCCTCGATTGTAACTTTCCAAAGAGACCCCATTGAATCAATGGGTTGGAATGGGTTAATGTCCCCTTGACCATATAGGCACTGTTTTTGCTGAATCGAAAGGCAAATGCCTCGAAGGACATTGTCAACGATGAACAGAGCTGCTTTCGGGATCGGTTTTATCATCCTTTTCATCCATGTGACAGGCTGTCTCGCGATCGCCGAAGATGCACAGGTCTTGCCCAAAGGGGTATTTAAAGCGAGCTTCGATGGGAAGTTCTACTGGCCAGTCACCAAGAAATTCGATTCCAAAGGTGACCTTGTAGATCTTGCCTACGACTACAACAATCGTATTCTTGACAGTACGGCATTCCCTTCGTTAGCCCGCGTCGAACTCGCCTTCGGGATGCCCGCAGGCTCGGCCAATATCGGGAAGAGTGCGGTTTCATTCAGGTATGAATTTACTGACTTCTTCCTGTCACTCATGTATGGAGTGACGGACAGCCTCACGGTAGGGTTTACCCTCCCCTATTACTGGCAGAAGAACCGCGTGAAGGCCAGGCTTGACAGTTCGCAAGCGACGGTGGGCAAGAATGCCGACTTGAACACGCTGGCCCCGTTGACCGAACCCGGGACGGTCCGGCTGAACACAAATGATGTACTTAACCTCCTCGGCCCGGGACTCGACATCAACGGAGACGGTATTATTGACATCCCCGGCTATCATTATAAGAGGCTCAAATCCTGGTCGGAAAAGGGGATAGGGGATTTAGAAACAGGGGCGAGGTATCAGTATTTCAGCAACGACTCCTGGAGGCTCGCGTTCACCGGAGGGGTCAGGTTTCCGACAGGCGAAATGGACGATCCTGATAACCTGGCGGATCTCGACTTCGGATCGGGGGCCTACGCCCTCCTTTTCCGGTTCAATCACGACTACACGGGGATAAAAAACCTCGTCCTGAACGGTTCAATCGAATATGACCTCATCCTTCCGCAAAGAACCATCTTGAGGATCCCGGACGATGTGAACCTTCCGCTGACCTCCAATCGCGAAAAGGTGAGAAGGGACATCGGAGACATCATCGGATTGAAAGTTTCCGCGGAATATACTTTTTTTAAAGGGTTGAGTGCCTCTCTCCTCTACCATTTTGAAGCAAAGCTTGAAGACAGGGTGAAGGGCAGCCTGGGGTTCAATTACAGGTCTGTCGAGGAAGAAACCGCCACGCGGAGCCACGTCTATGTTGTCGGCCTCACCTACTCAACGATCCCTGCGTACACAGAAAAGAAATTTCCCATCCCCTTTTGCGTGACCGTCGCCTACAGAGACCGGTTTGCAGGTAAAAACAATGTCCTTGCAACCCAATACATCCATGCGCAGTTGCAGATCTTCTTCTGATCAACCTTCCGTCCCCCTCCTAACACGTTCTTAGATAATCAGTACACCTACTTATCCACAGAGCCGATCAGGAGGATAGACTGAGGATTACTATAAGAAAGTGAGTGTGAGTTTGGTATTGGTTTGTAAAGATTTTCCCATATTGGCATAATTGCAAAAATCATGAGCTGCCTTATTAGTCGTGACGGAGAACAGAAATATTTATTCTTCCTGATGGTGAACGCGGCACCAACATTACTTCTTTATTTCCTGTTGGAACCGCTGTCACCAACCCTGGCAATACAATAGGTGCAAATTTCTCGGAAACTAAAAAGGTGTTACCTCTAAGAAGTTCATCTGTTGTCAGAATGATTAGATACCTTTCGGCTTTGTTTTCTTCTGTAAAGGAAATATGTCCCTCTATCTTATACATCATTCCAAACGTTTCTTTTGCAGTTTCTATGAACCCCGCTCTCTGGAATTGGAAACTTCGAGAGTCCGTTGATCGTACCACCTCAAAATCTTTGTTCAAGGTGATCACCTTTGGGTAAAATATATACCATGAATTTCTGGTTTGTCCGAGCATGTAGCTTTTTACAGACACGTGATAAGGGTAAGAGAACTGAGGTAGAGCAAAGGCTTTAAAAAAGCTTTTCCCGGTATCGAATAAGTACGCAGGAGACGTTTCATTCAGGATAAAGCTTTTCGAATCCCCTACCACGATAGTTTCAAATCTAAAGTCTTTCATAGATTCACAGCATGTTGGGGCTGCTTGATAGGACTTCATCACCGTTTTCAAGGGTGTCGCACACCCAGAGGATATAATAAGAATGGGAATAAGAGTGAACGCAGATTTTGCCAAGATCCTAATGTGTCTTTTCATTTGATTTTTCATTGAAGTTTCTCCTTTTGAATGCAGCATTCCGCCCTCTTGTCACAAAGGCGTTGGCTTTATCGGGATTGATTTTGTCAATGCTGTTTCGTTTCGAGGAAGGCTTTTAAATAAAATTAGAGGTCTGATTGTAAATGTTCAATGGAACAATTTTTTGGGGAAGTTTTAAAAGTCTTTCTCCAATCCACCACCTCCTTTGGAAAGAGAAAGTCTCGTGAAGGTTGTTGGGTTAATGATACCAAAAGTAACCATCTTGTCAATGGAAAAACGAGATTGTGAAAAGTATCTTTTGAGGATTATCAATTGCAATCTGGAATAAGGAGCTGAATACTCGCCTTGTTGACTTTAGGAAGTAATCTACACCCCTATCCAGGACTTGTCAATCCCCTTTTGGAGGGGCGAGAGAAAAGAGTTCCAGGAGAGAAGGGGCGAAGGGGAAAGCAGGATACAGAAACCTCGAATCCGGAGAAGGGAACAAGGCAATCTAACGGGAACCGAGTTGTTCTGCAATCTCCCTGGCCAGAAAGTGACAACCTTCTTCAAACTCCTTCCGAAAGGCTTCTCCGTCGTTTAGTCCCCACTCGGCGAACTTACGTGAAGCACCTTCGAACCTGAACGTTCGGTCATCGAGTGCATAGTTGTCGTTAACCCGGATATACTTTGCGTTTGCTGTCATAAAGAAGGTAAGAGGAGGATTGATGCCCGCCTCACCCCACAAGCCGATTCTCAGAACTTCCACTTCGAGCACGGTATTTATCCCTCGCCCTTTAAGGGAGAAATAATCAGCGCTCTCGTCCGGAGCAGTTGGTCCCATATCCTCAATAAGGACTAAAGAATAAAGGCCTTTCTCGTTGGCTTTCTGATAGATTAGATCCCGCATGATCTCCTGAATCCTGAGTTCAGTAAGGGCTTCGTTCAAGGTGGCTTCTGTTTCCCTGATCGTGCCTGAAGATTCACCTTGTATCGCACCCACTACGCCTCCAACAAAGGCTCCTATTCCCGTTGATGCAGCCACTGCTGCTAACCAAACAATAGGATAAACAATGCCACCATAGCCGCCGCCTCCGGAACCTCCGGATGGCGCCCCTGCACTGGCCACTACAGCACCTCCCGTTACAGCGCCTCTTCCTGCCCCCGTTGCAGCCCCTCCAAGCTTTTCTTTAGGTTTTTTGAAATTCATCTCCGGTTGTGTACGAGAAGACACAATGCCGATTCTCCCGAGTTTTACCGGAAGGGATTTCTCGAAAACTGAGTAAACTGGGATCGAGTCAGGTATGGGTGTAGTGTGGGCACATCCCCACTGGCCAGCAAGGAAAGCGATTGCCAGGAGAAAGATGAAGGGCGAGCGAGCAGCGGATCGGTTAGCCATCGGTCTACCTCCTTTTGAAGAAAAGGATTTTCAGAATGCCTTAGTTCCCTATTTAGCAAGTCGGATGCCAAGCCAGAGATCTTGGTCCGCTTTCTTGTAAGTACTTGAAAAGGCAGGTTTTAGAAGCGGATGATCTGTATCAAGAATGGGGCGGGTGTGCATCAGTTTGCGCGGAGCGGAGCGTCAGGTGTGAACCCAATTAACCAGTTCATTGACTTTCGTCACGCAGGTCGATGGAGGAATAGGGGAGGAGAGGATGGCAGCTATCGTAACCTCCCCAAAATGATTTCTGCCTCGTCCCATTCGGTGATTGGGTAGCACCTACTTCCTCGCGAGATAGCGTGACAAAATGCCCCGCGAAATTCTATCCGTAATGGTCTCGCCATACCAGTCAGTCTGCCACCTAAGATCCATCATTGCAAGACCTGACCCCGTTAACTCTTGCGTAGCCCTGCCCAATGGACAGGAATAGTGAAGCTTTGGAGTTGTGGAGTAATGGAGCTTACATTCAAACCCTCCTCTTCGGGGTCGTTTGTCGCTTAGAGGAACTTTGCTATCGTAGTAAATTCACTCATACCCTACGGGAAGTCACGGATCGGTCACAGATTCCTGAAATACGAAAGGAAGGGAGGAGAACGGCTTATAACGGGATTGGGGAAAGCAGGGAGAAGCCAGAACCCCCTACTGTTGGCGGAAGCGGCACCCAAGTGAATATATCCTTGCCAGACGAAAGCCGTGGAAAAGGAAAGGGAAATGTTTCTATCTGATCTTCAAATCGTAGGTTCCTGAACTTTGAAAAAGGCCCCGGAGATAGCAGGTACTGAAACCTCCCCCAAAAGGGAGTTTCGCCATTTCCCCTTCGGCGATGGGTTACACCTACAAAGAGTGAAGACGATGCTATATCGGAGGTTGAAGATTTCCGTTTGAAAGTATGTGTGTCCTCTCCCTCAATTTTGTCTCCCCGAAGCCTTCCGAAGTTCTTCAAGAAATTCAGGAGGAATTTTATAGCCTAAATCTTGTGCCCTTTTAATGTCCTTCCAAGATTTGTCGTATTCTTTCTTGAAGTAATAACACCTGCCTCGATTATAGAAGGCCCTCGCAAAATTCGGGTTTATCTCAAGAGCCTTATTGAAATCTGAGATGGCTTGATCATATCCACCTTTATCATTATGGACCTCTCCCCGGCCGACGTAAGCGCGAGCAACCCTTCGGTCTATCTCAATAGCCCTATTAAAATCTGACATGGCCCGATCATAGTCACTTTTCTTCCTATAGGCCTCTCCCCGGTTTGAGTAGAACGGAGCAAACCATGGGTGTATCTCAATGGCCTTATTCATATCAGAGATGGCCTCATCATATTGGCCTCTATGACTGTAGGCGGATGCCCGGTTGTTATAGACCGGACCCAGCTTTGGGTCTAACTCCAGAGCTCTGGTGTAATCCGAGATAGCTTCCTCATATTGCCCCTTTTTCTCATAGGAAAGTCCCCGATTGCCATAGGCCTCAGCAAACCCTGGGTCTATCTCAATAGCCCTATTAAATTCAGAGATGGCCTGATCATAGTCGCCTTTTTGTCCATAGGTAATTCCCCGACTGTTGTAACTAGCAGCTATTTGTTGTGTAGTGACACAGGAGAAGAAAATGGGAATAATCATTATTAGGAGCATTAGCCTAAAAGTATGAAGTTTGCCTACCATAAGGATTCTCCTTTCAACAAATATCACTTTATATGCAGACTGCTGATTACTGGAATAATCGGCGTGAGATCGTATGTTCCAGAGAAACCCTCCCCTTTAACTTGTTGGATCAAAAAACAGTAGAAAAAATGCTTTTCCTTAAAATCAGCAGGGAAGAATAAATAAAGCACGGCCTCGCTTATCCACTTACGGGGAACCGGCTTGCCCAAACCCGATGTCCTATAACTCATCAAATAGAGTTTCTTGTCACCTATCATGGTAGTATCTTTCTTAACATCAGTTAGGGTATACTCCCCCTTCATAACACCCATCATTAACATACCCGCCTCTTCGTTTGCTCTAAAATCATCTGCAACCTTTTCCTCACTAAAACGCTTGAGGTTTTCATCCGTTATCCAATTTCGAAAGACCCTTATAATGATCGATCCGTTTATTGATCCAGCAGATTGAGAAACATTCCGTTTTATAAACTCTACAGTTCCCTTGCCTTTTTGTACATTTACAAACCAACCATCGCCAGGTGGGCCGATAACAGAAAAATGGGCCATGTCAATGATACTTCCCTGGGTGTATTGTCTGCCGCGTTGGGTGGTGGCACATGAGAGCAAGAATGGAAGAATCAATATCAGTATTGCTCTAATATATTTTTTTATTTGATTTTTCATTGACTTTCTTCTTTCAAGCGCCATTCTTGCCTCTTGTCCAAAAGACGTTGGCTTTACTAAGATTAATTCTGTGAGAGGCGATTTCTTCTTGTACAACGCCCTTAATTAAAATTGGAGATCTGATCGGGAATTGTCGATGGAAGTAATTTCAGAAGGAAGTTTTAAAGGTCCTTCTCCATCCACCACCTCCTTAGAAAGAGAAAGTGTGATTAGTATTGTCGACTTAATGATACCCCCAATGGCTATTTTGTCAATATCAAAATGGGATTGCGAAAATTATCTTCTGAGGATTATCACTAGAAACCTAGTATAGCAATAGGAATTCTCGACTTGATGACTACAGGAAGTACTCTGCACCTTTGGAAAACAATCATGCTCGCTCCGAAACTGCTCTTGAAAAGCCAACGGGTTCATCTCACGATATTCTGGCTTCTCCTTGTCTACCAGCATGCAAGATATGGTAGCAATAATTGGTGACAGAGTCGATAAGCAATTGGCTATTATATCCCCGTTCCACTTAATGAAATGCTCATGGTTGGGGCATCCGGATCGTTTGAGTTGAGCGCCAAGGTGGCAGTCTGATCCCCTGTTAAACCGGGTTTAAAAATAATCCCGAGATTGTAACTCTTCTTGGGTTTCACCATTATATTCGTATTTCCCGCCACACTGAAATCGCCCCCCGCAAGTGCCTCAATGCTCACCGAAAGATCTCCTGTGCCATTGTTGATAATCTTCAAATTGTTCTTCCGACTCTTGCCCACCTTTACACTGCCAAACTCAAGAGAATTGGGAGAAACTGATATATGTGGGACCTTCTTATCAAAACTCGCTGTAATAGCCATGGCAGAATCCACCGTCACGCTACACGGTTTGATCCCCGAGCAGCCTCCACCAGACCACCCGGTGAAGATTGAGTCCGGGTTGGCTGTTGCCGTTAACTTCACCTTTGTGGTCTTTTCGAAAGCTGCACTACAGGTAGAGCCACAGCTAATTCCCGGCGGAGTGCTGGTCACTGTGCCATCGCCTGTGCCTGATTTGGAAACGTTAAGGGATACGATAGGAAGTAATTTAAAAACGCCGCCCCCGTGAGTTCCTGCATAAAGGATGCTGGGGTTTGAGGGATCAATGGCCAGGGCAGTCACATCCCTACTGGTCAGGCCACTGTTGATGGCACTCCAACTCCCTGCCCCATCCGTGCTCTTAAATACACCACCCTCATGATAATCATAACCCCGAGTCCCTGCATAAATGATGCTGGGGTTTGAGGGATCAATGGCCAGGACATAAACCCACGTACTCGTCAGGCCGCTGGTGCTCGCACTCCAACTCCCTCCCCCATCCGTGCTCTTAAATACACCATCCCAAGTTCCTGCATAAATGATGCTGGGGTTTGAGGGATCAATGGCCAAGGCATAAACACCCGTACTCGTCAGGCCGCTGTTGATAACACTCCAACTGCCTCCCCCATTGGTGCTCTTAAATACACCACCCTCTTCAGTCCCTGCATAAATGATGCTGGGGTTCGAGGGATCAATGGGCAGGGCATAAACAGAGGCGGACGACGGGAGGCCGCTGTTGATGGCACTCCAGCTCCCTCCCCCATCGGTGCTCTTAAATACACCATCATACCGAGTCCCTGCATAAATGATGCTGGGGTTTGAGGGATCAATGGCCAGGACATAAACCCACGTAAGAGTCAGGCCGCTGGTGCTCGCACTCCAACTCCTTCCCCCATTGGTGCTCTTAAATACACCAGCCCAAGTCGCTGCATAAATGATGCTGTGGTTTAAAGGATCAATGGCCAGGGATGAAACCAAACTACTGGTCAGGCCGCTGGTGCTCGCACTCCAACTCCCTCCCCCATCCGTGCTCTCAAATACATAACCATAAAAATACCCATACAAATAGCAAGTCCCTGCATAAATGATGCTGGGGTTTGAGGAATCGATGGCCAGGCCATAAACAATGCCAGACGACGGCAGGCCGCTGTTCCTGGCCACCCAGCTCCTCCCCCTATTGGTGCTCTTAAACACACCATACCAAGTCCCTGCATAAATGATGCTGGGCTTTGAGGGATCAATGGCCAGGGCATAAACAGAGGCAGGCGACGTCAGGCCACTGTTCCTGGCACTCCAGCTCCCTCCCCCATCCATGCTCTTAAATACACCACCCTCTTCAGTGCCTGCATAAATGATGCTGGGGTTTGAGGGATCAATGGCCAGGGTATGAACATACGGAACATACGGATACGTCAGGCCGCTGTTGATGGCACTCCAGCTCCCTCCCCCATCCGTGCTCTTAAATACACCATCCCCATAACGAGTGCCTGCATAAATGATACTGGGGTTTGAGGGATCAATGGCCAGGGTATAAACATCCATACTCGTCAGGCCGCTGTTGATGGCACTCCAGCTCCCTCCCCCATCCGTGCTCTTAAATACACCATCACCTCCATAATCCCCTCCAGTCCCTGCATAAATGATGCTGGGATTTGAGGGATCAATGGCCAGGGCATAAACATGCGAACTCGTCAGGCCGCTGGCACTCCAGCTCCCTCCCCCATCCGTGCTCTTAAATACACCACCACTCCAAGTCCCTGCATAAATGATGCTGGGGTTTGAGGGATCAATGGCCAGGGCATTAACAGACTGAGTCGTCAGGCCGGTGGCACTCCAACTCCCTCCCCCGTCCGTGCTCTTAAATGCACCATACCCATACCAATTATACGCAGTCCCTGCATAAATGATGCTGGGGTTTGAGGGATCAATGGCCAGGGCAAGAACGGTCTTACTCGTCAGGCCGCGGCCACTCCAACTCCCTCCCCCATCCGTGCTCTTAAATACACCATCACCTCCATAATCCCCTCCAGTCCCTGCATAAATGATGCTGGGGTTTGAGGGATCAATGGCGACAGAAGATATCATTCCTCCGTCAGGACCAATGCCCACCCACCTTCCTGTCAGCAAGCCGACCTCAAGTGTGTCCGCGCTTTTATCACCCTCCATTGCGTTGATTGACATCGGAACCAACAACAGCATTACCAAGAGAATGATTGATATTCTCCTCATACCATTTCCCCCCTTCTCTTCGAGCCATTGCCCGCGTAATACCCCTCCCGGGTTGTCCACTGACGATATACTGGTGATTCAAACGTCATGCCGATACGTGAAGTCAAGGATGGAACGCGAAAACCACTTGCTTTTATTAGGAATATGGGGAAACAGGAACAAGAAATAACCGGCACCAGTGTGAATGGGGTTGCCCGGGTCAGGAGGCGAAGTGGGAACCAGAGTGCGCAGCCCTGCCCAATGGACTGGAACAGTGAAGCATTGGAGTGATAAAGTAATGGAACCAACATTCGAGCCCTCGTCTTACCGGGTAATCCGGCACCCAGAGGCACTTTGCTATCGTAATAAATTCTCTCATACCATACGGGAAGTCACAGATCGGTCACAGATTCCTGAAATACGAAATGGAGAAGCAAGGCACCTCTAAAAGGAAGATAAAAGTCCTTTTGGGTGCTTCGTATCGGCACCTTTTGGAAACTCCATTTCATAACACTGCTCCAAAAGGTTAAGGTTGGGTTGGAGGGTTGATTCAATCCCTTATGGTTTGACAAGATTCTACTTATTTCGAATGCAAAATGTCAACAACAATTATTTTCCGTGCTCATCATCTCGGTGTGTGGCCTATTGATTCCCCCTGAAGTGTTCTGTTTGATGGCAAGATTTGGAAATCACTCTTTCAGGAACTACTCTACTCTCCTATTCAGGACTTGTCAATCCCCTTTTGGGGGGCGTTGCAATTCAGACACTATGGGAGTCTGCGGTGGGGGTGGAGAGGGGGTTGGGGGGGACCGAGAGCCTTTGTTGCGGTAGGCATGGGTGTCAAGGACGA
>Ga0209777_10002318_pt1 | contig 25373 bp, 28 predicted proteins | sample FrelakmetHBP12HB_FD_187147 | JGI IMG/M metagenome (GOLD analysis project Ga0209777, IMG submission 187147) | Freshwater lake sediment microbial communities from the University of Notre Dame, USA, for methane emissions studies -HBP12 HB (SPAdes)... | ecosystem: Environmental > Aquatic >... | reverse complement strand
ACGGCAGGAAATTCAACACGAGCGCGACGAAGCGATTGGGGAATTACGGCAGGAATTTGCCGACCTGACTATCGTTGCCGCGGAAAAAGTGATTACAAAATCATTGAATAAAGACGATCACCAAAAATTAATCGAACAAGTGCTGGAAGAAAGCACAACCCTGAAAAAGAAAGCTTAAAGGTTATTTTCCGGGAGATAAACCATGACAGTTAATGTCTATGCCAGCCGCTACGCTAAAGCGATCTTTAGACTTGCGCTGGAAAATAAAGAATTGAACCGGTGGCAATCAGATATCCATAAGGTAAACAGCATCCTGAACGACCAGGTGTTATTGGCTTTCTTAAATAATCCACTGGTCAATTGGGAAGAAAAATCTAAACTGCTCTCCCAGCGTTTGGGAGAAATCCACCCGGTTTTAAACAAGTTGATATCGGTATTGACCGCCAAAGGCAAACTATCGCTGGTCAGCGATATCGCCGACGAATACCAACGGCTGGTAGATAACTACCGTGGAATCGAGGGCGCTGAAACCGCCGAGGTGATCACCGCCATCCCACTGGACAGCGATTATCAGTTGAAACTTGCCCAACGGATCACGGATATGACAGGTAAACCGGTGATTTTGAAATCGGTGGTAGACCCGGCGATTATCGGCGGCATCATTATCAAAGTAGGCGATAAACTCATCGATGGCAGTATCCGCAACAAATTAGCGGCACTACGTAAAGATATGGGCGGAGTCAGCAAGTAACTAGACACGCAAAGCGGAGGTACAACATAAATGGCAAATAAAGGGCGGGACATAGCTTCCATCCTGAAGCAGGAAATTAAAGATTTCGGCACCAGTCTATCCGTTTTTGATGTGGGCACGGTCGTAGCAATCGGTGACGGTATTGCCAGAATTCACGGCCTGGCATCTGCTAAGTATAGCGAACTTTTACAGTTCCCCGGCGATGTTATGGGCATCGCCATGAACCTGGAAGAAGATAGCGTGGCTGCCATTATTTTAGGAGATTATACCGGTATTAAAGAGGGTGACGAAGTCCGATGCACGGGCAAAATCGCTGCTGTACCAGTGGGCGAAGCACTCATCGGGCGTGTGGTCGACCCGCTGGGCCGGCCGCTCGACGGCAAGGGACCTATTAAATCAGAGAAAACCAGGGTGATGGAAAGAGTTGCCCCGGATGTTACCAAACGTAGCTCGGTGAATGTCCCGGTACAAACCGGTATTAAAGCAGTCGATGCCTTAATTCCTATCGGTCGCGGCCAGCGCGAGCTGATTATAGGTGATAAATCCACCGGTAAAACCTCGATTGCTATAGACACCATTATCAACCAGAGAGGCGGCAACCTTACCTGCATCTATGTCGCTATCGGCCAGAAAGCATCGAAAGTCGCCCGCGTAGTAGCCACGCTGGAAGAATATGGAGCGATGGCGCATACCATAGTCGTTGCGGCTAACGCTGCCGAATCGGCTGCCCTGCAATACATGGCGCCGTATGCGGGTTGCTCAATGGGTGAAGAATTTATGGAACAGGGCAAAGATGCCCTGGTGATTTACGATGACCTATCCAAACACGCCTGGGCGTACCGTCAGATTTCGTTATTACTTCGCCGTCCTCCGGGACGGGAAGCCTACCCGGGCGATGTTTTTTATCTGCATTCACGTTTATTGGAAAGATCGGCGAAACTAAATCAGGAAGCCGGTGGCGGTTCTCTAACCGCGCTGCCGATTATTGAAACACAGGCCGGAGATATGTCGGCGTATATCCCTACTAATGTTATCTCGATTACCGACGGTCAAATGTATATGGAAACCGATCTCTTCAATTCCGGCATCCGCCCGGCTCTTAACGTCGGTCTTTCCGTATCCCGTGTGGGTAGCACCGCTCAAACCAAAGCCATGAAAAAAGTTGCCGGCAGATTAAAAATTGAATATGCGCAGTACACCGAACTGGCAGCCTTCGCGCAATTCGGCACCAGTGAACTCGATAAATCTACGCGTGCCCAACTTGACCGCGGACAGCGTATCACTGAAATATTGAAACAACCTTTATATGTGCCGATGCCGGTAGAAAAGCAGGTCTTGATTCTTTATGCAGGTATCAATGGCTTCCTGGATGATATCCCCCTGGCAAAAATCCGTGAATTTGAAGTGAAATTCCAGGAATTCATGGAATCATCCCATCCTGAAGTCAATTCCGCTATTATCCGTGAAAAAGACCTGAGTCAAACAACCGAAGATGCGCTCAAGGTAGCAATTCGCGAATTCAAACAGACGTTCACTACCGTTTAGGATTAAGTGTTAGTCAATGGCAAATATTCGTTTAATCAAGCGACGCATTAAAGGCGTACAGAGCACGGCTAAAATCACCCGCGCGATGGAGATGATCGCCACCTCCAAAATGCGCCGGGCTCAGGAAGCCGGCCTTGCCGGGCGTCCTTACGATCAAAAAATCCGGCAGGTGATTGCAGATCTAGCCGCCATACAGGGTGTGCAAACGATCCACCCGTTATTACAAAAAAGGCCGGTTAAAAAAATCGCTATCATTCACATTACACCGGACCGCGGTCTATGCGGAGGTCTTAACGGCAACCTCAACCGTAAAACCGGCAGCTTCATTCTGGAGCAGAAATTGCCAGTAAATTTAATTTGTGTCGGCCGTAAGGGCGTTGAATTTATGCACCGTGGCAGCAGGAACATCGTTGCCGAGTTTACCAACCTCGGTGACCGCCCCAGATTATTCGATGTCTTACCCATCGCCGATATTGTGACCCAGGATTATTCCAAAGAACTGTTCGACGAAGTATACATGGTTTACACCAAATTCATCACTACCATGACACAGACTCCGGTAATGGAGCGGCTGTTACCCGTCGTCCCGGAAACCTCCGTCACGACACACAGCGGTGACTTCGAGTACGAACCGGATCCGGAGACAGTTCTGGGAGCGTTATTACCTCGTTTCGTGGAAATGGAAATATATCACGCGATTCTAGAGTCCATTGCCAGCGAGCAATCAGCACGTATGGTGGCAATGCGTAATGCAACAGAAAACGCCAAAGACCTTACTCAGCAGCTCACTTTGATGTATAACAAAGCTCGCCAGGAAGCGATCACCACGGAATTGTTGGATATCGCCGGCGGCATGGCGGCTTTACAAAATTAAATTGGAAAATAAACAGTCGCGCAGATGGCAAGACTGGAGGGAAATATGGCAACTGGGAAAATAGTACAGATCATCGGAACGGTTATAGACTGCGAGTTCCCATCGAATGCATTACCGCTGCTTTTCAATGCTCTTGAGGTGCAAACCGATTCCGGTAAAATTACGCTGGAAGTTCAGGACCATCTTGGTAACAACCAGGTGCGTTGTCTTTCTCTCGCCCCAACAGAAGGTCTATCGCGCGGTATGGAAACGATAGATACAGGCAAGCCGATTTTAGTCCCTGTCGGCAGAGGTTGCCTGGGCAGGTTGTTCGATGTAACCGGCACCACTATCGATCACGCCGGAGATCTCCAGGCCAGCGATAAATGGTCCATCCACCGGCCCCCGCCTTCATTTGAGGAACAGGAAACAACCCCGCAATTATTGGAAACCGGGTTAAAAGTCATCGACCTGATCGCGCCATTTTCCAAAGGTGGCAAAATCGGTGCGTACGGCGGCGCCGGTACGGGCAAAACCGTTATCATTCAGGAACTAATCCGCAATATCGCCACGGAGCACGGTGGTTTCTCCGTTTTTGCCGGCGTCGGCGAACGCTCCCGTGAAGGTAATGATCTCTGGAACGAAATGAAAGCATCCGGCGTTATATCCAAAACCGTCATGGTTTTCGGACAGATGAACGAGCCGCCTGCCGTGCGTTTCCGCATTGCACTCACCGGTCTCACGATGGCGGAATATTTCCGTGATGTTGAAAGACAAAACGTTCTGTTATTTATCGACAATATCTACCGCTATACGCTCGCCGGTATGGAAGTCTCGGCACTTTTAGGACGTATGCCTTCCGCCGTGGGTTACCAGCCGACACTTGCTACTGAAATGGGCGAATTACAGGAACGCATCACCTCGACTAAACACGGTTCTATCACCTCTTTCCAGGCTATTTACGTACCCGCCGACGATTACACTGACCCCGGCGTCGTTACTTCCATGGGACACCTCGACGCTGTCATCGCCCTGGAACGCTCCATTGCCGCCCAGGGTTTATATCCCGCGGTCGACCCATTAACTTCAACCTCCCGTGTGCTCGATCCGTTAATCGTCGGTGAAGAGCACTATCGAGTTGCGCGCGAACTGCAACGGGTTCTCCAACGTAATAAGGATTTACAGGACGTTATCGCCATTCTGGGTATCGAAGAATTAAGTGAAGAAGATAAGCTCACTGTAGCCCGTGCTCGTAAAATTCAAAGATTCCTCTCCCAACCGATGTTCGTGGCAGAGGCATTCACCGGCATCAAAGGCGCTTATGTCCCCAGAGAACAAACCGTACGCGGTTTTAAAGAAATACTCGAAGGTAAACATGATGCCATTCCGGAACAGGCATTCTTTATGAAAGGCACCATCGATGATGTGGTGGCAGAAGCCGAAAAAATAAAGGCGATGGCATAAAGTAATCCTGCAAGGTATAATAATTTCCGAGGTACCAGCTTAAATGATATTGCAGCGTAAAATAAGTTCCGAGGCGACAGAATAAATGACGATCAAGGTTGACGTAGTCACCGCGGAACGTCTGGTATTTTCAGACGACGTGGATATCGTTATCGCTCCGGGTATAGAGGGAGAGATGGGTATTCTTCCGCATCATACCCAGTTGATGACGGTATTACAGCCGGGTGAACTGCGCATCCGCAAAGGCGCTCAGGAATTTTCACTAGCGGTCACCGGCGGTTTTTTAGAAATAAAACCGGAACGGATCACTGTATTGGCTGATGCTGCCGAACGCGCCGAAGAAATCGATATTGCCCGCGCCGAAGCCGCCCGGAAGCGTGCTGAGGACCGTTTGGCCAAGCACACCTCAGAAGTTGATCTGGCGCGCGCTGAAGCCGCTTTACGCCGTTCGCTCTTGCGTCTCAGAGTTGCCGAAAAAATTAAACACCGCCGCTCCGGAATGTAATCAAGCTGTCAGTCCTGATACCACGGGTTTTTTTCGAACCATATCCTGAGTACTTATTTTTGCTCCTCTCCCTTGAGGGCAAAGTACTGAGCAAAGCGAACGTAGAGGGGATGCAGGTGAGGGTAAAATATGTCATCTTTCCCACGCTACGACCACGAAATTTTAGCCTGGGAATACGACCAGAGACAGCCTTTGCCATTCCTTGGTGAAATCGAATGGTACCTGAAATACGCTTCTAAAAAGAACCCGATTCTGGAACTTGCCTGCGGTTCCGGCAGGATTACTATTCCAATTGCTCAAGCAGGTTATTCGATCCATGCCGTCGACTGTTCGCAAACCATGCTGAACCGATTACAGAAAAAACTAATGGGGTGCGATATATCCACTAGAAATCGTATATTCCCCGTTTGTGCGGACATGACGACCTTTTCTCCGGCAAAACCATATTCTTTAGTCCTTCTCGCTTATAACTCTATCCAGTATATGGAAACAAAAGAGAATATAAATCGTTTTTTCAAGCACGTCTCTACTAAATTAATTATGAACGGGTGTTTCCTGTTTGTGGTAAGAAGATGGAGAACGGAAGACTTCAATGAGGGAAAAAGAACCATTAACTGGATGGATCGACCTCTGATTGTCCCGGAAACAAAGGTGACAGTCGGAACTAAATTAACCCTTACCCTAGACGGTGACAAGCAGTATGTGGTCAACGAGAGAGAATACTTAATCACCTACCCCGACGGTAAAACACAATATATTAAACAGGTAAGCCGTTCCCCGGTTATCCGTACAAATCAGTATGTTAATATGCTGGAAAATGTTGGATTCGAGATGCAGGTTTTTTCCGATTACGACGAAACTCCGGATGATGGAAAGAGCCGGGAAATTTGTTTTGTGTGCCGTAAAAAATAGCTCTGAAGTTAATTATTTCAGAGCGTAGAGCGTTCCGTCTTCGGAAGCGACATAGATCATTCCGTTAGCATAGGTGGGTGATGCGGAAATTATGCCACCGGTTGTGAAGGACCATTTTGTTAACCCGCTGGTGGCATCGATAGCGTATAATTTGGTGTCGTTAGAACCGATATAGACGATATCATTTGCCAAGCATGGAGAATCGGTTATCCGCCCATTTGTAGATAGTGTCCATGTTATCTTTTGCGTCGCCTCATCCACACGATAAATTTTATTATCACCCGTAGTGTAAATACTCCCCTCGCTATAAACAGGCGATGTATCTGTATTGTAATAAGAAATCGGTATTGCCCAAAGCAAGCCGGTCATCGGGGGCGTCGGCGGTAGCAAATAGGCAAGATATAATCTGAACCACCAGGCTCTGATATCCTTTTCCAGCGGCCAGTTACGTGCTTTCCCATCCATCGCTACAAGGTATCTTTGACTGTCGAAATAAATGTCATTACCGTTAGCCGAGGGGGAAGAAAATACCGCCTGATGCGTCACTTTTAAGCGGAAGCGTCCGTCGACAGCATTCAACGCGTAACAACTGTTATCATTCGAACCAAAATAGATAATCCCATTGGTAACCACGGGTGAGGAAATTACGTAATTACCCGTTTGATATTTCCAGATTACAGCGCCGGTCCTGGCATCCAGGGCATACATGTTATAATCAAAACTCCCGAAGAATACCATTCCGTTAGCCACCGCTGGGGAAGATGTGATTGTGCGTTTCGTATCGAAATCCCAGAGCTTGTGTCCGGTCGAAGCATCCAAAGCGTAAAATTTACCGTCATTTGAACCGAAATAAATAATGCCGTTAACGACCGCCGCCGAGGATTGTACCCAACTACCGGTTTCATATTTCCAGCGCACTTGTCCGGTAGCAGCATTCAGTGCATACATATTATGGTCGTTGGAACCGACATAAACGGTATCGCCAACCACCACTGGAGTCGAATGAATAATATCGCCCGTTTTGAATGACCATGCCAGCGTGCCCTGAGGCGAGATAGCTGTCAAATTAGTGCTGCCGGTACGTCCCAGATCGTATCGGTACATGGATGATTCGCCTGGGAGTGAAGCTGAACTCATTTGAGCTGGAGGCGCAAAAATAACATCGGTGAAGTTATAAAGCCAAAAGAGTATCCCGGCTACCAACAAAATAGGAGCGCCGACATAGATCAGCAGATTCCGGAATAGCCCTAATTTCTTTTGGCGATTTTCTAATTTAGTTTTAAACTGCGCCAACTCTTCGGAAGTCATCGGGTCGACGGAATAAAGAGATGGACCCCAGCAATATTTACAATGTAATGTACCGGAGGGATTGGCATTTTTACAGATAGGGCAGACTAACCAAAGCTGTTCTTTAGCATCTTTGTTCGTTTTATTTCCTTCGGTCGATGAGCTAGAAGTCATTATGTTACCGCTTTATGGTATTTTTAGTTATAGTCCAATATTTATCAAGTAAAGAAAAGTCATTCACTCTAATTATGCGTAATAAATCGCTGTGGTACCAAAACTTGTGAACAAATTTTGCCGCTATTCTTTCAAGTGATATCAGTTGGGCGGTTTGACGCAAATCGGGTTAGCGCCAGGAAAACCCTATAAAATTTCGAGAGTTGCTTTGGTGCCTTTTTTCGCGGCTTTCACCCGGATGAGAGTACGCATCGCTTCTGCAATTCTGCCCTGCTTACCGATTACCCTGCCTTTGTCCTCATCGGCGACCTGTAACTTGAGGATTACACCCTGCTCATCCGTTTCTTCGGTAACCTTGACAGAATCAGGTTGATTAACGATGGATTTTGCGATGTATTCAACTAGGTCTTTCATGCTTTCTCCTCGCTAGGTTTAAACTTCTCCATGATACCTGTTTTTTTGAGAAGTCTAGCTACAGTTGCGGTGGGCTGAGCTCCGTCTTTCAGCCATTTGAGCGCTTCCGTTTCGTTAATGGAAACGGTCTCCGGTTCAGTTCGGGGATTATAGTGTCCGATAATACTTAAGAACGCTCCATCGCGCGGGTTACGACTTTCGGTCACCACCACCCGGTAGCTTGGTTGTTTGTTGGCACCCATTCTTCTAAGACGTATTTTAACCATAGTGAGCATATTATGCGGTACGGAATATCATATTGTCAAGATATCGCAAAATTATACTTTAATATCCGACAGTCTCTCTCCTTGCAGGTAATGGAGTAGTCATTGACTTTCCCATGTGAGGTCGATGGTAATGGTACCGTTGTAAAAAAGTTTCTACCATTTTCTGACAATCAGACAATTCTCTAGAGCGATATTTGTTCCATCCCAGGCATTCTTTTCGCACCGTCCGATTAAAACTCTCGATATAGGCTTGTTCATTCTTTTTATAGGGTCTGGCAATACGATGACGGTCGCAGAATAATCTCACATTACTTTTAAACTCGGCTTTAAACTCCAAACCACCGTCTGTTTGTAATAGTGTAACATGCCCATCGAACCGCCGTCCCATGCTCTGGTATAAAAACTGACGACCAAAATTAGCCGTCAATTCGCTGGCAATGAGGACATCGGCTTCCCGGGTGAAGATGTCTATGGCTGTAAAGGCATAGAGCTCCCCAAAATCGATCGTATCCATCTGTATCACTTCTCTTGGCCTGGTCGCTTTGGGGACAGCACCTCTGCTCTGGTTTTTGTGCCATTTGGAATGAATAACATATTTCTCTGATAGTATTTCGTAGATCTTAGGAACTGACAGGTGTATCTCGCGCTCCCGCTCCAAGAAATATTGTATCTTCTGCCCACAGCAATCATATTCTCTATCCCGTATCTCCCAAATCCATCTTTTCACCAGAGGATTTACTTTCCGCTTGGCCCGCTCACCTTTCTTGGCCTGCCGGTATCTTTCCAGAAACTCAAGTAATCCGTACCGTGTTATCTCTCTGATACAGATGTGAATCGTTTCCCGGTTTTTTAACAATTTGCGGGCTATCGCTGATTTAGTGATCCCTTGTTCGTAAAGTTCCCAGCATAGTGTGATTTCTGTTTCATGTAACATATCCATATTTTATATGGACTGTCGGATTTCTAACTGAACAATGCGGGATATGAAGCTATTATTTCTTTATAAAAAACATGGAATTCCGTTCACACTTGCTCAAAAGCTTCTTAATCGCTATAATTTGAGTATAAATCTCAGTATATATGGTGAGAAAATATGCAGGAATTGAGCAACCGCCTACAAGATTTAAGAACCAGAATCGCTGCCCTTCTGGAGCGTCTTTGACATCGCCAATCGTGAAAATGAAATCATAAAGTTAGAAAAAGAATCGGTAGATCCGGATTTCTGGTCCGATTCAAATAAAGCCCGGGTCGTTATGCGCCGCCTGGCTGAACAGAAAAAAATCGTAGAAAAATGGCGCGGACAAGAAAAACAAGTGGGGGATGTCGCCGAGCTTATCACGTTGGCTACCGAAGAGAAGGATGCCAGTCTCTGGGACGAGATAAAGACAGATATCGACCGTATGGCTATTCAACTCGATGAGCTGGAACTCGAACTGGCTTTCAGTGGTGAATACGACTCTCGTAACGCTTTGATGAGTATTCACGCTGGTGCCGGCGGTACTGAGTCCCAGGATTGGGCGGAAATGCTCATGCGCATGTACCTACGTTGGGCAGAAAGACGCAGCTACAAAACCGAGATACTCGATATGACACGTGGAGAGGAAGCGGGGGTGAAAAGTGCCACCATTAGTTTCACCGGTGATTACGCGTTCGGTTACCTTAAATCCGAACACGGCGTCCACCGGTTGGTGCGGCTTTCTCCTTTTGATTCAGATCACGCGCGCCATACTTCTTTCGTACTCGTGGAAGTAATGCCGGAGGCGGAACCGGGTGTAGACGTCACCATAAACCCGGATGATCTAAAAATAGAAGCATACCGCAGTAGCGGGGCTGGCGGACAAAACGTGCAAAAAACCAGTACAGCCATACGTATTACCCACCTGCCCAGTGGAATCGTGGTCACCTGTCAAACGGAACGCAGTCAACACCAGAACAAAGATATTGCTATGAGATTACTGCAGTCCCGATTGTTGGAGAAGGAACTGGAAAGGCAGGCGGAAGAAAAAGCCCGCCTTAAAGGGAAACGTATCGAAGCCGGTTGGGGAAATCAGATACGCAGCTATGTTCTACACCCGTATAGAATGGTGAAAGACCACCGTACCGACTTTGAAACCGGTAATACGGATGCGGTATTATCAGGGGAGCTGGACGGGTTTATCACCGCCTACTTGAGATATATTGCCGGGAGACAAGATGTTTAGACAATTTTTGGCTTTATGCATGGTAATTTCTCTAACCTTAGCAGTTATTTTACCCGTTAATGCTGCCAGCGGAATTACGGTGACAAACAGCGCAGTAGAATCCAGTTTCCCGTCTTCACTGACATTCAAAATTAGTACCCAAAGCAGTTCTCAAATTAGCGAAATACGTTTACACTACACTACCGAACAACTAAGTTTTGCCCGGGTGACTTCGGAGGCATTTTTAGTATTTACCCCGTCCACCAGCGTTAACGCCGAATGGACTTGGGACTTACGTCAGAGCGGCGGAATTCCGCCTGGGGCGATTATCAGTTACTGGTGGACAATCAACGATAAAAGCGGCAATTCCCTGACAACCGGTCAGTCACAATTTAGTTTCGAAGACACCCGTTTCAAGTGGCAGAAAATAACTCAGGACAAGACGACGCTATACTGGTATAACGGTACGCAGAGTTTCGCCGATGACATTATGTCTACTACCCAGCAAGCTCTGGTACGTTTAGCCAGAGATACCGGGGCTACTTTGCAAGACCCTATTCGTATATATTTATATGCGAATAGCTCGGATTTACTCGGGTCGATGCTTTTTCCGCAGGATTGGACCGGGGGCGTTTCATTTACCGAATCAGGTTGTATCGTCATCGGTATTTCCTCTGCCAACATTACCTGGGGAAGAACCGCAATCGCCCACGAACTAACGCACCTGGTAACGCACCAGATGACCCTGAATCCTTATAACGGTTTACCCACCTGGTTAGAAGAAGGGTTAGCCATGTATAACCAGGGCAGCGTCGATATTTCTTTTACCTCTGCTTTGCAAACAGCTATCAGCAATAAATCTCTGCTCACCCTGAAAACCCTCTCCAGTCCGTTTTCCGCCTACGCTAACATTTCGTATCTTTCTTATGCGGAGAGCTGGAACGCTGTAGATTACCTCATCAAGACATACGGCAAGGATAAAATGGAGCAGTTGCTGGAAACATTCCATCAGGGAAGCACCTATGATAACGCACTGCTAAAGGTGTATGGATTGGACACCAAAGGTCTCAGCGCTCAATGGTTGAAAACCTTGTTACCCACCACGACCGGTGAATCAATTGAATCTAATGAACCGGCTTTAGCCAGCAATTATTAGCCTCGCATACACGCAACCCCAACCTTCTCTCCCTTGAGGGCAGAGTACTGAGTCCGCCTCAGGCGGACGAATGTAGAGAGAGTTAGAGTGAGAGTAAAGCCCTTATCTTTAACAGTGCGGAGTCGCACCGGATATTCGCATAATCGGGGAGTGAAGAGTGTCAGTATCCAAATCAGGATCAGTTAACAAAGATTCGTTCACCATCCACGACTTACCGGTGGCAGAACGTCCACGCGAAAGGTTACAACAATATGGTTCGGCAGCGTTATCAGCGCAGGAATTGCTGGCGATTATTCTGAGGCGGGGCATCTCCGGTGAATCGGTCACTGTCACCGCTCAAAGACTATTGAGTACATTCGGGGGTCTGAAAGGTCTAGCTCAAGCTACCGTTGAAGAACTCAGTAAAATAAGGGGAATCGGTTTGGCAAAGGCCTGCCAGATAAAAGCCGCTTTCGAACTCGCTGCCCGCCTTGAAGGCTATCCGGAAAATGGCGTCAATCCTGCTATTAAAAATCCTTTAGACGTTATCAGCATGGTGCGCAATCGTCTTAAAGATAAGAAGCAGGAATATTTTCTCACTGTCTTACTTGATACCCGGGCACAAATAATAAAAATATGCGAAGTTTCAATCGGTAGCCTGGATACAAGTATCATTCACCCGCGTGAGGTTTACAAAGAAGCTATTGCCGCCAGCGCCGCCAGCGTCATCTTTGTCCACAACCATCCAAGCGGCGACACCACCCCATCCAGCGATGATATCGGGTTAACGAAGAGACTGATCGAAGCCAGCGATATCATCGGCATCACGGTCCTCGACCATATCATCATCGGAGAACGTGGTTTTTCCAGTTTAAAAGCGTTAGGAGCTATTTAACCGCGATACGCTACCACATCCCTCGATTTTAGGCATTTGTTAGCCATACCAATCATTTCATATTGACAATAAACTCATTCGGATATATTATATCAGCAACTATATTATGTAGAGTTCATGCTCTATAAAAAATATGAGGAGAGTTTTATGGCAGAACAGAAACCGGCACAGACAAGTTATCCTATCACCTTCGCGGCGGAATATCCCGGCAAAATGTCACGGCTAACTACCTTCTTCAGACTGATCCTCGTTATCCCTCAGGCTTTTGTGCTTTATTTTATTTCTATTGCCGCGGGAATTATTGCCTTCATCGCCTGGTGGGCGATCCTTTTCACCGGGAAATACCCCAAGGGAATGTATGACTTCTTTGTAGGTTACATGAGGTGGTCAACGAGGGTCAACGGCTACACGTATTTATTGACCGATAAATATCCACCGTTCACCATGGATTAACGACCTATCCAATTTGTATCTTCATGTAAATGGGGTGAAGATTTTCTCCAAGTATGGGATTATTCACCCCGTTTTTTTTGTTTCCGGCTCTCTCCACGTGTTAGAATAATCTCAAATGTCAGTGAATATCAAGCCGTCACGCCGTGTGCTTCACACCTCCGACCTGCATGTACTATCTCTCGATGACTACGGTTGCCAAGCTTTAGCCCGGGTTATCGAACTAGCGATCAGGGAACAGGTCGACTTGCTGCTGATTACCGGTGATTTATTCGACCAGAATCACATCGATGATGCGGTGCTGGATTTCGTGCACCGGCAATTCAATCGTATCCCGGTTCCAGTCATAATTCTACCCGGCAATCACGATTGCCTAGTAGAAGATTCTGTCTATCACCGGCAACACTGGCAGCTGAACGAGAACGTCCATATTTTCCGTAACAACCGGGGCGAAACGTTTACCCTCCCTCGATTAGCCATCAACATCTGGGGTAAACCTATCGATACCTATTTTGACATCCGTCCCCTGGAGGGGATACCCCAGCCCGAGACCAATGGAAACTGGAATATTGCCACCGCCCATGGTCTGGTCGTGAAACATATACCCCGTCACATGCGTAGTTATCTGATTACCGAGGACGAGCTTAACGGCACCAAATGGGACTATATCGCTCTGGGGCACATGACCATTTTCGAACATGTATGGAATAATCCTGTCACCTATTATTGCGGTTCCGCCACTGAAAAAGGCACACTAGCACTCGTGGACCTAAATGAAACAACGGGTGTTAATGTCACCTGTTGCGATATAATGAAAACCTGAAGGTAAGGGGGGACGCCGTCCCTCTTTTTTCAATCGTCATTGCGAGCGAAGCGCGGCAATCTCTGGGATGATGGGATTCGCTTTCTGAGATTGCTTCGGGCACTTCGTGACCTCGCAATGACAGTTAAGATGAGGTAAATATGAGCGTAGATTTTAAGAAACTGGATCGAGCCTTTAACCCCAAAACCGTGGCTGTGATCGGCGATAAGAGCCCCGGATATATGTGGCTGAACGGGCAAAAAGGCTTTAGCGGTAAATTATATTCCGTTCAGGTTGATCCCCGGGAAATCGAGGGTATTACAGCATTAGGGGTGGAAAACTACCCCAGTCTGCTGGCTATCCCGGAAGCTATCGACCTGGCAATTGTAGCTGTGCCCAAACAGGTGGCTTACCGCATTTTGGAGGACTGTATCAAGAAAGACGTCGCCGCAGCCCATTTCTTCACCTCAGGTTTCACCGAGACAGAAACTGAGGATGGGATCCGCCTGGAAAAAATGATGGTGGAACGCGCAAAACAAGCTGATTTTCTGCTCATTGGGCCTAACTGTATGGGCTTGTATAACCCCAACGTTGGCATACGTCAGGTCCCGCGTCAAACTACAGGTTTTAAGGGTCCGGTTGGTTTAATTTCACAAAGCGGCACCCATGCAATCACCTTCTCGGAGGAAGCTTATCTGCAGGCGCTAGAAGTCAACAAATCCGTCAGCTTCGGCAACGGTAGGGTGCTGGACGCCGCGGATTTTATGGAATATTTCGCCCAGGACGATTCGATCAAAGCTATCGGTATGTACATAGAAGGCGCTCGTGACGGCCAACGTTTTCTAACAATCCTGAAATCTGTCGCGGCTAAAAAACCGGTCGTCGTCTGGAAAGGCGGCAGGACTGAAGAAGGCGCCCGCGCGATTGCTTCTCACACGGGCTCCCTGGCAATGCCTATGGCAATATGGGAAGCGGCGCTAAAACAGTGCGGCGCAATATGTGTCAACAGCATGGAAGAACTGGTGGATACTCTCAATGCCCTCCTGTTTCTATCACCTGTTTACGGCAACCGGGTGGGTGTAGCTGGGGGTTCCGGTGGGCAATCTGTGGCAATTGCGGACGTTTTTGCAGAGAACGGTATGAAAGTACCGGCTCTCACTAAAGAATCCTATGAGAAATTGGCCAGTTTCTTCGTATTGGTGGGATCCGGTTACAAAAATCCCATCGACCCCGGTGTCAACCGCCGTGAAATCAAGCGGATTATGGATATACTGGAAGAAGATGCTAATATCGATAACCTGGTTTTAATGACTTCGGTAACCTCGATGTTCCGCACCACCGAACAATTGGAACGCGATACAGCGATGCTTATCGAACTACGCCAAAAGACGAAAAAACCGGTAGCGGTGGTGCTGGGTTATTACGCTCCGGAAACATCTAAAGAAATCAGCGCTTTCGCACGAAGATTAAGGGATAACGGTATCTGCCTGTTTGTCTCGCCGGAACGAGGCGCCAAGGCGATGCGCAACGCGCTCATCTATAATAGGTTTAGAAACGGGATTTAATGAATCTGACTTTATCCTCATTGCGAGGAGTGATAGCAAGAAACTATTCGGAAAAGCTCAAGGATTAGAATTTTCCCGGAATTCCTGAGGTGATCGTCCCGCCCAGGTTCCCTTCCAGTTGGATAAGCTCCGCGTCTGCTTTCCCGTGTTTGATCGTCAAAATAGCCACGGTGCCCGCGGTATGTTGGTATTTAGGAAAGGTCGGGCTGCCGGGATTCAGCCACAACGAACCGTCGCGATGTTCCAACATTGAGCGATGAGTATGGCCCAGTATCACCACTTGCGGCATTTTACCTACGGAATGTTCCGGCCAGAGACCGTAATGCGTCATCCAGATTGTCACATCTTCAAGTGTCAGGAATTGTTCGTGCTTTACTCTCCGGTCGTTAACGATTTCAAAAGGGTCATCATCGCCCTCGGTGGCCAACACCGGGGCAACGGTTTCCAGTTCATCGAGTACAGGTAAAGTATAGACATCGCCGGCGTGTAAAATCAAATCGACGCCTTTGAAAATACCCAAAACCTGGTAAGGTAATTCCTGGGTTGTCAATGTAGAAAGTCCGGCACGGTGTCCCGGCACTCTAATATGTGTGTCTGATATTATACCAATACGCATCGTGTGATTTCATTCTAAGCTTTACTATAAGGGAGTGTCAAACCAACCTTTGCCCGCAACGGCGGGAATCCTTGAAACTACCACCTTGATTATCTTCGGGTAGGCAGTTTACCTTTAGTAAAGTAACCTCATGATGATAATACAGGCGCAAATTTCTCTTTTCTCCCAATGTACGACTGTGTTATATTAGGGGTATGACTTCACTCAAGAAGACTTGGCCGGCAATCGTTTTATTTCTCCTTATGGTAATCCCGCTGATTCTATCCGGTTGTCCAACGGTTAAACCGACTACGACCACCAGCGCCACATCCTCTAGTACATTGAAACTTTACGGCACCGACCCCTATACGCTTGACCCGGCCACCGCCAGCGAAGCAACATCCGGTGAATTTATCATGCAAATTTTCAGGGGTTTGTTGACACTGGATGATAACTTAAACCCGGTAGCTGATATTGCTAAAATCCCGGTAATCGATCAAACCAACACGGTTTATACCTTCACCTTGAGACAAGATGTCAAATTCCATGACGGCCGGGGTGTTACTGCCGGCGATTTTAAATACTCATGGGAACGGGCATGCAACCCGGCCACCGGGTCAGCTACCGCCGCAACTTACCTGGGAGATATCGTTGGGGCAAAAGACATGTTAGCCGGGAAAGCAACCTCCATCAGCGGCATCAAAGTTATCGATAATTATACATTGCAGGTTACTATCGATACCCCGAAATCATACTTCCTCTACAAAATGTGCTTCGTGGCGACTTTTGTCGTCGATAAGAATAATGTTTCCAGCGGAGAATGGTGGCGCTCGCCGAACGGCACCGGACCGTTTAAGCTAAAGTCATGGACTGAAAATCAATCCCTGGTGCTGGAGAGAAATCCCGATTTCTACGGCGAAAAAGCCAAAGTTAGTAGTGTCAATTATCAATTTTTATCCGGCGTTCCAATGAGGCTCTATGAAACCGGGGATATTGACCTCACGGGAATCGGCAGCGATTACATCGACCTGGTCACCGACGATACAGGCCCGTATTTGACTCAACTTCACGTTTCGCCCCAACTCAGTTTCAGTTACATCGGGTTCAACTGCAATAAGCCGCCGTTTGATGATGCGGACATTCGCCGGGCTTTTTCCATGGCAATCGACAAAGCGAAAATCACCTCTTTAGTTTTCCGTGACATGGTACAACCGGCGTCCGGTATTCTTCCTAAAGGGATTCCCGGTTACAACGATCAACTGAAAGGGCTAGATTTTGATGTCGCCCAGGCACAGGCGCTGATCAAGGCATCAAAATATGGTAGTGTAGCTAATTTACCGCCTATCACCCTTACTACAGCCGGGTGGGGCGGTTCCACCTCTCAGGATTTACAGGCAATTGTCTACGAATGGAAGCAAAATTTGGGAGTTGACGTCTCCATTCGCCAGTTGGAACCGGAACGCTTTTACTACAATTTACAAACTGAAATAGACGAGATGTATTATACCGGCTGGGTAGCCGATTACCCACACCCTCAAGATTTTCTTGAAGTACTCTTCCGTGGTGGTTCTCAATACAATTACGGCGGTTACGATAACGCCCAGGCTGATTCATTATTAGACCAGGCAGGGTTGGAAACCGATACGATCAAAAGCCTGCAAATTTACCAGCAGGTAGAGCAGATCATGATAGATGAAGCCGCTTGTTTGCCCTTATGGTTTGGGAAGAACTATGTGCTGGTAAAACCCTATGTCAGTGGGTATACACCTACCCCGATGGGTTGGGCCAAGTTGAACAAAGTATCTGTCACTAAATAGTTAAATAGGCTGTCCCGGTCACGGTTCTCTGCCCGTTTTGATTATCGATCCAGACTTCGCATTCCACATGAGGTCCGTCGATTTTAGTCACTTTACCGCCGGCTGTTAAGGTATTCCCAACGACATCCATCCCGAGATGCCGTACGTTAATCCTTTTAATGCTCCGGTTGTCGCCCAACCAATCTTTTAACATTTGCGCAATGGTCGCGGTCTTGTATAATCCCTGGATAATAATACCGGGCAAGCCCATGCTCAGTGCGTAGTCTTTATCGTAATGAATATCTACGAATTCGCCGGTGGCGGCTGCAAACATCGCTAACTGGCGCACCCGGATGGGACCTTTCACAAGAATGGGGATTGATTGTCCTTCTTTCATTTCGCTCATATTTTGCCTCCGGCGTTTGAAGGACGAGAGACGGAAGTCATACGGCGGATCAGTGCGGTTTTACCGTGCTGGTTGATAAATTTTTTCTCACGGATAACGAATATCAGGTGCCCGCTCCTTCCCTGTTTTTCATAGGCATCGGTAACTTTCTCATGGCAAGTCAGTGTATCGCCGGGTTTAATCGGTTCCAACATCTCGAAGTCATCGGCGGCATTCATACCCACCCAACCCGCCGGCATCGGCACATTAGTTGAAATGATGGCGCGCGGGTCGTCAGATTTGATGTTACGCAAACCGGTAGCTCCACCGTAAAAACAGGGCGGAGCCACTATTTCCCGCCCGAAATCGCGATAACGCGGGTCCGGATCCATTACCGCCTCGGCGAAAAACTTGATGCTGCCGGCGTCAATTTCGTGTTGCACCGTCATGGCTTCCAGTCCGATATATTTCTTGATCTCATCCAGTTCGTGGCTCATTTTACTCCTTCTTCATGGCCTCGGATCTTAATTCCATCGGCATTAGTTCAATAGCATAACGTAAAGCTGTGCGCGGCATTACTCTCTTATTTTTTACGACATATCGTAAAACTTCGTCTTGATGTCGGCGGCTGGCTTGTTTCAATAACCAGCCATAACCCTTCTGCACCAGATCGTCTTTATCGAGCAACAAAATATCGCTTATTCTGAAGACATTTTCAATAAATCGTCCCTCTTTTGCAGGAACGATTAAGGATACAGCGGCAGCCCGTTTCACCCAGCGGTTAGAAGATTTCGCCCACTTTTCCAGCTCGTCAACCTTCGCGGGATATTTATCCATGAAATTGCCGATCGTATGGTTGCAAAAGCTATCGCACTTCGCCCAATTATTGAGGTACTTTTCGATCCAGTCGTGGAAAATAGTCAGATCTCCCGCCTCGAATTTCCCGGTTAGCCGCGGCACCCAGTTGGAGACGATAAAGGCCTCTTCGGTGTAATCTGTTTTTAACAAATCTTCGCATAGGTCAAATATTTTCTGCTTGGGTAGATTGGTAATTTCTTTCCAGTATTTAGTACTTATTTTCCCAACGATACCGGTTTTCACGCCGTAACATTTTACGTCTTCTTTAAAGAAACGCCGAAAACTACTCAGGGTTTTAGCGTCTGCGTTGGCAGCTAGCTCGGCACGGAGACGAGTAAGTACATCATCCATATTTCCCTTCCTGATTTCATGCATTATATCGGTTTATCAGATATTGTTCAAAATATACAAATATTTAATCTTGACAAGGCATCACACAGTTTTACTAAAGAGTAGTGTTATAAAACCTGACGAACGGTTCCCTTAGTTTTGGTTGTTATCTAGCTATCATCGTATCGCTAGCTATTTATAGTTAAATGGAATTATATGTAACCAAGTAGAAGTTCTGCCCCGTACTCCGATACTGGGGTAGGGTTAAACATCAGGACAACCAATTGGAAATCTAGGAATCACCTAGATGCAAGTAGTACCTAACGAAACAATCTGTTTGTTATCGTCCTTTATTCGGTGTATCATTATCAATTAATATTTAGATAACAACATGAATTACCTCTGGAATACAAGTATTTTAGTGACTCTACGACATACCACAACATAAAACCCGAGGTTTTAGGCATGACAGAAAATTGGGAAATTCGTTGGAAAGATTATTATAAAATCCTTCAGCTTGATCCCTCAGCTGAACCGGAGGTTATTAAGGCTGCCTACGATAGATTAGCTCACAAATATCATCCGGATGTAAATAAAAACCCGATCGCTGGTTTGCGAATGTCCGATATTAATGAAGCCTTTGACGTACTCAGAGATCCCCTTAGACGAAGGCAATATCATGCCATATGGCTTCAAAAAACTAACCAACAGGTTAAAGGACGTAAGCGGTTAAATTTAGGTTGGTTGATTTTGCCTGTTCTGATAATTGCCGTAGTTGTATTCATACTCATTGTAATGAAGAAGCCTGAGCCGGTGGTACCCGTTGATAATACCGAAACAACTACCAGTGTGCTACCGCTAAACTTGAAGTTGAAAAGTATTACATTACCAACCATATCTAAAATCAGTGCCGGAGATCTGTGTTACGAACAATCCTGGATAGTAACCAACTTGGAACCGTCTGATGTACGGGTACGCTGGGAAGCCAGTTCTTCTCTGACGGGCATTTTCGATAGCGGTTATGTTTCTATTCCGGCGAAAGACTCCCGGGAAGTTAAAAGAAGTTACTCATACACTATCGATGGCACTGAAATAGTGACCTATAAACTATATTACGCCGATGTTGTACTAGACTCGCTTTCGGCGACACATGTGATCGGGAAGTAACCAATTATCACGGCGGAGGGGACAGGATTCGAACCTGCGGTGGCTTGCACCACGACGGTTTTCAAGACCGTTACCATAGTCCACTCGGTCACCCCTCCACGGTTAGTCTCAACAGAGAAACGGTCTCTACAAAATTCTCACGTTCAACCAGATACAAAGGTAGAGTTACGGTCTCTTGTTGAAGGATTCCTGCTAGACTGCAAAGTTACTGGGAAATCCCTAGCAACAATTAGTTATTATACAGAGAAACTGAATAAGTTTCTATGGTACGTGGATGTGTTTGGATTACCTTCTGATATTGAGAATATTACTCCTACTCATATCCGAGAATACCTTGCTTATGCACGGACTACTGACAAGCAAAGATGGGGAAGTGATAGAGCAAACGCAAACAAACCAGTAAGTCCGACTACTATTAAACGGTATTATGCTTGTCTCAGGGTTCTATTCAACTGGTCAGTGAGTGAAGGTCTGTTAGGTGTTTCACCTCTAACTACTATCAAACCACCGAAGGACGCAAAACATGTAGTTAAAGCTCTTACATCAGAGCAGGTTGGGGAATGTCTACATTTGCTAAATAATAGGGATTTTCAGACAATCAGAAACAGAGCAATGTTTTTAATAATGGTTGACACAGCAATACGCTTGGGTGAGTTGTTAAGTTTGACCGTTGATTCGATTGACTTGAAACGACAAGTGCTGGTGGTACATGGTAAGACTGGGGAAAGGTATGTACGATATGGTAATTTGACCGCTAAAGCGCTCTGGAGGTATCTTGCGACAAGAGCTAAGCTTGACGGACACCACGATGTTTTATGGTGCGATAGATACGGGAATCGTTTTAGCGGAAGGGGAGTTGACGGTATATTCAGAGCTTTGGGGAGGAAAATAGGAATCAAAATACACCCGCACCTGCTACGACATACTGGAGCTACGTTATTTCTAAAGAATGGTGGTAGTCCTTTTGAATGTCAATATTTACTTGGACATACTTCACTTGAAATGACCAAACGCTATTGTCAAAGTCTAGGATTTGATGAAGCTTACCAAGCTCACGTCAAAGCTAGTCCGATAGACAACCTAAACAAGCGGATTCGTGCGTAAACAGTGTGACGGATTCCTAGACCGTCACATTGATTAGATTGAAACTTAGAATAAAGTTTGAAAGTTGAGCAACACGAGTGACTTACGTATCGGATGAAAGCTTGGTCATAATGATTGATTTTCCCCTACGACCTTGAATTCCTTTGGTAAAGGATGTTTTGCTTTATCGTTTTTAATATATTTTGCTTTGTGCGAGTACACAAACCCTAGTTCATCCTTACCAAAATAATCGCTGCTAATAATAAGACCAGCGATGGATGAGTTATGATTTAACAATTCAATTAATAGGGAATCCATTCTTTTAAAGTCAAACTCATTAATCCTTTGGTCAATCCCATTAAGATGTACGTATACTAATGCAGGGTAATCTCCGCTTAGTTGTTTTATCGCAATCTTAACAGATTCAATTACACTACTAATTCTTTCAGGAATAATCGCACTCTTAAATCCGAAAAATCTTTGATTCCTGATATATTTCTTACCTCTCTCATCTACCTTGACTTCCATAGCTTGAGTTGCATAATCTAATGTTTCATCTGTCCCTACTTGAAACCCATCAGTTGCAATTTCCTCGTTTATATTAGAAAGAATCTGAGCTGATATTTTTATCCCCTTTTCCAGTAGTCCGCATCCCCCTTCTTGTCTATTTTGTATTAGATTTTCCAGTTGCATCAAAATCAATTTAATATCTTCGTTTGTTGGGTCTTGCTCGGTCTTAACAAAGATTGCATAATTAACTCCATAATGCTCCATCATCCCAGATGATTTTCTTATAACCAACTTCCAGTTTTCGTTATTACGCAGGTCTCTGTTGTTCTGTTTATCTTTTTTCTTACATTCAATTTCAACCCCGTTTTTGAAATTTACAAAAAGGTCGGGTGTCTTCTCTTGTTCTTTGGATTTGGTTTTTACAAATTCAACGGAATACTTTTGTCTTGCATAAGCAGAAGCTACTTCAATTTCGTAACATGTTTTATCAAAAAGTGCTTTGTCTAAAGAAGTTAAATCATGAATTTTCTCATCTAACCCTTCTACTTTTGTCTCACGTAGAATAAATAGGTTATCACCTAGATAAGCTAACTTCACAATTTGCTCAGTAGGTTCAAAATATCTCCTTTCAGCACACGATTTTAACTGCTTAGTTGCTTGATATATTAAATAAGCTAAAGGATGATATTTTTCTTGGTAATCAATAAAACTTAGTTTTCTTTGATGCTTCGGAGGTTTGTAATCATCAATTTCTTTGAGCTTTTGCACTAACCAATCTTTTCCAACCAAATCTTGTACTAAAGATATATCCCTCATACAGTTTTCAAAAGTAATTTCTGTCAAATTCTTACCTCACTTGCAATAGATAAGTTTGATAGCATCAATCTAGCACATACTATCAATGGAGTAAAATGTGTCAATATAAATATTTAAAAAATAAATGACAAATGCATCTAAATACTCTGGAATTAGCTTCAATACTACGACTTAATAGCTTCTAGACCTTTGAATAAACCTCAATAAATCCCCATTTCAGTGCATTTTCTCAAGCGTAAACTAACAATAAAACCCTATTTCAGTGCATTTCCGTATCATATCAACCGATTGAATTTGAAAAAATACTCTCCCCGTTTTCGGGGAATACAACAGCACCGTTCTTGGTCGGTAGTGTCATTTTTATTGGACGGATAGGGGGGAGTATGAATCCTACGGATTAAGCAAGGTTATACCCCCCCAACACCCAAGTCGTGCGGGGGGACTTTATTCCTTTACTGGTATCACAATTGCATAGTCATCTTAACAGCAATAATAAGCATCATAATACCAATATAAGTACTTAAATAGACTCAAATCATCGTTAATGTTTAGTTTTCAACTAACCACTATGCTAGACGTGAATAAACGTATAAATATTTGGACAATGTTATACGGAAAGTATGCTGGTTATAACTAGTAGGTATACCATATCATATCTAAGTTAATGCTAGTTATAGCTTATTAGGTTATTATCCAGTACAGAGTATTGGACAATGTCTTCTTTACAACCATTGGTCAAGGTGATGGTTGAATGTGATTGTATCCCCGTTGCGTCTGATAATCTGTCTCTTTTCCAACGTTTCCAGAGCGGGTAATATCTCTTCCCTTGTAAGTCCAGTCTTCTCTTCGAAGCGTTCTATCGGCATCGGTTGGGTTACCCTTCTGACTCGTTCTCCCGTAAACTTAGTTTCTTCGTCATAACCAAGCGTGTCTTGCATTATTCTGTTAAGCACTTTCCTTTGTGGTCTGGTCAGTTCAATATCAGCAACCTTATCAAGCACGTCATTACCGATTGCTGAATATCTACCGACAGGTGTGTGGTCGGGATATACCATACTATCTTTAATACCCACGTCTTAATCTCCCCCATTCAAAACCCCTGTAAAGAGACACGAAGCAAATGGTATTTGTTTTATGCGTATTATCTATCTCAATCAGTCTTTTCTTCTCTAAATATTTAAGTTGATTATCAATAGTACTTTTACCAAGACCAGTCATTTTGTGTAAATCTGATAAGGATAGTTGAGCGCAACGTCGGTTTTTAAGCATAGTCTCTTTGAAAATTGAATGGTAGACCACCATCTCATATTCGGACAGATAAAACTCATCATGCTTAATATAGGAAACTCGATATAACGTATGTTTCATCGAAATTAATATAGCATAAAGCAGAAAGTTACTCAACGTACTTGACATACTAGGCTTACTTGTAATACTATTTGGGTATGAAAGAAATTAAGAGTAAACCAAACGTATCAATACGGATTGACCCTGAGATATTACACCAAGCAAAAGTTGAAGCAGTTAAAGCAAAGGTTACTTTGGGTAAATGGTTAGAGCAAGCGATTAATGAGAAAATAAAACGAGAGGGATGATAAAAATGACAGAATCAACAAAGCACTTTTCTAATTTCAAGACCGTTACCATAGTCCACTCGGTCACCCCTCCACAAGGCTGATGTTTTATTGGTTTTTGTCCGTTAGATGCGTCCCACTGGCATATACCCTCAATTATATGGGAGCAAACGTCTATTGTAAACCTATTATCAAGTTGTCAGGAAGCACATAATATCTACTTGGCGACGTAATACCACCCGCTTGAAACCATTTATTTCGAGACTTATGATTGGGGTACAAACATAACAGCAGCACAGGTGAGGTAATAATGAAGGTCAAGGTGGATCGTGAACTATGTATCGGACTGGGGAATTGCGTAGCTTACGCGCCGACTGTTTTTGCCCTCGATAAACAAAATAAAGTTTACCTGCTGGACTCTAAATCAGTCGACGAAAAAACCTTGATGAACGCAGCCGAAAGTTGTCCGGTGAATGCCATTATCATTGAAGACGACGCCGGACAACAGTTGTACCCTTAAATTGTATTTACAGATAATTCTGGATATTTCACCTGCATCAGGAGGGTATATGGTAAAGAAAACGAAGGAATATAAATGCGAAAAATGCAATCTTTTGTTTCCTGAATCACAACTATCTGAAGAACACAAGGACGAAGCCTACGTCTTGAACGGCAAAGTATTTTGTAAGGACTGCCTCTTCATGATGGGTAATGACCCTTCTGTTGCGACACCGTTGTGGGATTTTCAAAATCACCAGCCTAAGGCGACACATCATGATACTTGATGTTGTGGGAAAGATCATATTTACATGACAGCCGACATATTAACGCCGCGCCTTTACCTTAAAACGTTATCTGCTGCCCAATTGGAGCTATGCCTAAAAAACCTGCCAAAGTTGGAAGCGGAATTAGGGATTTCAACCGCCAAAGATGTCATCGATATCAACGTGACGCGCGCGATCAATATGAAGCTAGCTAAAATGGCGGAGATTGCTGTCGAACGGCACGATTGGTTATCTTACTGGATGATAGTGGTCAAGTCTGAAGGACGAGGAATCGGA
>Ga0209777_10002317_pt1 | contig 25379 bp, 47 predicted proteins | sample FrelakmetHBP12HB_FD_187147 | JGI IMG/M metagenome (GOLD analysis project Ga0209777, IMG submission 187147) | Freshwater lake sediment microbial communities from the University of Notre Dame, USA, for methane emissions studies -HBP12 HB (SPAdes)... | ecosystem: Environmental > Aquatic >... | reverse complement strand
GCAAGGTAAAGGCGCCCACCAGACCTCTCGGACGCGCCCCCGCGCCCTTCCCGCCCGCCGCAACTGTCGCCACCCAACTTGCACCTGCAACTGGCGATAAGGGGAAAGCCCTGAGCGAGTACAACCGCATGCACTTCCTGAAGGTCTACTAGAGCGGAGTAATCGACATCCTGCCGCCGTGTTCTTTGAATCCGGGGACCTTCCTAAGCTCGGCGAGCTGGTTGTGTCGGAAGGTGGATACCTGGACGCCGACCTTCATCGCGGCCTCGCTGACGGTGACTTCCCTCGGATGGTTGTCCAGGATGTACCGCAGCGCCTGGGCCGAACGCTTCGGCATCTTCTCGAGGAAGACTTGGTAGACCTTCGGGGCCTGCGCTGGCACACTTGCACTTGCAACTGGCATAGAGACTCGCTCTACCCTGACGGGCCTGTTCCTGATCGCCGTGAGCTCGCGCTCGAATCGATCATTGAAGCTGGCCGTCATCGCCTGTAGCCTGGGCTCGAGGACGTCAGTGATGGCGGCAATGACTTTATCCGCCGCTTGTGCCTTCGCCGTTAGGATTGCGTTCTCCTCCTGGAAGCGGTGGAGGCGTTCTACTAACCCGTCAGGCCCGTCCATCTGTTTGGTCTTCTCCTCCAGCTGGTACTCGAGGGCGCCCTTGTCCTGCTCGGCCTGGTCGAGCTGCTCCTTCATCTTTCGTATGTCCTCCGCGACGGCCACGGCAGCCGCGCTGCCAGGCTTCTCATCCCTGAACAAGGCCTTGAGGTTGCCAGCGAGCTTTACCTGCTCGGCCATGGCTTCCTTCTCCCTTTCCAGTTCCCTGACCTTATCTGTGAGCTTCTCGACCACGGAACCCTCGGCTTCCTCCTTCTCCAGCATCGCCTTGAGCGACTCGGAGAGGCTCGACACAGCGGCGTGGACCTCGGCGGACGGCGGAGGGACACTATCTAGGCTCGGCGTGTCGGCGCCGTGTGGGGTCTGTCTCTTGACCGTCGCGTTGATGTAGGCGGCCTTCGCCCCTATGATCGTAAGCCAGCTGCCGACCGGGAGATCTAACAAGTCCTTGGCGTTAACATCCATCCCCTTCTCCCTGAACGGCTTGAGACACTCCTTGTCGATATAGGTGAGGTCCTGCGGGGCGAACTTGCCGTAGAAGGTGACGTTGCAAAGCTGGCGCACCGTGTAGTCGACCTCCTGTGGCCGCTGGCTGATGGCGATGGGTGAGATGCCCAGCTTCCTACCCTGCCGCGAGCAGTCGGTGAATTGCTTGACCATCTTTGCCAGTGTCCAGGGCGGGACGGCGTGGCCCTTCAGCTTGGCGGGGACGTACTCCTGCGCTTCCTCGAGGACGAGCATTATCGGCCTATGGTAAGTCTCCTCGAGTGTCAGGAGGTAGCCGATGAACTTCTCGGCGAAGGCCACAACCTTCTCTTCATCTTGCCCGCCCGTGTAGAATATCATGGAGATGCCCTGCTGCACGACAGCGTCCGCGTAGAGCTTGGGGTGGCTGGTGGAGAACGGGACATCGGCGAGGTACGGGCCACCAATCACCTGGACGTCGGGGTACTTGACTTTGAGGGTATGGTATTCCGCCCTCGGTTCGATGATGACCACCGTGCCGCCCTGCTCGAGGAAGGGCTCGACCCAAGTCGCGGCGGCCCTGTAGCTCTTGCCAGATCCCGGACCACCAAACAGGCCGACACGGAGCCCTTCGTTCTTGAAGGGCTCGAGGTCCGTGTCGATGCAGATGCCAGGAGTTTCTCCCTCGGTGCTGCGGACGCTGTAGGTGAGCGGGAACTTCATACTTGATAGTAGTTAGTAGATTGTATAAAAGTGTTGTCTATGCGTGCCATACGCCACTTTGGTAGCTTCCGAGATACGTCGTTGTCTGGCCCATGATCCCATAGTCCTTCCCGTTGACGATGCTGTGGGCTCCCGTAATCACTGCGAAGTAGTCGCCTGCGGGGTCCAGGTAATATTGAATCGTCGCGTTGGTCAGGTCACCATACCTGTAGGGGGCAGCGGAGCCTGGAGGATTGTTGTTGAACTCGTCAACACGCGCTCTTAACCAACTTGTAGCTGCGACGGGGCTGGAACCGTTGGGTCCTGTACCTGTGCCGGTAGTGACTGGTGTGGCTGAGAGGACGGTCAGGGTGAACGGCGCCGTCCTGAGCACGCCGCCTCCGCTCGCCGTGAAGACGAGGCTGTACGTCCCCGCAGCGGCATTAGAGTTGAGGTAGATGGTAGCCGTGGTGTTGCTGGAGCCCTGGTCGGGCCTGAGGACGGTATCGTGGAAGATGATCTGGCCCACGCTGTTGTCAAGTTGCGCGGTAAGCATAACCGGAGCAGGTGTCCCGCCGATCACATTGATTCCAAGCGGAACGCTGACGTTGCCTCCAGCAGAGGCGCTGCCAGACTTGTTGGTGAGGTACAGGTCGAAGTCGAAGGGTGTCGGGGTCTTTGTGATTGGGGTTGTCGTGACTGGCGTTGTGGTAGTGACTGGCGTGGTCGTAACAACCGGAATTCCTCCATCTGATGGCACCCCTTGGATAATCGAAGTGACGTCGAATCCGCCCACTGAAGGTATTCCGGGGACGATGGGCGTGGGTCCTTCGCTTACCGCCGCCGTGATGCCCGCCGCAGTGAGGGCCTTGACCACCAGCTGGTGGTATGCCTTGGTGGCCCTGAGCATATCCTCCGTGGAACGTTCCTGCGCGAAGTTGAGTGTAGCCTCGGTGAAGTATCCCTTGACGGCCTCTTGAGCCCTAAGGTCTGCGGCTCTGGCTATGACACCCACGGCGGTCGCTGACAGACCAGTTGCACTTGCAACTGCCGCTACGTCTGCATCGGTAAGGTATTTCACAATGAGGAGTAGAACGACACTGTATAAAAACGGTTCTATGCGACGTTGAGGGCGTACTGTGTTCTGTTGCGGGACGGCTGTGTCGGGAACCAGGGTGCGGCGATAGTAGGGAGAACCGCCTTGTGCATCCAGGTCACTTCGCCGTGCTCGAAGCCTTTACCGGGGGACCAAGACACGGGGCCGTGGCTGTAGGCGAGCTCGCTGCTGACCTTGGGGATCTTCAGCAAGCCGAGGCTCGGCCTGTTGATGAGGTGTCCGCCACCGCTCAGGACGGTCCTGACCTTCGTGAGTAGTGGGAAGTTCCAGCCCCCGAGCGACGTCGGGATGCCAGAGAAGGGCGGGGGAGGATTAGTGCCCGCAGGGGCGGTGTAGAGGAGGTCGATGGCGAGGCTGGCGCTGACGACGCATGTGTCGTTGCCGAGGTCAGGGTAGTCGACATGGTACTTTATGGAAAGGGTGTTGTCGCCGTTCTTGACCAAGCTGGTGACGTCCTTCTCGACATGGTGCGAGCCCGTGTCGAACGCGCCCCAGCCGACGACCGAGTGGCCACCGGGGGAGAGGTCCGTGCCGTTGAAGCGTGCGTAAAGCTCGGCGCCAGAGTTGTAGGTCTGCCTGGCATCGAATATCAGCCGAGCCGACTTGAGCGTGTAGGAGTTGGTGTCCCAATAGGAAGTGACGACGGAATCCTGAGGGGCGGTGACGTCCTGGCCGAACAGCCCGACCTTCAGGTTGAGGTCCTTGTACAGGGTGAAGCTCTTCGAGACAGGCGTAGGGACGGTCTGGCGGAGCACGAGTCCGTACCCTCCAGTTCTGTAAGGCATTAAAGAACCTTAGTGAGTCGGTCTATTTCTGCGTTGCTATCAGATGCGCCCGCCGCCGCCAGGCGGGCCGACATGGTCACCAGTCGACTGCCAGCTTATTTGTGGGGTGCGATCCGACGTGGGGTCGAAGATGATGCTCTTCGTCCCGAGGGCCGACTGATCGGCTGAAGGCGTAGCCGTGGCCAGGACGCTGTTAAGGGGGGCAGAGAGGCCAGTCGGCTCGACGGTGGTCGCGGGGACCTGCAGGGCCACGTTGCCGCCTTCGTCGGTTATGCCCTGGTCGTACTTGAACTTGCCAGTCGGGTCGGTGAGTACGACGACGGTCAGCGGGAGCGGGGTCGGGATGTTCCCTCCGCCGAGGTAGTAGATGGAGGCGTTGACAACGATAGGAATGTTACCGGGCGTCGGCTTGGCGGCGATGGTGACCACGAGGCCGTCGCTGTAGGTCTGGTTGTTGACGTAGACGAAGGCCCTGAAGGTCCCTATCTGAAGTGACCCAGGCGAGTACTCCCAATAACCATCGGCATTGGCGAAAACGGTGTCGACATAGTGTCCAGGCTGCCCGTAGTCACCTGTGTAGATGTCTACCCTGGAAGCAGCAGGGATGCTCGTACCAGCAGGCTGCTTGAGCAGGATGGAATCTCCGACGGTGACCGTTATCCCGGGTGAACTGGTGCTGCCAATGGACCCGACTCTCTGGTCGGCGCCAGTGGTCTGATTCCACACTTCGAGGCCGACACCTGGGACGGGTCCAGAGGGGGCGCCTGGCTGGACGACGTCGAGTGTGAATCCAGCGGACTTCTGGGCGCCGCCAGCGACACCGACGATGTTGATCGGGATGTTAACGGGAGCCTTGGACCCTGGCAGGATTGTTATGCTCAGCTTACCAGTGGTCTGGCCCTTCTCAACGTGCAGCGGGTTGAAATCGAAAGCGTAGCTGCTGGCCTCGCCCGCGTTGCCGAGGCCCTGGTCAAGGCTTAGGGCGACGGGCGCCGCCGTGCCAGACTTCCATGTGATGTTGAAGGGTATGACCACAGAATTCCCTATCTGCACGCTGGCGTAGGGAGTGCCGATGTCGATTGCGAAGTCGACTGGTTGGGGAGTCGTTACAGTTGTAGTGGGCGGCCCTCCAGTTGTGGTACCTCCTGTGCTCCCAGTGGGAGTCACGGAGGAAGTAGGGGTCGTGAGCCCTCCAGTCTTCTTACCGAACAGAGCCTCAAGCTCCCTAAACAGCTCGGACAACAGTGGAAAGTCCCAGGTGGTCATATCTGGTAGACATACCAAGCACTACGCTTAAATATATTGCGTTCGCAATACTCTGATAGAATGGCTATCACGATAGTCGACCAAGTAAGGAATAAGGTCAACGCGACTCGGCCTCACCTGTTGAAAGCGACCCCGGTCGATAACCTGTTGAACAACATCGGGAGCTTGAGGTACGTCAAGGGCATCGGCTCTGGCGTCCTGCTCAGCGACGCTGGTTTGGGTTCAGTTGGAAGCACCATCGGAAAGAACACCGCGACCATCAGGAGCAAGATCAAGATGCCAGGGAAGGCGACCGCAGCTGTTGCTGCTCCAGCAGCTCAGATAATCAACCCGACGAGGACCACCACGCATTCGAGCACCTTCTACGGCGTCAGAGTCAGCTAGACCTACTTCGGGTTCGCCACAAGCAGGCCGTGTTTTACAGCATAGTCTATGAAGGCAGACCGTATTATCTCGGCCTGCTCAATGCCTGTGAGGGTGATTTCCTGCTCTAGGGCCTTGGCCAGCTGGGGAGGGAACTTTGACTGGACGCTCTTCCACTTCCTGGACGGACCTACCCGGTCAGGGATTTCAGACACAATCTCCATGGATTTCAAAGAGACATATAAGGCTTATTTAGTTGCGCCTGCAACACCTAGATTACGACCTAAAATGTCACAGGCAATATCATCCGCAGATAACATTCCCGCACCAGTAGCACCACTCGACCAGGACGAAATCGCAGTCTTTCAAAGAATCTTCCAGCGCACCTTCATCTTCCAGAACCTCGACAGAGCTTGGAACGAGATCCTGACTAGGCACCAGGACGAAATCAACACGGCGGCCTCCATCGCCAAGGCCCAATTCGGGCTGCGGTTCGGTGGCTTGACTCCCAGGGCGTCCGAATTCGGCATAACCCTCATCAGGGCGCCGTTCTTCGGCCTCCGGACGTGGGAGCTTGACGCAGGCGCGTACGCGGCCACCGCGACCACGCTAGCCGACGGCCTAGTTCCAGCGACAGGAACCAACGACTGGCTCTCGAAGGCCCTCCTGACAGGTGTAGTAGGCGACGCGACCACACCAGAAGTAGTCGGTAGGTATGCGGTCCACGCGATCGTAGCCATCGCCGACTTCGCTCAGAGCCCGGTAATCGAGAGTTTCGAGGAAACTGTCAACGGCAACCCACAGCCAATCCTGTTGGTTGAGCACCAGTGGAGGAACAGCCAACTCAAGTACACCGAATTCGACCAGACCAGCATCTACAAGCTGAACACCACGTTCTATTGGCAGTACAACGCCGACGAGCCCGCGAAGTCCGACTCCCCATACTTCTTCGGCGTTAGCTTCCTACCCTTCACTCAGATCAAGTACCTGAGCCCGAACCTGTTCAACGGACAAGCATCAGTGGAATCGGTAGTCCACTTCTAGGTGACCTAGATGCCAGAATACCAACGAACCGCACTCCCCTTGCCGTACATCATAGTCCCTGGCGCCGATAAGGGGACGCATACTTCCGGACAGGTGTACAACCCGATAGTGGTATCGGGCGTTGCAGGGATTCAAGTCAGGGTCCCTGGAGTACGACGGGTTCTCTCGGCTTGGGTTCAGAGCAAGGGCGGCGGCTGGGTCCTCCTAGTCGATTCAACCCTTCCCTCGATCGACAACACATTCTCGTTCAGCGTATGGGAGACAGGGATACTAGGCTCAGGGCAAGTCGCAGGGCCACTAGTGGAACTGGCTCCGAACAGCACCGACTTCTCAGGACAGCCATACTACTACATCGCATTCTGCGAGTAAACACCCACGTTTTCCTTTTTCCTTAATGACCCAGCGAAGCCCTTAAATAACTTGCACCCGCAACAGGAACCTAAGAGAAGATATGACGGCAGACAATGAAGGTATAATCCCGATCGACAGGAAGTTCATGCAACCGAACTTCCTCGGAGCATTGAGGTTCGCAGATGGCTTCATGTTCTTCAGGGTCTTGGACAGGAGCCCATTCGTCTACAGGCCGTACGACCAGCTAGGCATCATCACTCCTGGTAGCAACATCCAGACCTTCCCTGTCAACTTCTATACGGCAGGGGCAAACGCCATCTCACCGGACCTCTCCACCAAGACCGACGTCATCCTGGCGTCCAACCTGTCGCCGACGGACCTCCACGACGTCCTCTACCTGCCTGGGAGCCCGACTAACCTGCAGCTGCTTCACGGCGCGATAGGGGTCAAGCCCAACCGCATCAGGGTCTACCCGAGGTATCCGCAGTCGGAAGCGTTCATGGGCAAGTGGCCGTCCCTCCAGCCCCCGCAGACGCAGAACGGGGATCCGTTCGCCTACTTCGACGGGGTCGATTCTCCGTTCGAGGAGCCGACGGACTACAGGGAGCTGGTCATCATCCCGAGGCTACACCTGAGCTTCGTGTTCTACAACCCTGGCGAGGACTCGCCGACGCAGCCTCTCCTGAACCTGAGGTTCTGCCTCTACAACATCCAGCAATTCAACCCTGCTGGGTCGCCCTACGAAAGGGCGCTCATCGGGCGGATAGCTAGAAGGGACACCCCAGCCTCGTTCCTCACGGCAGGGTCGGCAGAATCACCAATACCCTTCCAGAAGGCCGCGACGGCTTACCCCTACGGGGTAATCGATATCGACGCAGCCGCTCAAATAGGGTGAGAAAATGGAGAAACTAGAACTAACGTCACTGGAAATCGCTGAGAGAGTCAAGTACCAGAACGCACCCAACACCATGATCGACCAGTCAGGGACGACCGACCTGTTGGCTACCGACGTGTCCAACGCTGTGAGGTTCGTCTTCGGGGCGCTGATAGACTCAGCCCTGTCAGGAGAAATCATCCAGGTAAAGAAGGTCCTGGTCAACGGAAGCGAGGACATAATCATACAGGCGCTGCCGCTAGACTATGCGGACCCCGTGACGGGCAACGTTTTCGGACAGAACATAGTGTGGATCCCTGGCTCGGAGTTCGAACCACTCAAACCCTGGGTCGTCTTGCAGGCTGGAGAGAACCTGAGGATCGCCGAAAGCCTGTCTGGTGGAGTCACCGCGACGGTGTGGTACTGGGACCGCTAGGCTTCGACAACTCTTAATAACCGCACGCTTCTTTCTCTTGGTGATGCCTAACGATGAGTTAGAGAAGGAAATCATCAGAGAATGGCTCAGGACGAGGGGCGAGCAGCTCGAGGTCAGGATAGCGGCGGTGGTAGCGGTTGGCAACAGGGCCATAGTGGCCCAGCAGGCGATAACGAACGAGTTGCTCAGCCAGCTGCTCGGGAAGCCCGTGGCCCAGTTATCGGTTTCGCAGCAGCAGGGCATACCAGGGTCGAGGTCCATCCCATACTCAACGTCGTACTTCAATTCATACATCACGAAGATAACGAAAGCGAACACCGTCCAGAAGCTCTACAACTCCAGCCTGCCCAGCAGATACTGCACGATCAGGGCCTTCCCCACGAACTCAGGGACGGTACTCGTCGGAGACGACGACACGGACCCGACCAACGGCTTCCCGCTCGCGAAGGGAGAGTCCATCGACACCTATATCGACGATTTGAGCAAGATTTGGCTGTGGGACACGGTTTTGGGCGACAAGGTCGTATTCGCCTACGAGGTCGGACAAGGTCTTACTTGACCAGATGCTTTATTTCTAGTGACCGCTAAGGCTTAATACTAACTACTAGCTACTATCGGGAAGCAGGGTCTGTTTGGCTTGGCTACCAATCCTGATAGAGAAAAAATCCTAAAGCAGCTCCTGGCCATCTATAAACCGAAACAGAGGCTGAGGAAGAAAGACCGGGATCTGGTCAAGACCATCCTCAGTCTCATGGAGGGTTTTGACGGCACGGAGGGAAAGTGTTGCGTGTGCAACAAAGTCGGGTCGACCGACGTCGACCTGCAGCTCCACCACAAGGACGAGGTAGAGAGTCACAACGAGATAGAGAACCTCGCCCTCGCGCACGGACCCTGCAACAAGAAGGATTGGTGGGCCCGCAGGCGCCCGTCTAAGCAACCCGAGTGCGAGAGAAAAAGTAGCCAGCCATCGACTCCCAACGTGCACACGAACTGGAGTGGAAGAGAAGGCGAGAAGCATGACGTCATGAGGGCCAGATGGGATCTGTGGCTCACAGACAAGGAAGGGCCCTTCGGCGACCACAAGGAAGGCGCGGTGATAGGAGCCGAGGCTCGTTTGGGCTGGCTGGCGGCAGCTGCTGTCCACGCATTGAAGCACGACGACGACGATGAAACGATAGGGTCGGTGGGATCTAGCGTGACCTACCGCAGATACATCGACGAGGACGCGGCTGCTGGAATCTTGTTCACATACAGGAGAGACGGGGTTCTGTGGGTCGTCTACACGGCCTCAAAGGAAGAATGGGAGAAATGGAGAGCGAAGAAGAAAGGAGGCAAGCTGAATTGACGGAATACATGGACGACCCGAACTTCAAGGACGCCATCAAGCTGGCGGAGGCGAAGGGCCTGATCATCTGCATGGGAGTGAACAGCCAGGGTGAGCTCGTCTGGAAGACGAACCCCGACCTGGACAAAGTCGTGCGGATGGAATACCAAGACCTGATGAGGAACAAGGACAGATACCAGGGCAACGGAGTGAGGGCGAAGAGCCTGGCCATATCCACAGCCGTGCTGAAGATGACCGGTGAGCTTCCAGAAAGCGACCTCTACAGGATGCTGAAGGTGGTCGAGGTCCACTACAACAGGTGCGTAGAGCCTTAGGTTTCCTGCAGGTAGTAGTGGCGGATGTTCGGGTACGTCCCGTCGGGGGATTCGACGCCGTATTGTTTGAGGACCTGCATCGCCACGGCCTTATCTGGCTGAGCCGTGAAGCCGACGTTCCTCTTGAACAGGGAGAACTTCTTCAAGTTGAGGCCCTTGGTGATGACCTGGGTGGCCAGCTCGCCGAAGCCCCAGCCGTGGACGGCCTCATGGAGGACGGTTTCGCTGTTAGAGATGGGGGTAAGTATCATCAGGCTTTCACGCTGTGGCTTCAAGCCTACGGCAGTCCCACCTTTGGTGACGACGTCGCCGTCCAGGATGATGAGCTGCTTCGGAATCGGGATCCACGGATGGGTCTGAAAGACCCTGAGGACCTCCTCGATCGACATTGCACGGTCGCCCCGGGCGTAGTAGTCGCCGACCTTCACCCTTGCGCTGCTCATAAGAAGATTTAAAGGCTGCATGGATTTAAGGATTAGTGCCCAGCTAGTGTCCTGGCTGGGTCTTGGGCGACGCAGGTCGTTGCAGGCTCGTGCCTTGGGCGAGGGTGGATTTCGCAGCCCGATGACCCCTGCGGCAGATTTGCGAGCGCAACTGTGAAGCCTTAAATACACTCTACTAACTACTATTGTAATATGCCGAGGCCCGCTAAATCAGACGGTCCAAAAGTCCTGGGCGTAAGCGGAGGGGAAAAGCTCGGAGACATCATTTTGAAGTTGATGGCGAAGGAGGACAGGCGATACACGGCCAAGGAGCTGGCGGAGATGTGTATGCTGCCCGTCAAGTCGATCAACAGGGCCATCGGCTGGCTGGAGAAGGACGGCAGGCTCATAGTTAAGTACGAGACGAAGACGATAACCACACCCGTAGGGAACTACGTCAAACCCGTGTTCGGATCCTACACCTACGAGCTCAAGAAAGGTTTAAAGTAGCGTAAACATTCTCTTTACGATAATGTCAGACGCCATCACAGCTTCAGTCGTAGAGGCCACGATGTCCGGGCCGCGGCTGATAGACCTCGATCCCGTCCTCGAGGCCGTACGGCTGCGGAAGACCACCTGGGCGCGGAAGCAGAGGACCCCGACGACCCTGGAGACGTACAGGAAGATCTACAACGAGTTCAACACCTTCCCCAGCAGGCCGACGGAGTCGACCCTGGACAAGGTCAGGCGGTTCGTGGAAGCCAAGACCAACAACAACTTCGGCAGGCTGTGCTACTACGCTATGAAGTCGGCGTTCATCGTGCAGCGGTGGACATGGTTCGACCCGGAGATGGACCCTCTACCCGCGCCGAGCGACAGGGTGGAGAGGCCGTTCTACTCCAAGGAGGAAATCGACAAGCTACTTGCGGTCGCAAGAAAGAGGAACATACGGGACTATCTCCTCCTCCGGATAATGTGGCTGGCTGGGCCCCGAAGGATTCAGATGTCGCGCCTGAGGACGAAGGATTGGAACCCTCAACGCGGGACGCTGATGATCCCAGCGGCCAAGAACACTCCTGCAGGGGAGTGGCTGGCCGACCCCGATACGAAGGAAGTGATGAAGGAGTACCTGAGAGGCCACCACTGGGCCTTCCTGTTCCCCTCGAGGAACGGGAGGTCTGGAATCGGGCCCCAGGACATAACCTACCTGTGGACTGAATACTGCAAGCTGGCTGGGGTGAAATACCGAGATGAAGGCTTCAAGCACGGCAAGGGCTCCCACGGCGCCAGGAGAGGACGGGTGACGTATATGTACGCTCCAGCGCCTCGTGGGCTCGGGATGAGGGAGCACGACATCACGAAGGCGTTGAGATGGTCAAGCGAGCGGACCGTGCACACATATATCCAGGAGATGGCTGGAGAAGTACAAGAGGAGATCGCGAGGAGGGACCCATATTATGGTGCAAAGCCAGGTGGATGAGCAGATGCGTGCATACGTGCAGAAGTGGGCGAAGTATGACCCCGGGCTGGTGGCTCTCGCCCTCAAGCAGGCCGATCAGTGGCTGAAGGCGATGGCCAGATGAGCGATATCGTGACGGTGAAGCCGATTGACACAGTCATCAAGCCGATTGACACGGTCATCATCAAACCCAAGCTGCAGATGACGGGTGACCAGGGGATCTGTCCGAAGTGTGGCGCCATAGTACTACCAGGAGAGGCCCACATCTGTGTGGCTGGCAACAAGCTGAAGACAGAATCGGTCTTCGTCGGAAAGCGGGAGAATCCAACCGTGCTGAAGAAGTTCTACAAGGACGGGCTGAAGGAGCTCCAGGACGACGCCACATACCGCTTGTGGCATAAGGGATAGTCGGGGCGGGCTCAGGGCGAGAGCAAGGTTCACGCTAACAAAGAAATCCTTGCTGGCTCCGGTTCGACTCCAGCCCCCGCCACTAATCTAATGGAACGCCTAGCTTCCGCAGGGCCTTGTCGACGCGCTTCTTGGCCTGAATCCTCAGCTTGACGGCGGGAGTGTAGAGGTCCATGGCGGCGATGTAAACCTTGACCTGCTCGGGCTTGACGGGTAGCTTCTTCGCCTTGTCGAGGTTCTCCTTGAGGTTAGAGTAGTAGATCTGCCAGTCTGCTTCGGAAGAAAGTATGGGAGTGGGCCTGGACTTGAGGAGGCGGAAATACGACGTCACGAAATCGCCGACTGGCATCAAAGCACCTCAGTAGCTGCCTGCTTGTTAACCTTGCGCCGCTTGACGAACAGCTTGTCGCCTTTGAGGTAGACCTTGAAGGGTCCGGTCGGTGGGTAGAGGATGGAGACGACACTCCCCCGCGCGATGACAAAGGCCGTACGGCCACCCACGACGACATAGGTGTCCCTGCGGATTTTGGCGCGCACGACGGGCATAGGCACAGACGTCTATTTATGCCACTCCCCTCTCCCGCTACAAACTACAGGCCATAAGGCTTATTTAGTTGCACGCGCAAAAAGGAGTTCAGACCTACCTTGGTATCAATGGAAGAGATGGCTCAGAAGGGTAGGGACAAGCTTGCTCGGAAGGCATCAAGCCTGGCGTCGTCCTACAACGCCGCGAAGAGTAGGGCGATCGCACACTACGGCGCTGTCGGCTTCGGCCCCGCAAGGACCGCAGCCTACTCTGCTGGAGTGAACGCCGCGACGTATCATGCCCCCGACCCGAACAAGTGGGCTGAGAACTGGCTCGCGAAGATGCGCGAGTAGACGTTCTCAATCCTCGTGGCTCGGGAAATGTGCCACGCTCGTCCTGACTCTACGTTGAGGCGATATGTTTTTGTCTCTCAGTTTGTTGGTAGTAGATAGTATGCCGATCGAGCTTCCAAGGGTCCGGATTGTGGGTTCGAGTCCCACCCAGGCGATGGCGCCGCAGGAGCCACAACGGGTTGCAGGTGCAAAGAAGAGTAGGCTGACCAAGTATTCCAACGTCCTGGAGCCGTTCATCTACCTGGGCTTCATGGTGGGACGCCTCTACGAGGCCCCGTCAGCGAAGGCCGCGAAGGTCGTCCAGGACTACATCGAAAACCTACCAATCCAGGAGATGGGTATGGAGAAGCTCAAGGAGCTCGTCAAGGGTATGCCGCAGGCCAACGGCGACCTGAAGGACAGGCTGCTCGAGGAGATCCAGGTCAACATCGCCTACCACGCGCTGTGGGCCATCCAGGAAGCCTAGAGCTCGTTCTCCAGGATGTACCGCTCGAGCTGTGGCACATCGAAGACGTATGCAGGGTAGTCCTGGGTGAGGCGGAAGGTGGCCTGATATCGCGGCTTATTCCCAGGAAGAGATCTAGACGCGGGAAGGGCCTCCCAGGCCGTCTTCAGGTCGTGCCAAAGGTGGTCGGACTCCGGACCGTTTCCCAGGGCCGTGAGTTGATAGAACCGATAGAGGATCCGTGGGCCGAGGAACGGGGGCGACCCCCGCCGCGCGGCCAGGACGATGCCACCGGGCCCACGCTGCGTGACCTGGCCAGGGCGGGTCCCCCTTGTCGACGGCTCGAGGAGCTGCAGACGCCGCGCCAGCAAGAACAGGACGCGAATCGAATCGTATGACGGAGGCTGGTAGTTGCTGTCGACGCACCACCGCTTGATGAACTTGTAAGCGTTGTAGGGGTTGGACTCACCCTTGATCTGGATGTAGATGCGGATGAGGCTGCCAGTTCCAGGTGCAAGTAGACCCTTCGGCATTGCTACTATCTACTATTGAAAGGGATATTAAACTTATATAGAGCAGATGCGCACCTACGTTCAGATGCCAATGAACTACCAGATAGCTGGACTCGAAGGCAACGCGAAGAGACGAATCAACCTAGTGGAAGGAGCCCTGAACCGCCACGTCAACATCACGGAGACGGCTGCGAAGGCAGGGATCCGCGCGGGCAAGACCGTCGTGGGCGACGTCGTGGCCATCAGGCCCGCCTCGGCGATACTCGACCTGGCTGGCGGAATCGTGGACGTCGTGGACGTCGGTGTGATCGGAAACGTCAAGGCCTCCCTCGACCACTTCAGGTCACAAGCCTTCATCTCGACGTACCGCCTCTAGACGAGCTATCTGTCAAGACGGGCCGCGACCCTAGTTTTACTTAGAATCGCCAGTTAATCACGATGATGTAGACGATGATGAGGGTGCCGACCCAAGTCCAGAACGCGAGCTGGAACTCGGTGCTCAAGAACTCGAGCTTGATTTGACGCAACCTTTCCCTGAGGCGCACATCGAATAGTAGTTAGTACGGCGTATTAAGCTTACATCAGGTCGCTTTCAAGCACGGTGACCCTGGCCGCAGGCTGATACTGGCCAGCGGAGTAGAGGTCGACCTCATAGAAACACATCCCGGACAGCCCTTGTTCTCGGCTGGCAACTCGTCCCTGCCTCATGTTGCTCTTGAGGGTGACGGTCTGCCCGACGCTGTACTTTGGCTTGACGAGGACGGAATCGAAGATGGGACCATGCCAGAGCTGGCGCCACGGTCGCTGCTCCTGGAGCGGGTTCGCCTCCGACGCCCATGGGTTCTCGAGGAGGCGAGCAGCTTCCCGGGCCTGTCTGGCGGTGATGACACTGATCCCTGCACCAGGTGTCGGCTCGTAGACGACGTTACGGCGTAGCATCGGGATCTCGATGTACCGCGATATCGGGAGGACCTCATGGGCCTTCGTCTGTATCTTCTCGCGCATGCCCGCCGAGTACCGCGCGGAGCGGGCATAGCTCTCGGCCAGCTTCAGGGCGACGGCGATGGCTGCCCTGTGCGGCGCGGCCGACTTCTGCATCGAGAGCCTGACCAGGTAGGCGATGTAGTTGTTCCACTCGTCTACGGAACCGCCGAGTACGGGAGGACGCCCCTTCAGAATCCTAGCTGAGAAGAAGCGTCCCTCCTTGGGTTGCGTCTGCAAGTGGGATTCGTTCCCACGGTGGCTGTAGGCATAGAGCCCCGCGATTCTGCGGCCTGGCATCAAGAGAAGGGTAGTGCTGGGCCTATTTTAATACGCCGCAGGCCGTGCAGGAGATCTCGACGCGGATGACGGTCGACGGATCCTCGGGGTAAGTGTAGAGATGTCGGTGCAGGGTGCCACCGCAGCTGTTACGCTTGAGGACGTTGAGATGAGGTCTTGGCCAGCCCGCTTCCCCGTTCTCCGCGCAGAGGAGGCAAGTCATTTCTGCTTGGCCTTGATTTCCCCGTAGAGGGAAGACATCGCGAATTCGACGTCGTAGAACTTGTTGTTGACGTCGGACTGCATCTCATGGAGGGCACCCATCATTATGTCTATCTCGTTGAGGTTCCCCGTCTGTGTGGCGGCCAAGGCCCGTTCGGCGAATATCTTAGATTGATCTAGGAGCTTTTGGAGAACGACGAGCTGCATCCTCGCTTCGATGGCGGCATGAGTGTCGGGGTAGTAACCCGACGTCGGGCCCGACCTGGAGGGCGCCGAAGGCATCGTCTTCCGGAAGTAATCCTCCCTTACGGCCTCAAGAGGCGGATGCTCTACACTAACTACAGTGTGACGTCCGACCTGCCCCAGCTCATCGCCGAAGGCCCAAGCGACGTTCCCGTCCTCGTACTTGACTTTGTTCCCGAAGCTAGTGACATCCGTGATGATTGCATACCCTTCGGGGACGGCGTGGCCAGGACGCGGGTTGATGTAGACCTTGTCTCCGACTTTGGGCATTAACCCGTCATCACCTTCGCCCAACGCTCGGCTATCTCGTTGGGGAGAAGGCCAGAAGGAGATCTGGCGTTGACCTTCCGCTTCTGCAGGTAGGCGATGCGCTTGTCGAGCCTCACGATCTGCTCGCGCCAGAACTTGGCGACGTCCATCCGCTTCTTGCTGAGGGCGATGTTCTGACGCTTGAAAGCGTAGTTGCGGTAAGCCTGCACGGACTTCAGGCGCTCATCCCAGAACTTCTCGGGCGTGTTGTAGAGAGGAGAGAGATTCTGCCTCATCTTCCTCACCATGTCGTTTATGGAAGCCACATACTGGGGTAGGGGCTTCGGGTATTTGGGCTTTGCAGTTGCAACTAACCCCACGGCATGGCCATCGCCCACTTCCCCGCAGCAGCCCACACCCTGTCGTTGTTCCACATATCCTGTCGGACACCGTAACGGGCTTCGCGGTTCACGGGGGCCACGAAGTAGGCGATTCCATCAATCCACTTCCCCATCCAGTCTGCGGCTATCGGAAACCTTTGCGGTGGAACGCCCATACCAGCCCAATACTCCTCGATCTCCTTCTTCTCGATGACGGGTTCGACGAGGGCTTGAGCTTGGAGATGAAACCCATGCTTCTTGGCGCGGGCCTTCAGTCCTTCCTCGAGGAGCTCCAGGTAGTAGGCGGGCATCAGGACGAGGTAGGGACTTCCTCTATTTGAGGGTAGAGGAGAACGGGGAGAAAAGGGAAGATGTGTTTGCTTAACTTTTGTTTGCTTTGCTTTTGTTTGCACAACAGGCAGGAAGACGTATTCATTTATTCGCGTAAATAAACTGTTTACGCAAACGCTTAAATAAAAAACCCGCTAATAGCTACTTGCAGGCGCAACTCGACGCACAGCCCAAGAGGGCAGCGCACCGAGCTACAAGCATATTGCGCCTCAAGTAACCCGCCCACCCAGCGCAGGCTGGGGACTCAGGACAGGGAGTCCGAGGCAACGGCGGAGTAGGCTACCCCGAGAGGGCTTACGCGGCCTACTTCGTAGACCCGAAGTGGAAGCACGCGGAGAGGCTCACGCTGGAGTCTCAAAGCGGTATGCGGTTTGGGGATAGGCTACGTTCACGCCTAAGTCCCTGCATAGGGCGTAAGGCCCACAATTACAACGGGACGGTGTAGGAGGCGAACACCTTCAGCGTTTCGCAGACGAAGGTGATACTTACCCCGAGTCAGCTAGCCTGCACCACAGCCTTAGTGGCTTCTCTTCATCGTGAGCGCAAAGCGAAGCGATGCACACCAACAAAGGGAGAGAGATGATTACCGTCCCGAGGCATCCGTAGCCGACAAGGCGGGAGAGCCGTAAAGCTCTCTACCGAGACACGCACCCCGAGCCTCGGCGATCATGGCCAAGCGTCAGCTTTGGCACTCGGCGCACCACTAGAAGGGTAGACGCGGAAACGGGCCCGAAGTATCGCCACTAGTGCGAACAGGGCTGTGAAACCCATAGAGTCCTAGCAAGGTAACCAAGCTAGAGAAGGTATGACGCTACGGCGTGCCAAAAATAACGGGGACGTAAATGGACTGGATACCCTTCAACGCAAGGGTATGGTATCCTAACGAAGTGGCGATGGTGGACAAGCTCATACGCACCATCATCGAGAGGAACATAACGACCTTCACGGAAGAGCAGGTTCACTACTTCTCTTGGTGGCTCAGAAGCAACGAAGGGACGCACCCAGCGGAGCTTCTGCGCCCGCTGGTCTACGACACGGCAGTATTGAGAGCCTTCTTGCAGGCGCAAGACGCCACCGAGAACGAGAGGATTATCTTCAAGACCTACAACAAAGGGCTTTGGCTCGTCAAGATAATCAACGACCCGAACTGCCCGTGCACCGCCAGCGTGAGCGAGAGATACCAGCCCATGCCAGAGCAGCAGCCGCGTGAGACGAGGCTAGAGCCTCCGAAGTTAGCCGATATGGCCGCCCTTCACAGGGAGTGGCACGAGCAGGAGGAACTAGAAGTCATCAAAGCACTTCATCATAGATGATTCTTTCAACGGGGAAAGCAGTTGGTCAGTCAGTCTGCCGCAACCCAAACCGTAGCGAAGCCTGTGGCCGTCCCACAGGTGGTCATCGACATCATCGAGTGCGACAAGAAGCGCGATGGAGAATACTTCAACGCGCTGAACGAGCTGAAGTCCGCCCTTGTCCGCGAGATGGCACCATACAAGAAGGACGCAGAGCCCCACGTTGTCCGAATGACCGCCCTCCGCAGCGACTGGAGGCTCCTGAACGAGAACTCGAAGGAGTCCTCATTCAAGGAAATCGCCCTGTCGCTCGGAACGGAAGCGAAGGCCATCAAGGCTATCAACGCCAAGGCCCGCGAGGACAAGGAAGTAATCCAGACGCGGCTCTACATCAGAGCCACGAAGGCTGGTATCGAAGGACAGGCCGCGAAGGTCAGAAGCCTGTTGCCTTCCCTTCCTGCCCTCGTCCCGCTGTAGGCACCCACCATACTGCCGTTTTTCGGGGACTCCTGAGAGCTGTTCGGAATATAGGGACCAGAGAGCGTCAGCTCTTCCGAGAGCGAACCCTAGCCTGCACCGAACGGACACATGAGGGAGTCCCGATCGGGGGAGAATGAGAATTGGAACGCATAGACGAAAGTAGGCTTCTCTTGCGAGAGCAACTCTTTGCGGCCTACGGAGTCTATGTCAAGCAGGAGCCCAAGCAGACCGACTCCTGGCGCGACGTCACCGAAGGCCAGCTCTGGAGCCATCTCCAGCACGAAATCGCGGAAGTGAAGCGAAGCTGGGAGCTGGCCAGCAACCGCTATCATAACCTTCTCGACTTGACTGGACTTGCCGCACTCAACGCTGCCAAGGTACAGCTACGACTGCAGGAGATCTGGGAGAAGACGGTCCGGAAGCCATAGTGGACTCCCCCCTAGCGGAGGGAGTCATTTTTTTTGTGGCTAGTTTCTGTGAAACGTGCCTACCGTGAGGTAGGTCGGGGCCTATGAATCAGTGTCCGAGTTGTAGTGAGGCGATAGACCACCTCATCAGCCGTCGCTTCGCCGTGACCCTCTACCATACCGTCCTGAGGGACGGCAAGCTCGAATACTCGAAAGTCCACGAGGAGGACGCGACGGAGATACCTGCCGATTGGCTCTGCCCAGCCTGTGGCCAGGTGATCGCCAAGACTGAGGAGGAAGCCAAGCGGATATGCCCTTCAGCCCTGCTCCCTTCGTCGTACTCTTGAGTTGCACCTGCAAGTCCTTTATCGGGGATGTTAGCAGTAACCGACATCGTAGACAATGAAGTGGAGTCTCCCCACGGTCACCCCGTCGTGGACATACAGCTCAGCGACGGCGCCACGCTCCTGTACTGCCAGACCTGCCAGTGGGTGACGGACATCTTCACCAGCAAGGGCGAGCACGTCGTCCCGGTCTGGCCAGAGGACGTCAAGAAGGCAAGGGAGAAGCCTAGCTGATTCTTTCAACGGGGTAGCGGAGGCAAACAGGTCGGCGCGTCCCGCTGGAAGGGTCTGACCAGTCCAGGGCGTCTGCTACCCTACGGGGTCGATAATGCAAGGTGAAATGCGAACCATAACCCTCGGAGAGAAGTCGCTCGGCATCACACTAGATGACGGAACAACCCTGAAGGTAGAGCAGCCCTACATGGTCTGGTCGCCTCGGAAGGGCGAAGTCATCCTGATCGGCACTCAATCGAAGGAAGGGGACCTGTGGCACACCATCCGCCTGTTCAAGGACGAGCGCGGGCTCATCCCTGCAGACCACTGCTTCCTCCAGCTCTCGCCTGAGTCCGAGCCGAAGGCGTTCAAGCCGATGAAGATACCGTTCATCCTCCATCTCCTCGACATCACTTGCACCTGCAAGAGATGCCAAGAGCAGACTCCTCTCTAACAACCTCCCACCGGTTTTTCTCGGGGCTTGAATGCACGACATAGAGATCTCGGCGCTGATTGAGCGTGTAATCGACAGAATCTGGAAGGCGATACGAGTTCGGGGATTCAGATGTCCACAACTACGGTGACAGCCGAAGACCATGCCCGGGCCATAGCCCAGGGCCTAGTGGAACAACAGAAGACCGAGCACGCCGCGCAGAAGAAGGAGAACGCCGAAGCGCTGCTCCACACCCGTATGCAAAAGTTCATCGCGGCCGTCAGGAAGGATCTAGGAGAGGGCAAATACTTTTGTCCTTGCTGCGGAACCCTCATGCAGAGCGGTCAGGCGAAGAAGGACAGGATGACCAGCAGCTGCCCGAACTGTATGGCCGTGCTGACCCTCTACGCCAGGTGACCGCTTTTTCGGGGTCGGGCCAGTCTAGCACCTTGGATGGACCCCAGGGTTCGCGTTCGCACCGCGCCGACTGGCCCGATACCCGTTGCTCCTGCAACTAGCTAGTTCGAGGGCGGCGTCATCATGGGTGATTCGTCTCATGGTGAGGTCATACGGTATGACAGTATGATAACGGGATGATGCAGGGAACCATCGTCAAGCACTTGTCCAGGGCGACGAGCCACGTCACGCTGCTCCTGGTCGACCCGGAAGCCGTGGCCAGCCTTGGACCGGAGAACGTGCAAGAGCTGAGGTCAATCCAGTACAGGCTCGCTCGCATGGTCGAGAGTATTCGGGATGCCGACAACTACAAGGTCGTTCACGAAGTCGAAGGAAACCAAGAACACCGTAGTCTTCACGGAAGACCTTAACCCATCGCAGGCACCGGTCGTAGGGACCATCTACGTTCACAAGTGGTGGATCGGCTCGGCCATCAAGCTCAACGTGACGCTGGAATTCGCATAGACGTTCTTCGGGATGTCAGAATGCCCTGAATGGCCGCAACCCGCAGAGCTTGAAGGCACGATCACCAACTTCGATGGTTCCATTGAGCCCGGGCTCGCAGAGCGCCTGATGAAGGAGAAAGTCCTCGCCACGCACACCGCTTGGGACCATCATGGGTTGGTCTGGTGGGACGGCAAGCAGTTCTGCGAAGAGGTGTGGGTCTACAAGGCGCCGCAGGAAGTCATCAAGGCCGACTCGCTCGACTTGCTGATGCAACAGGTCAATGAAAAGTACGGCTCTCGGTAAGTATTCGGGATGCCACCAACTTTCAAATGCCCGTCCTGCAGTCAGAAGCTCACGCAGATCTCATACGAACAAGCTCAGTCTGATGACGGAGAAGACCGCACCAAGGTCGTCGCAACATGCGACAACGCAGACTGCGACGTCCTCAGCGTGGAGATCGAACTGCCCATGATCCTTTAGTCGGGATGCCTAAAATCGTTCTGGTGGGTCGTTTTGTCGAGGACGACACCACCGGGTCTTGCATCAATCTTCCAGACGTCGAGGGAGGGCCGAACGGTCTACCGAAGAAGCTGACTTACAACCCCATCATCATCGTTCCATATTCATCCAAACAAGTCCAGCACCACGCACACGCACCAATGACGGCCGCCCCACCCGTCGTCGTCGATGTCACCAGGTTCCTCGTCTTCCAGATACAGGACTGAGTTGCACTCGCATATTCGGGATGTCCGATCAAACCACTGTAACTGAAGTAATCGAAACCATCTCATTGGACCAAATCACGAAAGAGCTTGGGGTCCGTTACCCGGGTACGCTGGCTAGTTTCCAACGGTTCTCGCCTGGGCGGGTGATGACTTCCCTGTGGGCCTGCAAGCGTGCCTTCGTGAGCTACCACGGCGTCTACCCCGAAGACTTCCTCAAGAGGGTCTACGTCCTCCTTGAAGTGCAGCCTTCGTGGAAGATATGCCACCTGTTCTCAGGGATGGTCAAGAAGACCTTCCCCGATGAAGTCAGGGTGGACTTGAACCCAGCCGTGGAAGCGGAGTTCTATGAGGACGCCGTGCACACCCACTTCGACGACGGCACCTTCGACCTCACGCTTGTCGATGGGCCCTACGACGAGGAGAACGCGAAGATCTACGGATATCCGTACGCCCACATCAAGGAGACGATACTCGAAGCTAGCAGGATAACGAAGGTGGGCGGCCTCTACGGAATCATGCACTTCGTAGTTCCGATCAACTGGGCCAAGGACAAGAGGGAGGCGATCATCGCCATCACCGAGGGAGCCAACATGAGGATAAGAGGTTGGTATCTGTTCAGGAAGTTGCCTCACGAAGACACTCTAGCGCTGGCGTTGGAGAGAGCTACGCAGTTGCGGCTGCAAGTGCCTGCTTGACTTTCTTCACAATCATCGGTATCTGGCCCTTCTCGTAGAGGTAGACACCAAAGCCGATGACGGCCACGCCCACGGCCGCGAGGCCGACCCCAGGCCAGGTCTGACCACTATTTACGAGGTTCACGCCCTCGTCGAGGCAGATGCCACCCGCGCTGAAGAACGCCGTCAAAGTGAGTCCGCTGGAAGACATTACCACTACCTTATGAGAGAGAACCTATAAACTATTCGGGATGACTCCTGTCAGGAAGTGGATTTGGCTCTGGACGGCCATACTTCTCATTGCAACGGCGGCCGTGTATGTTGAGGCGTTTCTCCTCTTCGCTCATTCGGGATGAAACCACTTCTCGCTCTGGTGGCGTTCCTCTTCGACCTGCTCCTCTGGCTCATCGCAGTAGCCGAGCTGGTCTTGGGGATCTTTCTGCCGTTGGGCCACATACTGTTCCTCCTACTCTCGGCCATCACAGCCGTCCTGGCCATCGTCGTACTCGCAATAGCCATTCTGTTCCTGCTGATGAACTGAGTTGCAGGCGCATATTCGGGATGCAAGCGTTAGAGAACCCGAAGGACTGGCCTCAACTCATGACCCACGCCCTGTTCGCGCCGATGATCGTGTGGCAAGGGATGGAGGACGAATACAGAGACAGCGACAAGATGTTCAAGGTCAAGACCTCTCGACTGGCGAAGCTGGCCAGCGGCGACTTCTCGGAGACTGCCACGGACTACGAAATGGCAATCTTCATCTCCACCTTCACCCTCGTCCAGCCACCCAGCGAAAGTGTGTTCAAGCTGATGGCCTACTGCTTCAGGAAGGCGTATGGGGACAAGACGGCCGATGAGCTCGACCTGCCGAAGGTGGACTTGGAGAGCGACATAATGCTGAAGCGAGACTACGACCGTCTGGCCACTTGGATCTATCAGAAGCAGAAGGAAGCCATGAAGGCGAAGCGGCAACCCAAAGTTGAACCGAAGGCAGAGAGCCTGGACAGCTTCACCGCGCCCTAGTTGCGAGTGCATATTCGGGATGAAGTTTAGCACACTCGTTTGGAAGCTCCGAAGCCCAATCGTCTACACAATCATTCTCATCGCCATCGCAGTAGCCTTGGGTATAGCGGTGGCCGTATGGGCTTCGACGTTTGCGCAGGTTTGGAAGCTATTCGGGGCATGACTCTAGACGGATACGACAGAACGAATGGTTTGAACTCATTTGCTAGGTCGGACGGACGCGGTGGTGATTCGTGGAGGACTCCGCCGAAGCTGCTACGGGCCTGGAAGCAGGAATTCCAGCTCTCAGACTATGACCCCTGCCCAATCTCCGAAGGGCTGAGGTCATATGATGGCCTCCAAGAGACACCCGACAACGTGGTGGCGTACTTCATGAACCCTCCATACTCGCAGAAGGAGCCCTGGCTCAAGCGCGCACAGGTCGACCAAGCCAAAGGCAAGCTGGTCGTCGTGCTGCTGCCCGTGGACACCTCGACAATCTGGTTCCATGAGCACGTCTACGGCAAGGCGGACCTTCGGTTCCTCCGTGGCAGGCTGGCCTTCAAGCGTAGCTGTAAGATCTGTTCGACACCTAAGAACCCGGTGGACGTCTTCTACATCGAAGGCTCATTCGAGAGAGGAGTTGACCTCTATCACTGCGCGGTCTGCAAGACCGACTACGACGAGGATGCGACCCATCCGGAGCCTGCTGCCTTCCCCTCGATGCTGGCCATCTACAGACCGTACCAGGCGGCCACCGTACCCGCGTCACCAGGCCCGGACTACCGCTGACTTGCACCTGCAATATTCGGGGAATCAGATGAGTTCCTATGAAGCCGACCGCAAGAAACAACACGACGCCAAGATGGGCGAGTACAATCAGAAGCTCAGGACGTACAACCGCAAGCGGAACCTAGCAGTCCTCTTCATCATACTCGCCGTGGCGATCTGGCCAGTCACCTACTTCGCGGTAGCCCTGCCCGCCAACTACCAGTACACGCAGCTCTACAAGAGCCATGTGATAATGGCAGGGGACCAGGCAGACTTCACCGGAGTGATGACGCAGGTCCAGACCGTTCAGAACCAGATGCTTACCGACTTCGCAGGCCACAACCTCAATACCACATGGAATTCCTACTGGTATTGGGACCACACCTACGACAACAGCCTGCAGGCAGAGCAAGACTACTTCAACCGCCTCGAAGTGAGGATAACCAATTACCAAGCGATTCAGGCGAAGCTCGTGAGCAACGGAACCGTCAACATTCAGGATTGGATTGACCAATCTATGACCTCCCTCCGCAACGAGATGAACAGGAGTGGCGGCCTCGATTGGGCGCTCTACGGAGCCTGGATGCTGACCTTCCAACCTCTCGCAGCTTGGTGGTTCTGGTGGACGCTGATACCATGTGCTGCCTTCGGCTTAGCCGCACTCGGATCCTGGCCTGAAACCAAACCGGACAAGCCCTACGACTGAGTTGCACCCGCATATTCGGGATATGGGATTCTACAACGCGATGCATGGTCGGAATCAGCTCGCCCCGGAACTCCTGAAGCTGGCTGGCCTCCTGCCTGAGGAGATACCGAGGTTCAGAGACGCTTGGCTCAAGGAAGGGAAGGTGGTCATATTCACCAGGACCGGAGGCGGCAACGACGAGTGCGACTGCGACGACACCGATGAAAGCTGGAGGCTTCACGCCCTGGACCGCAGCGTGAAGTACGAAGGGAAGATGCACGACTCCGAATGCTACTGGATGATGAACAGGAAGCTCGAGAAGAAGGCCAACTTCGTCCTGTTCCGCTACGACGAGTACGACAGTACATACGCCTACTTCACGTTCAATCCTGTGCCAGGGATGGAGCAACTGGCCGCCTTGGTCGAGGCCGCGCAGTCCCCGAGGTTCGACAAGTCCTTCAAGGAGAGATCGCAGGAAACGCTGGAGGCCATCAAGAAGATGAAGCCTGAGGACCTGAAGGCGAAGTATCCCGCGATCTCGCAGCTAATGGAGGAGCTCGCGAAGAAGCTCGCTCAATGAACCGTATTCGGGATATGCAACCGCAAGTCACCGACCGCAAGTGGCTCGAAGCGAACGCCAAGAACATCCGAAAGCGCAAGAGCTATCGCTTCTGGAAGCAGCTGGCTGGAGCCGCCTCACCGGAGGGGATCACGGAAGGGCTGTCCTTCATAGGGCTGCCGCTGAGATACAGAGAGAAGGTCCTCCAGATGGTGTGGAATATGCTGAACCGCTTCCAGATGTTCGGCTCCGAGTATCTCGCAAGCTGCAACAAAGAGAGCCTGGACCTCCTCGTCATCGACCTGGGGCTGTAGGCTATTCGGGATGGGCAACGTCTTAGGGTTTGAGAAGAAGGAGGGCCACACCGTCTACCTCGTGCGAAG
>Ga0209777_10002316_pt1 | contig 25379 bp, 19 predicted proteins | sample FrelakmetHBP12HB_FD_187147 | JGI IMG/M metagenome (GOLD analysis project Ga0209777, IMG submission 187147) | Freshwater lake sediment microbial communities from the University of Notre Dame, USA, for methane emissions studies -HBP12 HB (SPAdes)... | ecosystem: Environmental > Aquatic >... | reverse complement strand
ATATGTTTGATAACATATCTTCTAAATTTTGAATATCTTTTTTGTTCTTACTCTCTTGTTTGGTTTCCACTGTTTTAAGTTTTTTCAAGAAGGTTAATGTCTTCTCTATCTTCTGTTTTTGTTTTTTATCTGTTATTGTTTTCGCATATTCATGGAACATATTATAGAGCGTATCTATCAAATCATCGGTCACTTTATCGTTTTTTATTAAATATAGAATATCAGGTCCGATAGGCAATATATCAATCGACACCACTTCTAATAATTTAAGTAAATAATCTTTCTTTGTCATAATAGGAACATGAATAATAAATTGCGCATTCTAATTATACTCAGAAAAACTCTCCTGTCAAATATTCGGCCACTTTTTTTATGATAAATTTAGCCCCCAAACTCAGAATAATTTGCATTTTTTTTTATTTTCCCTATAATATCACTTCGACAACTAAAGTGCTATATTGTCTATAATGATATTTTATTTGTTTATACCAGGGTTTTATGGATTTTGATGTGAAAAAAGATTATTACGATATCCTAGGAGTCAAAGAAGACGCTTCTGCCGAAGAGATTAAAAAAGCTTTTAAAAAAGCTGCAGTTAAGCATCATCCAGATAGATGAGGAGACAAAAAGAAGTTTCAAGAAATGAATGAGGCGTATCAAGTTATCGGCGACGAGAAGAAAAAAAGCCAATACGATGCATATAGAAAATGAGGATTTTCGTGATTTGATGGTCAGGGATGATTTGGTTGATTTGGAGGTGGTCAATGAGGAGTTGATTTCTGAGATTTTGATATTGGTGATCTTATGGGTGGTATTTTTGGTGGGGGATTCGGCTGATGATCGAGAAGAAAAAGCACGCAAGGCGGAGAAGATATCCAAGTTGCTATAGATATAAGTTTCGAAGAATGTTATATGGGAGTAACGAAAAAAATAGCGTATAGTAGAATGAAAAGAGTCGCTGGAGCTGATGAAAAAAAATGTGAAGCTTGTAACGGCCACGGTAGCGTAGTCCAACAAATTCAGACGCCATTCGGAGTTATGCAGAGTCAATGAGTCTGTAAATCTTGTGACGGTAGCGGAAAAATCTACACGAAAGACGGCAAGCCATTGGCTAACGGATGACTAGAAAAGGTTAAAGAGATTTTAGACGTAAAAATACCAGCTGCGATAAAAGCTGGCGCATATATCAAATTTGCTGGCAATGGAAACGAGTCTTCTACACACCATGTCGGTGACTTATATATTCAGATCAATGTCGTCAATTCTAAACTCTACGAAAGGAAGTGAGAAAATCTTTATACCAAAGCAAATGTTAGTCTTTTTGACATGGTATTATGATGAGAAATCACAGTCGACCACCCGGAAGGAAAGTTGAAAATCAAAGTACCAAAAGGTACGCAGGTCGGTGACATGATAAAGATCGGTGGTAAGGGTTTTGGTAGTGGCGGCGTATTTAGCAGGAAGGGGGATTTATATGTGATTCCTCAGATCGAGATACCGAAAAAATTATCCAAAGACCAAGAAAAACTCCGGGACGAACTCAAATCTAAAAAATAATATATCTGGCAATTTTTGTCTTTTTCTCTCGAAATCGAGGTACGGACTACCATAAAATGCTCAATCTCCGGATTGGGCTTTTTTTGTTGTTGGGCAATTACGATAGAGTTTTCTTAGTTCCTATGCCTTTGTCTCCTGTCCCAATTTTTTTGTCCTAACTTTGTCAATTTTTTTCCAGTTTTGTCCACGTACAATCTCTTGCGGTAATGAGCAAGTATCGTCCCTGTTTGAAACATTGTTCTGTTTATCAGCCGAACTTACACCTCATTCCGTATGTTTGCATGGCAACAAACACAACTCAAGACCCTCGCAATCAAGCGGGGGTCAATGAGTAAAACTCGCCTATTATTCAAAGGTTTATATAGTTTCACATATAAACGAAAGTAATCACTCTCTATAACTTTCCTCGCTAGCAAAGGAAAGCAGACGGAAATATCTTTTTCACCAAGAGACGTCTCCCGATTATTGTGCATATTGGTGAACCAAGCAAATCAAATAAAAAAACAATCTAAAAAACTTACGACAATGAAAAAGATTATCTTCATGGCATTGCTGCTCATAGTTTTGGGAAGCTGCCGAAAAGAGGAAATATCTCCAGTTATGGATGAGGCGTCCTCTACTGTTACTACTCCTACTGGCGGACCAAAAACCACTATGACAGAATCAAATGTAAGTCCCACGTTTGGGAAACCGAATTCCACGTATTATTACTTTAAAGTGTATGATCCTTCGGGAACATTAGCCTTAGCAGTAAAACTTTATGACAAAGCTACGGGAACTACGACATATTTCCCTATGACAAGGACTGGTAATTATTGGACACTTTCCAAAACCATATCTACTAATGGGTGGTATGATTGGCGTTATGTCTATAACTCTACACATGCCAATATAAGCGGTAACGCCTATACGCTCTCCAACAGTAAAAATACATTTAATAGTTCTCCATATGCAATTTCTTGGCCTTTTGGAGCTGATGGATCGAGTTGGTATAACCGGACCCCAAATTCTCAGACCTGGAGAGGTGGAGAAGAAACTAAAGGAACTGCCTACCATTATGGATATGGTTGGAATGAAGGGACACATATAAATTCTGATGAAAAATATTCAGATGACTGGAATCGTGGTACTGGAAGCCAAGATTTGGGCGCCATTATTCGTTCTCCTCTAGATGGATATATTGATGCAATTGGACAATATTATGTCTCTGGATATGGCTACAGCACGTATGTTGCTGTTATTCAAAAAGCAGCTGATGGAACTCTTTACCGGTTTTATGTTGCTCATTTACAAAGCTATCCAAGTAGTCTTTATGTGGGCAAATATGTTCGTGCAGGTATTGATCAAATAGGTACTTTAGGATCAAGTGGTGCATCTTCTCCTCATGCTCATACCAATATGCGAGTTAATGGTGTTTCCATTCCTTTTTACTTTAATGCTCAATGAAAATACATTTCTCTTGTTTTTGTTGATGTAATTAAATATAGGGAAGGTATTCCTTCCCTATTGTTTTTTTATCTAATAATGTATGTATTATGAAACATTTTCTTCTTATATTCCCAATTATATATTTGTGCCTTGCATGATGTAGTCAAAAAGAAGTACGAATAGAGACAGTAAATACGGATTCGTGAACGACAGTTTCTTTACAACAGACATCTACTTGATGAACAATTACTTCATCTATATCTATTAATTGAATTAATGCCCCAATTGTTGTTTTATGAAAAACAATAACTTTCAGTGGACTATTCATTATTAACATACCTAACGATTTAGATACCTGGTCATATGAAACATTTGGTCCTAAATTTCCTAATAATGAAAAAATAGTTTTTTCGGAAAAAACATATGCAAAATATTTTTATATTACTCTCTGAGATATTAGCCCATCAAACAAATCTCTAACAGAAAAAGATATCTGTCTTCTACAAACCGACTATAATTGATCACCTACCTTTTCTAAAGAAACAACTACCAAAGTCATTAATAATAAAGATATCTTTATTACGCAACTTACCTTTTTTACTGAGTGAAATACAAATCCCTATGCTTATATAACACATTTTTGTTTCCTCGATAATTCTATTATGTATGATTTAGTTCTCGATAATTATAAATTTTCTGAGGCCAATAATATCATCGACTCATTTACTTTTATAAACTAATTCCACCCGGGTGGAAAGTTTCCACTACAAAAAAACTCCCCCGCCGTCCGACGAGAGAGTTTTTCTTAGTATTCCGCGAGAGCGGATATATTATAGTGACAATAGATTATTGTATTGTAACTATTTTTGTAAGGTCTAGAGTACCAGCTATGATAGCTTGATATCCAGCTAACACACCATAATTAGGGCTGTATGAATCATCTGCATATACATCATTGTAAGCCAAATCTGTTAATGTTATTCTAACAGTTACCGGTGTATTTCCATTACCATCTAGCAATGCTGCACCCTTAAGAATTACATAAAGGTCTCTTGTTCCTTGGATGCTAACTGCGGTGTCAGCTAATCAGCTTAATATCAAGCCATTAGTTGCAACTAAAGCTGTTTGATAAACAGTTGTTCCTAGATCATCTGAAGCTAATATTCCAGTTAATCCATTAAGAACTGTGTTACCACCACTTAGGTTAGTACCGAATACTGACAATGTAATACCCTTAAGAGTTGTTTCTTTTGTAGAAGCAAAACTAATTTTGTACACTACATCATTACCCTTAGTATTAGCAGTTACTGCAGTTACCGTAGGAATCTCATTTATAGCTGTGATATTAGCTGAGATACTTCCTGTCAATACTGTAGACAAAGCTGCTCCATATGCACTTTCAAATGTTGAAGCATCAAGTACTGTTGTAAATGTAGGTAATACATCACCACTAGAATTGATAGTAGAAAGTGTAGCTTTTATCTCATATGTTTTAGGTGTTCCTACAGTAAGTGTTTTATTAACATTTGTGATATACACTCATGTAGCTGTCTTAGTAAGTGTTCCTATGCTTACACCATCTTCATATAATGTAGGAGAAGATATCTTATTCATTCCAGTAGCATCAAGAGTAGCTAAAGTAAAGTAAAGATTCTTTACTACAACATCTGCGTTTACTGCTTTGAGTTTTAAACTTCAAAGAGAAACTACTGTTCCGTATTTTACTAATGAGTTAGTGTAAGATTGACTAACTATGCTTGGTGTACCACCGATTACACTGTTGAGTGTAGTACTACCAGCGCTTACACCTGTTCCTACATAATTTTGGTTAATCATATCCTTAGCAATAACTCCGTTGAACAATAATTTAAGAGCTATACCTGTAGTTGATACTGCGTTTGGAACCTGATCAAGCTTTACTGTAAGATCTACTGGAGCTCATTTTGCTACAGTCAAAGCGCTTGGTAATGTGAATGTTCCTGTTCGAGTAGCACCTGTTCTAATTACATCACTTGCAAGAGCTGTACCATCTGCAGCATAGAGCGTTACTTGTGCTCCGTCATATGTTTGCCATAATGTTGAAGCTGCGTCTACGGCAACTTTAAATGAATAAAGTTTTGATACGATATCACTTGTAGTAGAGAACTCAAGTTTAGCTATTTCTATATTTCTATCTCCTCTCTGAACGTTCTTAGACGTAGCAGAAGAGTTAGATAATGCAAAATCAAGAGCAGCGATAGTTGCTTTTCTACCACCTATAGATCCGATACTACCACCGACACTTGAACCGTCGTTTACATATTCTGCGGTACTAAATGAACCTTTAGATACTGAAGTAGTAGTAAATGCTATATCACCTGCATGAGCATCAGATTTGATATCTCCGTAAATCATAAATGGAACAGTTCCATTTACTGTAGCTTGTCCATCAAATTTAAATAATGTAGCTGCAGCAGCAGGAATGTCATCTACAGCGATTACCGTAGTTCCTATTTTTACATAAAGATTTTGTAGAACAGTATTAAGATTACCTGCTGTTGATGTTCCTGTAACATAGAGTGTATCTAATGTAATAGGTTCTAAGGTACTGATTGTACCACTATAGAATATTACATTCAGACTTCCAGGAATTACATTCATAGCAGATACGGTATTTTCATTGAATCTCAAGTCTCCTCATGCAATAGTGATTAATCCCATTACAGCTGGAACAGTAGCATTTATGCTACATCTAAATGCTGTATCCTTTTCTATAACCGTCAAATCTTCTTTATTTCTAAGATAGAAATTATAGGTGTCACCTACTCTATCAGCACTAGCAATTTTTCCTTTCACTACATAATGAATAGGAGAAGTTTGAGTTGTTTTGATTTCATCAGCTAAAACAAAGCTGATAGATCTAGAACCTACAGTAGTTTTTGTAGAAACCTTTACGTCGTCTCTATAAACAGCTACATCTTTCAAGTAAGCAAGGTCTGAAGAACCAGAATTGTTAAGTGTTAATGCTGTTACAATAGCAGCTTTAGTTGAATCAGTTTTTTCAACGGTCAATTCTCCTAATTCTACTAATTTAGTATCATCTACTTTAGCATTAGTCAAATTATTAACAATTGCTGCTCCCGTAACATTCAATATTGGATAATTAAATGTTATAAGTGATGCTGAATTGAAGCTTCCATTAACTGTTTGAGCAGAAGAACTTACATCAGTTGATGTTAGTATGATTTCTGCTGATCCTGCAGTTTCAAAAAGATTCAAGATTACATCTAGAGTTTCACTTGACCCTGCTTTTACGACAAGCGGAGTAGTAAATGAAACAGTAGCTACGTTATCAGAGAATGAAGCTTTTCACGTAACTCTTACACCATCTTTTTCGAAGAATATTCTTGTAGCTCCGCTTAATGAAGAAAGACCAGATTTCTTAATTTTTACGCTGTTTATGGTAATATCAGAACTTGCAGCGTCAAATTTAACTGATCCAAATTTCACTAAACCTGCCATAGGTATATTAGTGTAATCTACACCAATGCTAGAAAGAGAAAGAGTTCCTTCCTTATTTGCTACTGCTTGACATTGAGCTGGACATGTGTTCAAACCTAATGAACAAGACAATACATTTTCTGGTGTTTGACAGATAGCTGGAGTTGCATTTTCTCCTGCAGCTCTCTGCATCATAAGCATGACATATCCTCTTACTTCAACTTGATTCGGATTGTCGATCATAGTCATGATACCAGCAGATTTAAGAGCGTTCAGATGGTTTACATAATATGGATTACCTCCATTGTTTACGTCACCATAAAGAGCTCTAGAAAGAACTGTTCCAAATTGTGCTCTTGTTACGATACCATCTGGATTGAATGCAGTGATACCTTGACCCATCAAACCTAATTGACAAGCTTCCTTGATGTATCCTTGCAATTCTTCAGTCTGATTAGCGACATCAGTAAAGTCACAAGTTAATGAAGTATTAGGAGTAAGCCCCAAAACTTCTGTAGCATAATTAACCATCATTTTTGCCATATGAGATCTGATAAGAGATCCATACATATTAGCAGTATCGATAGTAGATTGCGTAGTAATACCTATTGCGTAGGCATAATCATACGCACCCTGTAATTCGTCACTGTAACTAGCAGCTCCAAGAACTGTTGTAGGTACAGCTGTACTAAGCATAGCTACGATAGCTATACTAGCGAACAATTTTTTAAAATTTTTCATGTGTACGAATAAAATACAATATAAAAGGTTTTTTGGCTCACAGCCAAATAGGCGGATGTAATAGCCGTATTTACCAGAGCCTTTCTGAGTAAACACGAAGATGTTCCGTGTCTCCACACGGTAACTTTCTTTTACATTAACAATCCGAGCGACAAATACAAGACAATTTTGGACAGTCTACGCTAACAGCTAAAACTAAATCCCAACTGTCTTTTTTGGAGTTATTTTCCAAAAAATACTAAATCCTTCACAAGTACGATTTTACTATGAAGAATTTAACTTTTTTGGAAAGACTCCCTTGCCTTTCTCAGTTACTAAAGATCACATCCTTCTGATAAAGCATACGAATAAGTGTCTATTTTGTGACAACCTTTTGTTAGCACCTCTGGAGCTAAATATAGAGATATATCAGTTATTACCTAATCTTTAGTCACTTTTACTTCGTCCTTAATTTATATACCGTTTTTATATAAAATATGTATAATATGTCTATAACTCCACTAAAAGGCCCCCTTGACCCCTCTGAAACAGAGGGGGAGTTTCTTTCCTATATTTTAGAGGAAGGGTAGGGATGGAGTAAAATTTAGTTTCTAACAATTTATCATCAAAAATGCTGAAAAAATGTTAAAAAATCCTAGTTCTACACTAGTCTATTCTGTCAAAGTAGACAATTTTTTTATCCATCAAAAGAGAAAACATCAAAAATATTCAGAAATTTTTCTTGTAAAAAAAATTTTCTTTATCCTTTCTCTGATAAGCCACTTGTAATCTATTATCCTTCAATTTTTCTTATAAAAAATTTCCTAAATTAGATAGATGATATTTTTCTTCAAAACATAGAAATATCGATGGTTATCTATATATTAAGACTCAAAAAATCGTACAACTAGCATTTTATCTCATTTTTCTTTGTTTTTCGGTAGATGAAAAAAACTACGAAAATCAATAAAATCACATATTTGAATCGTAGTCATGAAACCGTGAAGTAAATTCCGTATTGTGAAAGAAGTTCAGAAATTTTGTAGATGTAATTCACGAGAAACTTTTCACTCCAGAGCAAAAATCACCATCCGAACAATGAATATAGCCAGATACTGACAAAGCCATAGATCATGACAAAAGGTACTATGGGCAAGACAAGAAGATTGCCGATGATCGACACCAGATTTATCTTTCCCATAAAGAAAATGATGAATGGAAAGATTCCTATGCTCGCTCAAATACTCGGTGAAATATAGCTTTTATATGTATACTGTAATCACTTGGATAGCTTATTGGGTTCGCGTTTAGTCGTTTTATCGCTTGAGCGTTTCATCGTTTCAAAGTAGACAATTCCGATGATTGCGCCATAGGATAATAAAAACCCAGTATCATACGCCAAAAAGTAGGGATTAATTATCAGCATGATGATACAGCTTATCGACAACAGTCTCCAGATATTGATTTCTCTTCATCGAAACAATGCTGTCATGCTCATTCCTCCCATCAATACCGCACGAAAAACACTGGAATCCAATCCACAGATGAGACCGTATCCTATTATCGTGAATAAAATTAGTCCAAGTCTAACATAATATGGTAGAAAGAACAAAAAAAACTGCAAAAATATGACAATCATAAGGATATTACCTCAACTTACCGCAACTAAATGGACAAGCCCCGAATTTATGAAACTCTGATATTCTGACTCTGGTATCTGCGATTTGTCCCCTATCAGCATCCCTAATATTAATCCAGAAATGCGATTTTTTCCATATATCTCAATTATTTTTTCTTGTAATCACTTCTTCATCTGTTTGATTCGTCATATCTTAGCATTATCTGTCATAATTGAGTTATCTTCATAGATCGTTCATTTCCATCATTTCATTTTCATCCGTTTGGTGAAATCGAAAGAACCGGAAAATAATGGAATGGCGAATGTTCAGGACGAAATAGTTCGATATGACGAATTTTTGATATTCTTCTGTAATCTTCCTACTATTCGTATCTGATCGCCAATGCTATATTCTTTTTCGGAATAGAGCAGATAATCTTCGTCTCAATAGCTGAAAATATATTTTCCCTGACTAGAGATATCTGTGACGATTCACGTTCCGATGACTGTTTTTTGTCATTCCTGCGGTGTTCAATAATATCTCCATTCCTTGAGACCGAAAGCCATACCAGCCAGTAGAAATCATCCTGCCAGCGACCAAAGTAATTTTTTACCTAGTATTTTTTTCTTGCTTACAAACTGGTATATCACCAGAAAAATAAATACAAGCAATAAAGAAATACCAGCAATCAAAATATTTTCTAATGCCGTGAACATCAATATGAAAATGAGAAAAAATAATACGAACATTATTTTCGCAGAAAAAATGTAAAAAAAATCAGAATTATTTTTTGATGATGAGTTTATTTATTTTGTCGGCGTATGGTATCGCCTGGATGGGTTTTTCGTAGAGTTTTAGCGGCAAAAGGAAATGTAATCTCGCTCAGATTCCACCATCAGCATGATAGAATAATGACAGCGATTCCGCTAATGAATGTTTGGTCCGATCATACATCTCAAGTCCTGGAACATATTTTTTTATGGTCCCGAAACAATGTTTGTCATCGTTTATATCGCAAGGAAAAAATATCTTCTTATGATCAGGATATTGTGAACAGAAGTCGATTATTTTTTGCATATTTTCTTTGTCTACTGACTGTTTATTGATATTTATCAGAATATATTTTTGCTTGATATTTGACGTTTTATGTTTTGCCGTTTCTATGATTTCTTGAGTGAAATCCTGGTGTAAAATAGTATTTTCGGGATTTAATTTTTTTGCTATAGCTAGAGAATCTCTGTCTCTTACTACGATTTTATCGGCCTTGGGAAGAAGATAGTTATAGAGTTTTTCTGTCCAATTTTTACGAGCTTTCCCTATTCATCATAAGAGAATAAATTGTCATTTTTTGACGCTATAGTTAAATAATAGGGGAATATTCCGTCCGTCATGAGGAAATGGTCTTTCGTCGGAAAGTACTTCTCATCAGCCAAAAAACTTAAATGTTTTCTTATATTTTCATCGTCCTAGGAAGTTAATCAGATGAGTGATGAATTTGTATGTATGTTGTTTGACATTGACGAATTTAATAGCATTCAATTGTTTTTCTGTCAATAATTCCTGATAATTTTCCCAGACTCGATCTTCCATCCATGATTTGTTTCCCACTTCTACGAAGAGCTTGGTGAGAGGATATTTTGCGAATAACCGTCTGGCTACTCAAAAAAATAAGAGTTCGTCGCCGAAATTTTTGTATCCGTAATATCCTCTCAAATACCCTTCCATATCTTATGGTGAAATAAAGTTTATCCTTTAACTTCTGCCTCTTCTTTCTTCTTTTCAGCAGCGTTTATGCTCTTTACGAATGCCATGAGCATCTTCGTGATATGCCATGTGATGTCGTAGAATTCCTTGAATTCCTCTTGCGTGATGCATCAAAGCTCCAGCAGCATGTAGAGCATGGATCTCATCTGACTGGTTCATCATTTTGCCGTGAGAAATGCTGCTTTGATATCTTTATTGTTCCTTTTTTCAAACCCTTCTGCAATCTGATTCATCATGGCAATTCCCGTCTTGGTCATGATGTCTTTGAGTCCGTATTCCTTGCAGTTTTTGCAAGCATTATAGAGTTTGGTGGTTAGTTCTTTGGCCTTTTGCCAAGCGATAAGATCTTCAAATTTTTCTATTTTCATAGTAGATAATTGGTGATAAAATAAAAGAGATTTTGTATATTAATGGAGAGAACTTGCTCCATCAAATAATGCTATAATAATTGGTAGTGTGGTCTGAATGATTTGTAACTGCTTCTTTACATCTGTAACTAAGACAGATTGTCCATATATGTCTATATGAGCAATTCATTGAGCGATCAGTTTCTTATCGACCGCGACACGATCAAAATATTCCTTGAGCGATGTATCATAATACAAGCTTTTCCAATTATTGATGATATATTGCTTAACCAAACTCGCGAATCATTTGTAGAGCTTCTGTTCTTGGATGGTTTTCAAAGCTGCTTTTCATGCTGGAATATTCTTACAAAGAAAAGATTGCTCTTTGTACCAGATACAGAGTTGATTACCGATTCTTTTGATCTGAATGATATTGAGAATATCCAAATTTTCTTGTGAAGTTTCTTCCAATCACTGATCAGAGGCATAGATTTTTTCACCTTCTTTCGGCTTCCTATAGCAGAATTTCGTAAGTTCCTGTCATGTGTAGAATAAAGAAACACAGACCGCTTTGTTCACCAAGCCCAAACTTCCTGACAGAATATTTTCCTTATTGATTTCCAATATTCCGCTCAACTTTTTCTTCTTCGTACCAATCCTTAAAAACCATTCATCTGACAAAACAATTCCGGTAAGCAGTGAATTTCCTGAATCGACTTTGATTCCTATTTCTTCAAAAGTATCTGATCCTTTTGGATTGGGAAGTACATAGGTGATAGAGAATTGCAATCCCGAGAGATCTAGCAGGATTCATGTAGATTCGACATCTCCCGTTATTGTTTGTTCAGGTAATATATTAGGATTGTAGGTGTACGTATCGAATACATAGTCACCATAGGTCAGTTGAACAATAACTTTTTGTCCGTCGTCCGTGCTATTCGGAAATCCGAAGGTCTTGGCGAACGTCGTCGGAACATTCATCGGCAATATCCGCGGAAGCGTTTTATTGGTCCCGTTCACTTTGAGTCTGAATGTTTTGCTCAGATCCAGAGGAGTTGCGTCACCAGATATATTTGTAGCCAATAAGGTGACCTTTTCATTGTTCGTATCAGAGCCTGGAGGATCATAATCGATATTCAGGATGCGGATAGTATATTGATTTAGTATTCATGAAATATCGGTAGTACCTTGATTATCTCATGAAAATAGGTCACTTGATCAAGTATTTGGACAAGTTCCTGTTCCTGATTGATTTCCGGTAGCTACTGGGACATACTCAATTTTAGTCACGGTAACACCTGAGAAATACTTCAGAAATTTTCTTTCGAAACCTGGCGAAAAATAGTCCAATGAGTCCAAAACCCTAGCACATTGGTAGCTCGTAGTAGCGAAATACGAGGAACTACCTGTGATATCTCCAGAAAGATAGACAATGTCCATAACTCGTCTATTTTGTCAAGAACCAATGGTTATCACTAACCGATTTCAGGTACTAACCAGGGAAAAATTACTATTTCGTACACTTGGGATTCCTTCGCTTTGCCGGAAGCCCGTGGAGGAAATCAGTAAAAATGAGTTCTTTTCCAAGGTAGTACCTGTACTCCCCCGTGAAAATTCCAAACCAGTCATTAAGCGATTCCCGGATATAGACAGGCTATTCAGGCTGATATCGGAATGGATGGCCAATTCGATATACGGAGGATATTTTTCATTTCCGGGGAATATTTCATTGATTTTTATTAGGTCCCTTTGGTCCAAAGAAGCACAAGAGATAGGTAGAGAAGAATTATCTCAAGATTGCATGAGCGGGAACGAAACGTTCGTAAAATCTCCTGTCGTAAAGTATACACCAGGGTTTATGACGACGCCACTTTGGGCGTTCGCTACCCTGCCGGTTTGCACCCAGGTGGGAACTCAGGCAACCTTTTCAAATGACGTCTTCTTGTCATTGTACTTGTTGACCCAGTACTGATCAACCAAGAAACTATCCTCTACCTGACCGGAAATGCTCAATTGGATATTGATCGCTGCGGTATCCAGAAGATTGAACGCCAATCCTGTTTTTCCTATGAATCGATTTCCTGAAACCTGGCTGAGATTGTCGCCGAAGATTTTCGATTCTCCGGAAAGGAGGGAAATATTGGTCAATGAAACTGGAGTACTTTTGACTCAGACAAGAGTAAAATTTCCCTGAAAGTTTCCATTGCCGATATTCGTGATTTCAATCCGTTCGTCGGTTCCGTCATAATACACTTCGGAGATGATTAAATGGGGAATTTGGTCTGGAATTGTTCAAGAAATAGGTGGAATTTCACCTGATAACGGAAGAATATCATCTCATGAAAAATCCAATCATGAACTCATAACTCACCCACTGTCTACTCCTGTCGTGGTCTGTCCATCGCCTGAATTCAAAACAATACCAGAATCTATTGGTTCGGGTGACGATCATGTTCATTCCAGTTGTGCGAGCGACGATGAAACCAGAAGCAAAACACTTGCAGCCAATGCTAAAATAAGCCACTTGTACATAGTGTACGTTTACAAGTAAAAACGTTCCGCGCAGAACAGCCGAGAGTGTAATAAAGCAAAAAAAGAAAAAAACTGACAAAGTCAGGACAAAACAATATATCAGTTATGAAGCCATTTTATTTATTAAGCAATGTATCTCGTATAATTTTCTTCGCATGGGAAATGATTTCTTTTTTATCTTTTTGCTGACGGATTTTTTTGAAATTTTTATGATAGATGATAGCGTTAGCAAGTTGAGATTCGAAGTCATTATCTCTTTGATTGATCATAATATCATTATGAGACCTTACATACCACTTTGCGTTATCATACTGATCATGTGTCCAAGGTATAGGGACAATGATTTGTTTTATATCGTAAAGTTTTTGTTCAGCTAAAGAAGTTGTTCCTCAGCGCGTAATAGCGATATCACAGATATTGTATAATTCCCCCATCTCTTTTTGGCTGAGAAAACCGTACGTGTGTACATTATGGAACTTATCAAAAAGTGTCGACATCTTTTCGTTTACTAGTCATAATACTACAAAAAACTCATAGGTTTCTTGTATATCAGGAGTGAATTCCAAGACATGAAGCAGATTCTGATATAATCTTTTGGATCCCTGAGAACCTCATGCTACGAGGATTAACGTCTTAGAAGTAAATTCGGGATGGGTTTCTATGATGATATCATCAGACAATATCTGTCAGATGGTTTCTCCGTCCGGTAAAGCTCATTCGAATCAGGTAAATGTTTTTTTGGCGAAACGGCTGGCAATTCTGTTAACTAGTCCTGGATGTGTATCTGATTCATGAACAATAATCTTTTTGCGGAGTAGTGCTGCAGCAAAAACCACAGGTAAAGCTACATATCCTCATTTACAGAAGACGACATCGATGTGATGGTAGAGGAGTTGGAAGAGTGATTGGAAAAATCAAATCACAAACAAAAAGAAATCAGGAATATTTTTGAGTTTGGATTTTCGATAGCTTTCCCTGCGATACTTTCACGAATAAATCGGAATAAATGTAAGTTTTTTTTCTGAGTCACGTTCTTGGAGCTCATGACATATTTGTTCCTCTAAACTCTTTCTAGCTCCAAACCGATAGAGCTTTTCTATATGTTCGTTGTATGCCGGATGAGTAGTGAGAAATTCTAGCAGACTTCTTATAGGAAACACATGACCTCAGGTTCCTCACCCCGCCATAGCGACTCTTAGCTTTTTTGTTTTGTTCATATCAAGAATGGAGAGAATTAAAAGTCTTTAAACACTTCATGTTCTTTCGTCTTCTTTTTCTTGGAAAGTATTTCTTGTGTTTTTTGAGTCATGTTTGCTTTGGCAACACCATAGTCAAAATTATTCTGGAGCCTGATCCGTTTCTGTTCTGGATCGTCAAAAACCATAGACAATAAAATATCCCGCTGGATGGTGATGTTTCTTTTCCCTTTGATGAGCTCGTTGACCTCGGAAATCTTCTTTCCGATCATGTTGGCGAAAACTTTTTGCGTCAATCATCTTTTGGTAAGCTCTTGTTGAAGCAGTTGTCCTGGATGTTGGTTTTCCATATGCACACCTTGGGTAAATAAAGAATTATATCTTTCTATGAAATAGTGAACTTCCTTGTTTTAGTGAATTTTTCTCCAAAATCAAGTGTTTCTTCACTCATTCTACGAAACAGTGAATTAGCTTTTGATTGTATTTTACTTCATTTCCTATTATTTTCTCTTGAAATCACTAAATAATTCACTAATTATATAAACAAGTGAATTTGCTAAAAATCTTTTTCTATACACATACATAAATTTTAATTCATCGTTTATATGAAACCGTGAATTGCTAAAATTTTTAGTCTATATATAGATATATAGACTATTTTCTATATTATAATAAAGAATAAAAAAATCCTAGCTGATTTTCCTAGGAACTTATATGTTTTTCTACTCTACTTGACTTTATTATTTTATTATTATTTATATGTTTTTATTTTGTTTTTTCTGGTTATAATACTTATATCTATTTTTTTGGTATGATTTTCTCTAATCTCTGCATATAATCGGAAATATCTGTGATAAGATCTTCTTTTTTGCCTTGAATATGGTACATATCTATCAGCTTTTCAACAACAGAATAAATATTTCCTGGGGAATATATACCTTCTTGCTTCATAAGATAGAAATAATCCGTAATTATGTTCTTATATAATCATTTTTCTACCAATTTCTGCAATAATTTCTCTATTTCTTGCAGCTCTTTCCATTCGTTTTCGGAGACATCTTTTTGAGAAGGAAGTTGTATAGGTCTTCTTTCTAGCCCTTGTACTAATGTATTCTTTAACTCTATTTTTTTGGTTTTTTCTCTGTGTCCTCGGATTTTTTCTGCAAATATTCTCACAATTTCCCTTTTATCTTTGAACGCTTCCATGGTACTGACTCTATCCAAAAAATTATCTACATCTGTCTTATTAGGATCTATCTTGCCTGTGTGGAGTAATTCGTCTTTTTTTTGGATGAAAGCGATAAAAGAACGAATAATCATTTCTAGTTCTTTATCAGATAATCATCCTGTCAACGTATTCTTGAGGTGATTTACATAACGAGATATTCCATCACCTAATGTTCATACAAACGGAGAAAACTTTTTATATGCTTCAACATCCTGCATGTAGTGATTTGGATCATTTTTAAGAATGGTTTCTATGGCTTGGGTGATCTTCTTTCATTCTGGATTTTCACCATTAAAATCTATGGATTTTACTGCTTCCTGCAGAAAATACTCTTCATTATCTTTGAGCGCTATATACAAACCCTCATATACTTCTTTAATATTTTCTTCTTCCCTTTCATCTTTCCTATCTTCCAGCACATCCAAATAATGCTTAGGAGTTTTTTTATCCATTTTTTGTATACAAAAGTAAAAAAATGATTCTTTTACATTATAAGCAACTTCAAAAAAAAGTCAAATTCTGTCTACTTAGAGATCCAGAGATACCTGAGCAGGGAATCTTTTTTCCTTAGCTTCTTTCCATTTTTGGGTTCGTCTTTTTTGGAGCTCCGCTTCTACATATGTATTGGTCTTATAATTATTACAAAACGACGTAATATCCTGTTCACTATGGCATTTCTTCAAAAGTTCGTGGTTTTCAGTATCAGCCTTATTTCTGATAATGGCTTTTATCTGATAGTAATTATTAAGATTACTGATAATAATACCAAATATATGTCGATATTGGGCAGGCACCTGATATCTTTTTAGATATTTCTGCTGGATTTCTGTATTGCTATGGTCAGGTTTGGATTCAATTTTGGGAACATCCTCTTCAAATATGGTATGCTCTTTTTTCATGTTCTGGGCATAGGCGAGGTTCTTTTGGATATCCTCTATAATCTCATCTATGCGAGGATATTCGTTTTTAGGTGTGTTTTTGTATTCCTGGATAATTTTCAGATGTTCTTGATGTAGATCTACTTCGTCTTTATATCCGTGATACGCAGGATTGAGAAGTTTAAAATGTTTTTCTCTTTTTCCTTCCTGGGAATCATATTCCTGCTTGATCAGTATGCGTAAAGTACTTATATCCACTCTTCTGAGAAGAAAATATGTATCATTCAGATATCATTCCCGATATTTGATATCCTCGAGTATCGAATTTTCATGGGATAAATCCAGAGGGACTTTTCAGCTATCCGTATTTTTCCATAACTTTCTCTTGATATCCATAATATCCATATCCAAGGGTGTATCTACCTTGTCATTGAAATATGCTAGAATCTCATGAAGTGTGACATCTAGACATTTTCCGCCTCTTGTCGACTTGATGTCAAAAATGAGTTTTGTATCAATCAATGCTTGGATAAAGAAGTAGAGGAAATATTTTTCGATGATATGTTTTGATATATTCTTGTCTTTACCGCTAAAAGAAAGTGTTTCTGTATGATGTTTGATATGTCCTTCCATGGTCTTCGCTATCCTTTTACCATACATTTTATAATTTTTTAGGGTGATGAGATGATGGTCTTGAGGAAGCCATACTTTATCTTTTTCTTTTTTCATTTTTTCTATATATTTTTGGATTCTTTTTTCATAATCCTGTTGTCTGTGTCGGGAAATCATATCAAATCGATAATTCTGTCTATCTCCATCCATAGTTCAAGGAATTTCTTTTTCACCAAAAACAACATTAAACCGTAGGGTATCTCTTAATTCTTCATTATATTCTATTCCTCATTCTGTATCAGCAGCAACTTTATCAAAAATATCATCAAATGTTGGTTGAAGAATTTTGAAGATAGTTCATTGAGTATGAGCTATAATTAAACGAGTATTTTCTCGCCATTTGATTTGATTTTCAGGTGCTTGATGTGCTTTAAGTCCTTCTATTTTTTGTGTGAATTTTATAAGTTTTTCCTTATTTTTTTCTTTTTGAGATAAAATTGTAGCAATAAATCCTTGTTGTTTATTGAGCTCTTCGGTAATTTTTTGAAAGAGAATTTTTCTTTGTGGTTCCATTAAATCTCTTCCTCTGTAATATATATCTTCTTGTAGATTTTCTTCCATAAAAAAATGTTATATAAACATTTTTTACTATATATATTTATATACTTTTGTCAACTCTTATTTACTAGAGATTATCTCTTATTTATAAATCTGAAAACCCACACTCCAAAGACGAAGATTACCCATATCTGTGTCTTTTCCATATAATGTATCTCCTATCACAGGATATCCTATTCCCGCTAAATGGACTCTGATCTGGTGTCTGACCCCTTTATAGATTCCTACAAGCAGGGTAGTGATACCTGTTTTATCTGTATGTAAGACTTTGACGATAGTGCTTGGATTATGCACCTTGCTTCTTCCTTTGAGCTCATCTTTGGGATCGCGGATAAATATCATCCTATCTTCTTTATGTTTATGATGCATGATCGGCATGGTTATTTCAAATGCTGATTCTTTGGGAGTTCATTGAACTTGCGCTATATACCGCTTATGTATTTTGCCTTCATTTTGGAGGTGTCTATATCTCTCAAAAGCTTCTTTGGTTTTTGCGAAATAAAGGAATCCTGCGGTTTCATTATCCAATCTATTGAGCAATCCGAGTTCTTCATTGTTTCCAAAAACACTCAATTGATGTTGGATTGACGCTTGTTTGAAGGAACAGGGTTTAAAATCCGGCAAATCAATATAGGGGAGGAGGAAGCCAGGAATAGAAAAATCAGTATTCTGGTCTGGTTTTTTTCCTAATAATATATCCAAGAAACATAGCTCTTTACCGAAAGTTGTCGGCAGAGCGCTTGGCTTCCACATTACATAAAAATCATCATTGTGGTAACAAATAATCTTGGAGAGGAAATCCAAAGTAGTGTATATAGGGGAGTAAAATTATTTCTGAGCTAACATCTCTTTTCTCTCTTTACGGTATTTACCTAAGAGAATATACGTGAGCGGAGCTGAGATGAAGATCGAAGAATAGGATCCTGCAACCACTCATATTCCGATAGTAAATGCGAATTCTCTAATAGATCCTGATCATAAAAAATACATAGCAAGAATAACCAAGAAAAGAGAAAGTACTGTTCCAAATGACCTTCTCATCGTCTGTCGTAGACTGTCTTCAAATATCTTGCCGAATAATATTCCTTTTTGGCCGGCTTTGTTTTTGATATTTTCCCTGATCCTATCAAAGATAATAATCGTATCATTGATGCTATATCCCATATTGGTAAGGACTGCTATGATAAAGACGGTATTTATCGCCATAGTGTGATCTATCATCATCCAAAACCCATATGCTCATGAAGGCACTCACACATCAAAAATCATCGTAGCTACGACTACTACAGCCAACATGCTCGGAGAAATCTCTTTCCTGATTCCTGCGAATGCGAAGAGCATGTAAATCGCCATAAGCAATACTCCTACGATCAATGCATTCTTCGCTGATTTCTGCATGTATGATCAGACACTCGGTCATGTGATAGACTGTTCAAGTACATCGCTAGTACTTGCAATATATTTTTTTTGCACTAAAAATCATTCAATATCCTTGGATAAGATATTTACTTGTTCATCCTTGTCTACACTTGTTTTGAGAGAGATTTTTGTAGTGTCTTTTCCCAATTCGATGGCTACATTGGTGTCTTTATATCCTTTGCTTTGCAAATAGGTGGTGATATCGTTTTTTGCTGTAGCTGCATCTAAAACGCCTGCAACAGTAATTTTCACTCATCCCGTAAATTCTTCCGAATATCTTGCATTACTAAAAAACAAAAAAAGCGCAATAGCTAATACTATCGCTCAAAAACTTACCCATAGATATGCTCTTTTCATAATAGAAAATGGTGCTTTCATTGGAGAATCAATTAGATTTTAAAAACGATAAGAACTGTATGTATTTATGGTGTTTTTTCAAGGGGAGACTAGATAGTTTCTTTATTCAATATCGAATAGCATTTTTTTGCTGCTTCTTCTTGCGCTTTCTTTTTATTAGAACCAAATCATTCGCTGACTTTTTTTCCTACAATATATATTTCTGACTTGTACTCTGTAATATTTCCCTTTTCATCTTTTTGATGTTCGATATCTTTATACTCGGGGACAATTTTATGTTCTTTCTGGACTATTTCCTGGATCATGGTTTTGTAGCTTTTGACCGGATGTTTTTCTATATTTTCCAATTTGGTATAAATATGTGTTTCGATGAACTGCTGGGTGACATCAATCCCGAGGTCGATATAGAGATATCCGATCAACGCTTCCAAGGCGTCAGAAAGGATTGAATCTTTTTGTCTTCCTTGCATTTTCTCTTCTCATTTGCTGATGAAGACAACCTCATTGAGCTTGATATCTTTTGCTATTTCTGCGAGAATCTCTTCTCTGACTAAGGCAATTTTGTATAAGGTCAGATCGGATTCCGCCATCTCTGGATGGTTGAGGAAGAGGAGTTTATTGATGACCGCACCTAAGATTCCGTCGCCGACAAATTCCAATCTTTCGTTGTGCGTAATAACATCTTTATAATCTGCAGCGTATGATTTATGTATAAATGCGAGCATCATAAGCTCTTCATCTTGTATTTTTTTTATGGGTATTCATAAACTTTTCAGATATACAATAATATCTTTTTTCTTTTTGAGTACTTGGTCGAACATGGCAATCAAAACGAAATAAAGTGTGTTATTTATAGTAACTAAATGGCGTAGTCACTAATTGATCTATATAGCTATTTCCCATAACGAGAAGCATGTCTACGCCCGTGTATTGTTGCAATAAGAGCGGATCCGGAGTCGTAACTATTTCATCGATAGTAATGAAGTTTTTTAGCGTCTTGACCGTATATTGGTAGTCTCAAGTACTCAATATATAGACTATTGTTCATGAAAGTGACTGAGCGAAATTTTGTACATTAGTTATATTAAACGCATATTTCTTGAGCTTCACAGCAAGATTATTTGCAAATCAATCTGATTTTTTGATGGTCGCTTTAGCGTAATTTTTGTCTATACCGTTGAGGAGTTCTATTCTTTGATTTTCCATCAGATATTCTTGGTTATGCATCACAAAGAATGCAAAATTCTTGGTGTAATCATAAAATCAAACAGTTGTTGCCTCCGCTCAATCTGGGATGATAGCCGATGCTCAATCAAATAAGTCTTTCGAGGGAGTATAAAGGAAACATCATGGATAAGAAAACCTATAGGTAATATTTGAACATTCAGTGGTATATCAGAAAGAAAAAATATGTTTCATGTTGTCTGCGTATTGCACCATACCAAGCATTTCCTTGAGCGAAATATTTGTCGTAACCATTTTGATGTAGTCTGCGTAGAGCTGTTTAAGTTTGGTTATATTGCCCAATCAATTCTGCTTGAGTTTGTTCATAACTCACTGAACTATCAGTTGCTGTCTGAGTGATCTTGCAAAATCCGAAGTAGAATGCCTCGATCTCGCATATTCTAAAGCTCTTTCTCCGCTCATAAGTTGCAATCCTGTATCAAAATGCACAGTCATGATCTGTTGCTCATTTTTAGGATAGGTATAATCGGTAAACGCTTCAGGAACGTCTATAGTGATACCGCCGAGCGTATCTATGATACTTACGAAGCCATCAAAATCTATCAAAGCATAGTAGGGTGTCTTGATGCCCATTATTTCTTCCAGTTTGCTCGAAAGCTCTTTGGCTCATGTATCGAAATTATGCCCCCTTCCCACATTACGAGAAAATAGTGCATTAATCCTGCCTATGGTGTTGTCGTCTTTGTTGTATACATACAAATCTCTTGGTACAGAAAGCATGGTAACCGCTCATAGTTTCGGGTTGAATGATGCTACCATGATCGAATCGGCGAGATAGCTTCCCGCATGACCTTGTCCTCCGAATCCCACAATCATGATATTGATATTTCAGAATTCATCTTTGATCATATCGTCTCCCATGGTCTTGGACACTATATTCATGGTTCATTTACCGATATATCCTCCGAGCAATTGTGCTCATTTGATCACATATTTCCCTACGAAGAACACGAGAAAAATACAACAGAGAATAATTAAAAATTTAGCTATTCCCGCAGTTCACGAAAATGGCCTATATGAGTTATAGTTATTGAGTTCGCCTATGGTTTTGTTTCTGAAAGATTTTTTCTTCGAAAACATAGATCTCTCATGACAAAATAAAATAAAACCCTAAGGTTTTTTGTTCGCCTGCTCCTTATAGTATATTTTAGCTCAACATCAAGCTAAAAATGAGGTTTTTTGTTCATGGATGAGGATAGTTTTTTAATAGACAGAGTACCTAGGAATTTGCGCTTAGAAATTGGAAAATGTGTCATAAATCACTAAAAAGTCAAACCTTTTTCTTTTTGACCCTGCCAAAATTTGCAAAATTTGCAATTCTGAGTACAATTATAGGTGAATTTTACTTACCTATGACGTTATTGGATGGCAAATTCATTTGATATAGAACAAATCCTGGCTCTGATAGAAAAAAATCCAAACATTTCAGATCTTCATTTATCCTGAGGAGAGAGTATTTCTTACAGAAATAACGGGGAAATCATCAGAGAGGAAACTGCAGGTAAACTCAGTAATGAATCCATGGAAATCGTCCTTAGACAGCTTTTCCAAGGAAATCCACAGAGATTTGATAAGTTTCTCGGCGACAAGGAAGCTGATTTTGCTTTTGTATCAAAAAACGGCGTACCATATAGGGTAAATGCTTTTTTCAAAACATGAAGAATCTGAGTAGTGATGAGAAAAATCAATGCTATGGCCAAGAAACTCGAGGAACTTATTTTCTCCGATATCGCTGACAGTATCAAAAAAAATATTCTTTCCGCTAAGAAATGATTGTATTTGGTCACTGGTCCTACCGGATCAGGTAAATCAACCTCACTGGTTGCCATGCTTGAATATTTGAATGGAACAAGAAGCGAAAATCTTATCACCATAGAAGATCCTATCGAATTCATCTTCGAACCGAAGCATTGCATTGTCTCTCAGAGAGAGATAGGACATGATACATGGTCATTCGCAAATGCGCTCAGATCAGCTATGCGTGAAGATCCGAACATCATATTCGTCGGAGAGATTCGTGATAGGGAGACTGCTGAATCCGTATTGAGTCTTGCTGAAACAGGACATTTGGTATTCTCTACGCTCCATACGAATTCTGCTGCGAATACCGTGAACAGATATATCTCATTCTTCCCACCTGAAATACAAGACAGTGTCAGTGATAGGTTAGCCGAATCGTTGATAGGAATCCAATCGCAGTTCTTGATCAGAACCAAGGATGAAAAATCCAGAGTCGGAATTTTTGAAGTTATGATCAACACCACTTCTATCAAAAACAACATCAAGAAGAGAGCGGTTGACCAGATTGATAGCATCATTGAAACATCATCACTCATCGGAATGATTAATCTCAAAAAATATGCCCAAAGACTTATCGATAAGCAAATTATAGATCCTAAGGAAGTGGAATGGTTATTCGGAACATGACCGAATTAGTATTTTATTTATTAATCTCAATCACGATGGATGCACCAGTACAGTATAGATGAGGTTCTTACAAACAATATATGTCACCGAAAGAAATAGAAAAAATGAGGAAGAATATGAAAAAGGTACCTATCATCGAATCCAAAGCAGACAGATATCATCTCAAAGAAGAACAAGAAGCTGAAAGTTTATTATCCAAAATTCATAACGACAAGAAATAATTTTTATTCATAATACATTTCATCATGGCAAATATGAATCTCATTAAAGCGAAACTACCACAGGAGTTGCGAGAACAAGCAGGAAAATTTACTATACCTGATGAATTTTTGACTACCATGTCGGATTTGATTATTTTGGTATTGAATTCCAAATCTATGGATAATTCTGAAGAAAAACAATCATGGTTCAATCTTTTGCCTATGATGAACCAGGAACAGATAGACAAACTCAGAGATATCCTCACAAGAGAAAAACAAAAATTAACGGAAATAGAACAGAAATATGAACAGAAAAAAGACGAACTCAAAAGCAAATACACCCAGAAACGAGAGGAAATGGTTTATACAAAAAAAATGGAAGAGATTAAACAAAAAGAAGCTGAACACACTAAAGTAGAAGACCAACAAGCGGAAAATTTACTTACTCAAATCTAGTCTTTATGAAGAAACTCCATCGTCATTTCATTAATCATCTCAGATCATATAGAACATTTCATTTTCTATTTTTCACGTTGGTTTTGCTTATAACCTCTATAACAATCCATATCTTCAGTAATAAAATCTATGCTGAGGATCTTTTGGAAAAGGCTTTTGCGCCTGCAATGACCAATGAAACAATCATCAATCTCTGAGCAGGGAAAAACGCGGTTGGAAATGAGATTTTGAGACAAGGCGTGAATGTGCAAGCGCATGTCGGTCAAGGATGTTTTGTAAACAACGAACACATAACCGATAATAATCTTGCAACACAGAAAAGCGCCATGGGATATACATGAACAGATCGTGACTTCTGTCAGACGATCCTCGGTTGAGATTATAACACCACTGCATTGCAGACGGAAGCGCCGCTTATCGTAAGGATAGCTAAATTCTTCTTGAGAATAACTATGGTGCTCGCAGTGACTATGGTGATCTTCAACTGAATTATGCGAATTTTAGAATCCGCCAAATGAGCTGAAGTAAAAGATGCGAAGAAAAATATAACACTCATCGTGGTAGGTATTTTGATAGCGCTTATGAGTTTGTGAATCATTAATCTTATCAGTTCCATTACGGTAAGTTCACTATGAGGAAAATAATATTTACTTGGTATGTTAAAAAAAAATGATTAAAAACTTCTTACATGGGATAATATTTACAACACTTGGTCTAACCACCCTTTTTTCTACGTTTGCCATTGTAGTTGAAGTACCACCTAGCCAAGGACAAGAAGATGTAATAGTGACCGGACCGACGCAGATCCAAGGTGATGAATCCACGTTTTTCGAGACAATTCAGACAATCAATAAATATCTACGATTTTCTATATGAGCCATCTGTATGGGAGTGTTAATTTTTTGATGAATAAAACTGATCACCGCAGGGGGTGATCCAGCAAAAATGAAAGAAGCTAATAAACTTTTAATGTGAGCTTTGATCGGTATTTTGATAGCTATGTTTTCATATGCATTAGTAAGGATTATTGTAAACTTATTGTAAGTGCGAGTTTTTAACATTTTTTTGATATACCGTTTTCCAAAAAAATACTTTAAACTCCTTATATGGGAGTTTTTTGTTTTGGTATAATATATTTGAGGAATAAAAAAATCATAATATATATTATGATTTTTGTTGTTGTTTTTTAACAATCTGACATTTTGATTTATTTTTTATTTTTTATAAAAATATAGTTCTTGATTGGTATTTCTAATTATTTTAACATATTGTTAATAAATATTCCTTATAATATAT
>Ga0209777_10002315_pt1 | contig 25385 bp, 18 predicted proteins | sample FrelakmetHBP12HB_FD_187147 | JGI IMG/M metagenome (GOLD analysis project Ga0209777, IMG submission 187147) | Freshwater lake sediment microbial communities from the University of Notre Dame, USA, for methane emissions studies -HBP12 HB (SPAdes)... | ecosystem: Environmental > Aquatic >... | reverse complement strand
TCTCGCTGGAGCGGCAGGTGGGCAAGATCGGCACGGTCGCGATCACCTACCTGAACTCGCGCGGGCTGCACCAGTTCTACTCGCGCGACCTGACTCCGAACACCGGCGTGAACAATTATGAATACGCCTCAGGCGGCACGTTCAAGCAGAACCAGCTGATCGCCAACGTCAATCTGCGGGTGGGCGCGCGGCTTACGCTGAGCAGCTTCTACATGCTCGGCTTTGCCAACAGCAACACCTTCGGCGCAAACAGCTTCCCCTCTGACCCACTCAACCTGAATGCGGATTGGGGGCGGGCGTCGTACGACAACCACCAGCGCGCCTTTCTCAGCGGATCATTCTCGCTGCCGTGGCTCATCCGCGTGAGCCCGTTCGTCATGATCAACTCGGGCTCGCCTTACAACATCGTCACCGGCTACGACCTGAACGGCGACGGCGTGTTGAGCAATGACCGTTCCGGCCTGACGAATGCCAGTTCGGAGGTGATCAACGGCGTGAACACTCCGTTGCATCCCGCGTCTGCAAGTTGTGGCGGCCAGGGCCTCTACTATGACCTCCTCCCAAACCCCAAGCCGATTCCGGCCAATTGCGGCAACGGTCCGGCGCTGGTCACCTTCAATATGCGGATCAGCAAGACGATCGGACTGGGGAGAAAGATGACGGCAGGCGGCAGCAACTCCGCCAGCCCACAGGGAGGCGGAGGCGACCGTGGTGGACACGGGCCGGGCGGTCCTCCGGGAGGAGGTATGGTCGGACGCGGCATGGGAAATATCTTCGGCAGCACCAGCAGCGACCGGCGCTACAACCTCACGCTGAGCGCTTCGGTGCGCAACATGTTCAACCACGTGAATCCGACGAACCCGGTCGCGAACCTGAGTTCGTCGCAGTTCGGACAGTCCAACGGGCTGAACATGTTTGGCTCGCCGAATTCGGCTTCGAACCGGCGCATCGAGCTGCAAATGCAGTTCACGTTCTGACGCAGGTTCGTTCCCGCTGAGGCTGCACCTCAGCTTCGCATTGCCCAGCGCGCCTGCATGGACTCGCGGGCGGCGGCAAACCCGCCGCAGTGCGCCTCGAAGCCGGCAGCGGCGCCGAGGAGCGCGCGCTCCGAATGCGGCGGGCCGGCGAGTTGGATGCCGACAGGCAAGCCTTCGGCGACTCCGCATGGCAGGCTCAGCGCCGGCAGGGCGAGCACGTTGAACGGCCTGGTGTTGCGCAGCAGCAAGAGCTCGCTCGCTCGCGCGTCCTCACCCTGCATCACCGCAATCTCCGGAGCGACGACGGGCATCGTTGGCGTGACCAGCAGATCCACTGTCCGGAAGACATCCGTTACTCTCTCCCGCTGCCGCGCCAGCTCGGCCCGCAGGCGTTGCAGCTCATCTTCGCTGAGCACCCTCCCCGCGCGGATTCGCGCCAGGGTCCGTGGATCGTACAGATCGCTGGAATGCTCAAGCATCGGCGCATGGTAAGCGAGGGCCTCGGCGTTGGCCAGCGCGCGGTCATTGGAGTGTTCCAGATTAAACTCAGTGATCTCCGCGCCCAGGCTGCGCCACAGTTCCAGTGCGCCTTCCCAAACCTGTCGCACCGCCGGAGAGAGTCCGTCGCAGAACTCGCCGCGCGGGATGCCAAGCCTGAGCTCCGCAATGGGAGCAGGCGCGGGAGTGAAATCTTCCCCGACCAGCACCGAGAGTACGGCCGCGCAATCCGCCACGGTGCGCGCCAGCGGGCCGACATAGTCGTAGGAGACAGCCAGCGGCACCACACCCTCGGCGGAGACGAGCCCGTAGGTCGGCTTGAGCCCAACGATGCCGCAGCAAGCCGCCGGAACGCGGATGGAGCCGGCAGTATCGGTGCCGACTGCGGCGTAGCAGAGCCCGGCAGCCACGGCCGCGGCCGAACCGGAAGAGGAGCCGCCGGTGATGCGCGTCAGGTCCCAGGGATTGTGCGCGGCGCCGAAGGCCGAAATCACTCCACTGCCTCCATAGGCGAACTCGTGCAGGTTAAGCTTGCCGAGCAGCACCGCTCCGGCGGCCCGCAGGCACGTTACGACCGCTGCATCCTCGGCCGGGACGCGCCCGGCGAAGACACGACTGCCGGCAGTGGTCGGCACGCCCGCGGTGTCAATCAGGTCTTTGAGCGCGATGGGGACCCCGTGCAGCGGACCGCGCCAGCGCCCCGAGGCGATCTCCTGCTCAGCCAGCGCGGCCTCGCGCAGCGCGCTCTCGGCGGTCACAGTGATGAATGCGTTCAGCGCCGGATCGAAACGCGCAATGCGCTCCAGACAGTGCCGGGTGACCTCAACGGGAGACAGTTCCCGTGCGCGCAGCAGCCCCGCAAGCTCAGTGAGCGGCAGAAATGCGATGTCAGCATCCATTCCGGCCAAGTGTACATGGCCCGAAGCCGTGCGGGAACCGGCCGCAGGGAATGAGGCAAGAAGAAGGGCAGGCACAAGGCCTGCCCCTGGTCTTCTGATGAATCTCTGCTAGGCCGAGGCGGCGGTCGTAAGCATCCGAAGCTCGACGACCTTCTGCGGCTTGTCTTTCAGCACCTCGATGGCGCGGTGAAGCTGGTCGTCCTGCTGGTCTTTCTTGGTGTGTGGTCCCGTCTCCACGTCGGGGCCATCATCCGGCGCCAGGAAGTCGTCGGTGCTGTCGGCCACGCTGATGTTGGGCGTGATGGCGGTGTCCTGAATCGCCTTGCCCGAGGGCGTGTGGTACTTGGCGATGGAGAGCACGAGGGCGGAGCCGTCAGGCATGGGGAAGAGCTTGGTGATGGAGCCCTCGCCGAAGGTCTTGTCGCCGACGATGTCGCCGCGCGCATTCTCGAGCACGGCGCCGGCCACCAGTTCCGCCGGGCCTGCCGTGGTGCGATTGACGATGACCACGAGCGGCAAAGCGATGATGGCCTTTGAGGGGTCAGCGGCAAAATCCTGCCGCGGGTAGTTCTGCCCCTGCACGTAGCCGATGGTGCCGTGGTTGAGGAAGAGATTGGCCGTGGCCACGCCTTCCTCCATCTCCCCGGAGGCCGAGCCGCGCAGGTCAAGCACAAATCGGGTGGCGCCCTGGCGGGTCAGCTCCTGGACGCGTGCCGCAATCTCGTGCGAGCGCCCCTTGCTGAAGCCGTCGGGACGGATGTAACCGATCTGCCCTTCCATCATGCGCGCCTGTACCGGGGGTTCCTTCACCACTTCACGGGTGATGGAGATCTTCACCGGTTGTGCCTTGCGCGGGCGCACCACCGAGATGTTCACCACCGAGCCGGGCTGGCCCTGCAGCAGGTTGCGGATCGCCGAGAGCGACATCTCATGCGTGCTGCTGCCCTCGATGGCCTCGATGATGTCGGAGTTCTCCACCCCGGCATTTTCGGCGGGTCCTCCCGGCACCACAGCCACCACCGCGGCATAGCCATAGCGCTTGCTGACTTGCGCGCCGATGACGCCGTTGGTGGGCTTCTGCTGCTTGTACTGCTGGTACTCGGCGGGGCTCAGGTAGCTGGAGTTCGCGTCGAGCGATTCAAGCAGCCCGTGCAGCGCGCCGTCCGTCACGGTGGCGATGTTGGGCTCCTCCACGTAATCGCTGCGGATGCGCGACAGCACCTCTTGATAGACCTGGAGCTGGCGGTAGGCGCCGTCCTTGTCGCTGCCGGCCTTGACCTGCATGCCGCCGGCAATGACGAAGGCAAGCGTGAGAAACGTGAACAGAAGAAGGATGGTCTTGAGTCGTCTTGACATGGATTACCCGGGAACGGGCCAAGCCCGCACGATATTTCGATTATATTCCGTTCGATGCGTTCGCGGGCTGACCGGATCCAGCATTTCTCACTCGCCGGCCGCTACCCTTAGGTCCCCGATGACATGGGCCCACAGCGTATCGGGCGAATACCTCAAGCCCTCCCCATGAAGGAGAGGGCCTGAAGACCAGAAGGAGCTTTCGAGCAGATAGACGGCCCGGGCGGCGGGCGGTTAGCCGCTGACGGTTCTTTCGGCATCCTGGCTACTTGGCGTGATCGCCGATGGTGAACTCTGCCCAGGGATTGCCCGGCATGTCAATCATCGCCGGACGCATCCACTCGTACTCCGGGTGCGCCTTCAGGAACGGCTCGATGAGGAGACTGGCGCCGCAGCCGTGGCCGTGGCGTGCGCGCAGCGTCATCTTCTTCGCCATACGGGCGTCGGCGGCCTTGGCGTTCACCGTGCCGCCGGGGTAGTAGGGCCCCCATTCCCACTCAGGCTCGCCGCGCGGAGAGGTTTCGGCGTGTCCGCAAAGCGTGCGCTCGCTGGCTTCTTCCTTGTCCTGGAAGCTGTCGAAGTGGTCGCCCATGAACTTCTGCGCCATTTCGACGTCAATCTTGCCCTTGTTCTGCTCCATAAGCTGGTTCCAGCGCTTGTGTCGCGCATTGGGAGAGCTGCCGGCATCGTTCGGATTGAAGTTCGTTTCCGTCCTGATGAGTTCGGGATCGCTGGGGAAGTTCGACCCGACGAAGTAGCCGTCCTTGGTGCGCCACACCCGATGCACGTTCAGGCCGAGCTCGAAGCGGGCGACCTCGCCGGTGCGTGTGTCAGCCAGCAGCCAGTCGTTGGCGTATCCGCCGTTGTTGCCCTTGAGCATGATCTCCACGTACTTGTCGATCGAGTCGGCGTATTGCAGCGCCTTGCGCGCGCGCACGAACTCCGGCACGCCGGTGGCGTCATAAAGTCCGAAGCCGGTGATGGTGGTCTCGGTGACCATCAGCCCGGCGGAGTTGATGCCGAAATCGTCATCGCTGACGAGGATGCCGGGGAAGCCGTCCATCAGGATGCGGTAGCCGTGCTCGGGCACAATGTCAAAGATGACGCGCCAGCGCGCGCCGGAGATGACGCTCACCCAATTGTTATGCGCGATGACCGGGCGGTGGTCCTTGGTGTAGGAGCCGGTGGCGACGAAGGCGCTGCAATTGCCGGGCGCGACAAGATGGGGGGCGTCAGATATCTTCTGTTGCCGGTTCAGCGTGGGAAGATAGTAGTCCGGCACTTCTTCCATGGCGTTGAGCGCCACCACGTCCCACAGGTCCATGGCAACGTCCTTGGCCTTCAGGCCGTCGGCGATGCCCTGCAACTCCTCGCGATACTCGGTCTCAATGTGCGGCCACAGGACCTTCTCGGCGGTGTCGCGGAAGAACTGCCAATCACGCTTGGTTCGGTAAGTGTCCTTATAGCGGATTGCCTGGAAGGCGTCGGCGATCTCGGCGGAGAGCAGGTAACCGTGCTGGAAGCCGATCTCGGAGGGCTTGCCTTGCAGGTGGACATAGACCCAGTGTGCGAGCTCGAAGCGGTAGGCGTGCTTCAGGCGTGCGTCGGAGGGCGCGGCGAAAACGATCTGCACGGTGAACAAACCAACGATGACGAGAGCAACGGCTAGGCGTAGGCGATGCATGGGAGCCTCCGGTGGAGAACAAGGTTAGCGGGAAAGAGCCTTCATATCAATGTGCGCGAAGCACGCCTCACTGCAGCTCTCTCAGCAACTCCTCCAGGTACTTACCCCAGACGGCGGGCAGAGTGTGGGTGCCGTGGCCGCGAGTCTCGTCCGTGATGGGCAGAAGGATGAAGCGGCCCTTCGGGACCTCCTTGATCTTCTCTTCGGCGATGTGCAGCTCCGGCGGATTGATGAAGTCGTCAGCGGAGTTGATGTGCAGCACGCGTGCCTTGATCTGGCCCAGTTGCGGCGAAGGGTCGTAATTGCGCGAGGAGTCCCACTGGTAGAGCAGGTCGTTGGCGTCGGTGTGCGCCATGCCGTCGTCGAGACGCTGCTCGATGTAGGCGTCAGCCTTCTCCCGAGTGGGGTAGTTCTTCTGCATCTGCAGCGGAACGCTGCTCATCACCATCAGCACTCCCAGCGTGGCGCGCAGGCCGGGAGGCTGCTGCTTGTACTCGCCATTCTCCCAGGCGGGATCGTTGCGGATGAAGTCCATGGCCATGCGCCGCATCATGCGGTTGCGCCCCGCGATCTGCACCGGCAGGCAGGCGAGCGGCACGGCGGCGTCCATGAACTCGGGATAGGCCTCCATCCAGACGTAGGAGTGCATGCAGCCCATCGAGGTGCCGAGGATGAGCTTGAGGTGATTAACGCCGAGGCCGTCGGCGAGCAGGGCGTGCTGCAGGTCCACCATGTCGGCGTATTCGTAGTGCGGGAAGCGCATGTGCATGCCGTCGCTGGGCTTGCTGCTCTTGCCGTGGCCGATGTTGTCGGGAAGGATGATGAAGTACTTGTTGGCGTCGAGCAATTGGCCGGGGCGAAAGAGGTAGCCGGCAAACTGCGGGCGCACGAACTGCTGGCCGCTGCCTCCGGTGCCATGCAGGATGAGCACAGCGTTTGTGACACGGCCGGCTTCGTCGCGTGCGGGCTTGCCGTAGGTGTAATAGTGCAGGCGGACCTCCGCCAGGCGCTCGCCCGAGCGGAAGCCGAAATCATGGACGGTGAAGTCGCCCTCTCCGCTGGGCTTGGGAAAATCCTGTGCGCAGGCGAAAAGCGCCGCCAGCCACAGGGAGAGGATCAAGGAGATGCGCAACCACCGGGCGGGGAAGAGAATTGGAGCGCTCATGCGCGCAGAGCTTATCTAAACTGGAGGCGCTGTGCAAGAGCCCCGCCCCGACGAGAAAGCCGGGGCGGAAACTGCGCGGAGCCGCTAATGACACTGAATATGTGCGACCGCGTGGTTGGAGGTAAGGTGAGTGTTGCCGGAGTTCACCTTGATGTACTCGAAGACGTTATAGGATTGCCCGGCGCCGCCGAGCTGCCAGGTCTCATCCAGGACGGCCTGATGCTGGCCGGAACTGACCGTATAGATCTTCATTCCACTCTGGGCATTGTCGCTGCGCTCCCAGGTGTAGTTGAAGACCATGGGGTAGGCGTTGACATCAACCGTGGCACGGAAGTGCAGGGTGACCGGGCAAGTCCCGCTGTAGTGCGAGGGGGTGACCGTCACGTGGACTCCGGTCAGCGGCTCGGGCGCCCCCCCACCGCTGCAGTGGATATGAACTTCGGCGCGGTTGGAGGTAAGGTGAGTGTTGCCGGAGTTCACCTTGATGTATTCGAAGACGTCATACGATTGCCCGGCGCCGCCGAGCTGCCAGGTCTCATCCAGGACGGCCTGATGCTGGCCGGAACTGACCGTATACATCTTCATTCCACTCTGGGCGTTGTCACTGCGCTCCCAAGTGTAGTTGAAAACACCGGGAACACCGCTGAGCCGGACCACGGCGCGAAAGTGTAGCGTTGTCGGGCAACCGCCGTTGTAGTGCGAGGGGGTGACGGTCACCGAGACGCCGGTGACCAGCTCCTGCGCGGCCGAGACGCCAACCAGGCAGAAGACCAACGACACGAGCAGAACGCAGAGCAAAAAGCGCTGAGACATAGGGATTCCTCCTAGTGGAACCGCATATCGATACTCTACGCTTCCCGGCGAGGCTGCAAGCCTTTTTTCTCCCCGACGGCGGTGGACAGGGCAGCGGCCCTACGGCCGGAAGGACAGTGTCCCTGTCACACCAGAGTGTGCGGAAAATCACCGTGCCTTGGTCGCGATGTGAATTATCAGTAGAGTCGAATGGAACCGCGCCATGAGGGGCTAAGCGGCTCCGACTGGGGTCAACGTGACGAAATTCAAAGATGCCGAACATCTCATCCGGCTCGCGGGAGCCTTTGCGATAGGCATTGTCGTTTTCCTGCTCTTGCGGAGTTACTTCGTTCCCAGGAGCTTCGGACAGTACGGCCACTACCGCGGAGATGCGCTGACGGAGATAGCCGCCAAGCCCGTCTCCTACGCCGGTCACCAGACGTGCGAAGTCTGCCACGGCGACGTTCTCGAGGTGAAGAAGGCGGGCAAACATGCGGGAGTGAACTGCGAAGCCTGCCACGGCGCGCTGGCCGCGCACGCCGCCGACCCGGCTTCCGTGGTGCCGAAACTACCGGACACCGCTGTGCTCTGCGCGCAGTGCCACGAGCAGAACATCGCCAAGCCCAAGAGTTTCCCGCAGGTGGTGAGCAAGGAGCACTCGGGCGGGGTGGATTGCAAGATCTGCCACCAGCCCCACAGTCCTCTGCTCGCGCCGGGAGGGAAGAAGTGATGATCACGCGACGCCGACTTCTCGTTCTGCTTCCGGCCGCGGCGCTGGCTTGGGAGCATGTTCTTGCCGGCACGCCGGAGAGCGCGCCCAACTACAACCGAGCCGAGCACTGGTGGGGCATGTTGATGGACATTGGCAAGTGCATCGGCTGCGGGAACTGCGTGCGCGGATGCAGCGCAGAGAACAACGTGCCCGAAGGTTACTTCCGCACCTGGGTGGAGCGCTATCACGTGGCGGACTGGCGCCAGGAAACACCGCAGGTAGACTCCCCGAACGGCGGCAAGAACGGATTCCCGCCGGGCACCGCAGTGGGTGGCAAGAACTTCTTCGTGCCCAAGCTGTGCAACCACTGCGCGGACTCGCCGTGCACGCAGGTCTGCCCCGTGGGCGCGACGTTTGACTCCCCGGACGGCGTTGTACTGATTGATGAGAAGTACTGCTTGGGTTGCCGCTACTGCATTCAGGCCTGTCCCTATGGCTGTCGCTTCCTGCATCCGACCAAGCACACGGCGGAGAAGTGCACACTCTGCTATCACCGCATCACAAAGGGCCTGACCACGGCCTGTTGCGAGAACTGTCCCACGGGTGCGCGGCAACTGGTGGACCTGAAGAACCCCGCCGACCCCATCCACGAATACATGAAGACCCACAGCGTGCAGGTGCTGAAGCCGCATCTAGCCACGGGCGCCAAAGTCTTCTACCACGACCTGGACGGTTCGGTGCGCTGAGGAGGCGGCGAAGATGCCAGTCAATGGGTTCATGTACCCGAACGAGATCGAGCTCCAGTGGAGCGTGCTGATCGTGATCTATCCGTTCGTCACCGGGCTGGTGGCCGGTGCCTTCATTCTGGCGTCGCTGGAGCGCATCTTCCACGTGGATGCGGTGAAGCCCACCTACCGGCTGGCGCTGCTGACGGCGCTGTCATTCCTCATCGTGGCGCCGCTGCCCCTGCAGCTGCACCTGGGGCACCCGGAGCGCTCGCTGGAGATGTACTTGACGCCGCACAAGTCCTCGGCCATGGCCATGTTCGGCTTCGTGTACCTGTGGTACCTGATGGTGGTTATCCTGCTGGAGATCTGGCTCGACTACCGCCATGAGATCGTGCTGCTCTGGCAGCGCAGCACGGGTTTGAAGCGCTTGCTCTACCGCGTGCTCACCCTGGGCTCGAGCAACATCAGCGAGGGCGCGCTGCGCGTGGATGACCGCGTGGGGTGGGTGGTCACTTTGATCGGCATTCCCTCAGCATTTCTGCTCCATGGGTATGTGGGATTCATCTTCGGCTCTATCAAAGCGAACCCTTGGTGGTCCACGCCGCTGATGCCGGTGGTCTTCCTCTTCTCCGCCATGGTGAGCGGTATCGCCATTGTCATGTTGCTGTACATGGCGCTGATGAAGATCCGGCGCCAGCCCATAGACATGCGCTGCGTGGACACGATTGCGCAGTACCTGCTGTACACGTTCATCCTCGATTTCGCTATGGAAATGCTCGATCTCATCCACCGCATCTACGAATCGGATGAATCGTTCCGCTCGCTCGACTTCATGGTCCACACGAAGCTCTATTTCTCACATATTGTTTTACAGATCATCCTTGGGACGATGGTTCCAATCGCGATGCTGGGCTTCCTGCAGGTCGTCAAGGTGCCGGAGCGGGCACGCCGGATGGCGTACGCGGTCGCCGGATGTCTGACCATTATCGGCATCTTCGCCATGCGCTGGAACGTGGTCATCGGCGGCCAGCTCTTTTCCAAGAGCTTCCTCGGCTACACGACATACAAGGTGGATCTGATCTCGCGCGAAGGTGTACTGATCGCCGCCGGCCTGCTTATCCTGCCCTTCGTCATTCTTGCCGTTCTGATGAAGATCCTGCCGCCCTGGCATGAAAGGGAGACGGCGAGCGCCGACTGAGATCGGCATCCTGGCGCTGACGGTATGCCGGATCCCCGCGCGCATCTCCGGCTCCCCAGTCAGGAAGACAGGCGGCGCTCCCTGGTTTGAGCCGCAGAAAGCCCAAGGTAGCGCTCACCTGCAGCGTTGATTCAGTCGAAAGATGCCGCCTCCGTTGCATGTTGCAACGCGATTGCATCGAGTCACAACGGTTAGTGACACGCCGCACAGCGCGACGTGTTGCTATTGAAGGATAAATACGCTCACGCTTGCACCAGAATCTCTGAGTGGAGACGCGGCCCGCGCATCCGGACGCCGGCGGAGACACCGCGCGGCACCGGATTTCGCTGTTTCTTCCTCCAGAGAATCTAGACAGGCTGGAGTCTCCTATGAGCCCGAATCTGATGGTGATCAGCGAAGGGAAGAAGTTCATGTGGGATGGCCGGTCATTCGACAGTCGAGACGAAGGCCTGCGCGAGGCAGCGGCGTACAAAAAAGACAATTTTGAGGTGTGGATGGTGGAGCAGGACGGAAAGTTCCATGTCTACACCAGGCGGGTCGTCAAGGAAGTGGTCGTGGCGGCGACGTAAGGACCTCAGCAAGGGAGACGGCACATGGCAGTAAGGGCCATCCCGAACCAATGCGATCCCACCCTGCTGGCCGACATCCGCCAGTACGGAAAGTTTGACACCTCAGGCTGCTACCAGTGCGGCAGTTGCACACTGAGCTGCGATCTGGTCACGGATTCAGCCTCCTTTCCACGAAAGAGTATCCGCTACGCCCTGCTGGGGCTGCGAGAGCCGCTGCTGGGCAGCCTGGAACCGTGGATCTGCCACGACTGCGGCGAATGTTCGGACGTGTGTCCCCGCGAAGCCGAACCCCGGACTTCCATGGCCACCCTGCGGCGCTTCCTGAGCGCGCAGTACGACTGGACCGGGATCGCCTCCAGGCTGCTGCGATCCAAGGCGTGGTATGTCGCGTCTCTGGTGATAGTCGCGGTTCTCACGGTCCTGCTGATCGGCGGCTATCACATCTGGCTGCTTCAAATGGGCGTGCGGGATTTCGCCACCAATTCCTATGGTGTCGGCCCGGGGCACGTTTTCATGGGAGAACACCCGGCGAGAATGACTTACTTCGTTCTGACGGTGACGCTCCTGCCCTTCCTGCTCTTGCTCTCCCGGGTGTATCGAATCTGGCGGCACACCATGGGCGGCAGCAGCCATGGGAGGATCCCGGTCCTTGCGTATCTCGAGGAGATCTGGGTCTACGTTTACGAGACCGTCTTCGAGCCGCTGATGCAGAAGTGCCCGAAGAAAGGCAGATGGCTGGGGCACTGGATGCTGGCGCTGGGCACCTCTACCATGCTGGCGGTGAAGATCTTCGGCCTGCGCTGGTTCCAGACCGACGAAATCTATCCCATTTATAACCCGCAGCGCTGGGTGGGGTACCTGGCTTTTGTGTTCATCCTTTATGGGCTCGGGGACGTCATGTCCCACCGGCTGCGCAAGGGAAGCGAGACCAAGAAGGAGGCGAACGTGCAGGACTACGGTCTCCCTGTCCTCCTTCTGCTCACGGCGCTCACCGGGCTGGCAGCGCATATCCTTCGCTACACCGGCTTTGCTGTGGGTTGCCACTTCGCTTACGCATTGCACGTCATCTTCGCAACTCCCATGCTGCTCGTCGAGATGTCGTTCGGTAAGTGGGCGCACATGATCTACCGCCCGCTTGCCCTGTACTTCCAGGCGGTTCGGGACCGGGCGGAACAATGGGCCACGGCCCGGGAGGGGGCCAGCTATGCCGACTGACAAGAATCAGAAGGCTCCGGTCGGCGCTGCCCTCGTAGTCGGCGGCGGCATCGGCGGCATGCAGGCGGCGCTTGATCTCGCCGCAGGTGGCATAAAGGTCTATCTGGTTGAGCGCGGGCCCGCCATCGGCGGTGTGATGGCGCAGCTCGACAAGACCTTCCCCACGAATGATTGCGCCATGTGCACCATGGCGCCGCGCCTGGTGGAGATCGGCCGGCACAAGGACATCCAGATCCTCAGCCTGAGCGACGTGGAGCGTATCGAGGGCCAGCCGGGAAACTTCACGGTCACTGTCAAGCAGCAGCCACGCTTTGTACTCGAGGACAAGTGCACGGGTTGCGGGCAATGCACCACGGCATGTCCCGTGCCGCTTCCCTCGGAGTTTGATCAGGGATTGGCGGAGCGCAAGGCGATCTACAGGGCGTTTCCGCAGGCAGTCCCCAACGTGTTTGCGATTTCGCGCCGTGGCGCTGCCCCCTGCGAAGCAGCCTGCCCGGTGCACCAAAGCGCACAAGGCTATGTGACCCTGATCGCGCAGGGACGCTTCGAAGAGGCGCTGCAGGTCATCCTGCGCGACAACCCGCTGCCTTCGATCTGCGGACGGGTCTGCACGCATCCCTGCACCTCGGCCTGCACTCGAAACGGTGTTGACGATGCATTGAACATCCCCGCGTTGAAGCGCTTTGTCACCGATCAGTTCCCGGACTACAAGCTGCCCGAGCCCACCGTTGCCGATCGGGAGGAGAAGATCGCCATCGTGGGCTCCGGGCCGGCCGGGCTCGTCTGTGCCTATCAACTCCGGCAGATGGGCTACCGCCCGACCATCTTCGAGGCGTTGCCGGCCGCCGGCGGCATGCTGGCCGTGGGCATCCCCGCCTTCCGGCTGCCGCGGCCGACGCTGAATGCCGAGCTGGACCGGCTGCGCGCGCTGGGAATCGAGATCAAGCTGAACACGCCGGTGGGCCGCGCCATCTCGTTCGACGAGCTGCGCAGGAATTTCGCCGCCGTCTTCATCGGCATCGGCGCCCACGTCGAACGGAAACTCGGCGTGCCCGGCGAAGACCTGCCCGGCGTCCTCGGGGGCGTGGAGTACCTGCGCAAGGTGAACCTGGAAGGGCCGAGCAATCCCGGCAAGCACGTGCTGGTCATCGGCGGCGGAAACTCCGCACTGGACGCGGCGCGCACCGCGCTGCGCAGCGGAGCTGCCGAGGTCACCATCGTCTATCGCCGTACCCGCGCCGAAATGCCCGCCGACCATCGCGAGATCGAGGACGCGGAGCGCGAAGGCATCAAGATCAAGCTCTTGACCGCGCCAAAGTCCTTCCGCAAAGGGGCCGACGGCCGCGTGAACGCGCTTGAGTGCCAGAAGATGAAGCTTGGAAAGCCCGACGCCAGCGGCCGCCCGGCTCCCGAACCCATTCATGGCTCCGAATTTGTCATTCCCTGCGACGGCGTGATCGCCACCATAGGCCAGACGCCAGACACGAAGGCTCTTGGCGAGCGCCTGGGACTGGAGATCACAAAATGGGGAACGCTCAAGGCCGATTCGTTGACTCTGGAGACCAGCCTTCCTGGCGTCTTTGCCGGTGGTGACTGCGTGACCGGCCCCGACGTGGTGGTGAATGCCGAGCTTGCCGGCAAGAAGGCAGCCAAGTCCATTGATCGCTGGCTCAACAAGCAGGACCTGCGCAGCGGGCGCGAGCTGGAAGGCCCGTATCGCACGGAATACACCGTGGACACGACCGGCGTTCTGATGCAGCGCCAGTTGCGAGTGCGGGTCCTCGACCCGGCTGCCCGCAGGAAAACCTTTGACGAAGTTGATCTGGGGTACACGAAGGACGACGCAATCGTCGAAGCCAAGCGCTGCCTTGCCTGCGGGGTGTGTTGTGACTGTCATCTCTGCGAGAGCTCGTGCCAGGCGCACGCCATTGATTACTTCCAGAAGGAACAGACGCTGGAGCTGAACGTGGGTGCCGTCATTTTGGCGCCGGGGTACGAGATTTACGACGCCCGCCTGAGCAAGGACCTTGGGTACGGAAGATTTCCCAACGTCCTCACCTCGCTGGAGTTTGAGCGCATCCTCTCCGCTTCCGGCCCGTACTCCGGCCACGTACTGCGACCCTTTGACCGGGAGCAGCCCAAGCGCATCGCGTTCCTGCAATGCGTCGGCTCGCGCGATTCCAAGCACGATTACTGCTCCTCCGTCTGCTGCATGTATGCCACGAAGGAAGCCATCATCGCCAAGGAACATCTGGGCGAAGGCCTCCGTTGCGACATCTACTACATGGACATTCGCGCCTTCAGCAAGGGGTTTGAACAGTACTATCACCGCGCTGAGGACCTGGGTGTGAATTACATCCGCTCGCGCGTGCCCAAGATCGAAGAGATTCCCGGCACCCGCAACCTGATCGTCACCTCGCTCGGCGAGAACGACAAGAAGGTCCACCAGGAATATGACCTAGTGGTGCTTTCGGTCGGGATGCAGCCGCCGAAAGACGTGGAGGCGCTCGCCGCGCGGATGGGGATCGGCCTGAATGAATTCAAGTTCTGCGGTACGTCGGCCTTCAAACCGGCGGAGTCCTCCCGCGATGGTGTGTTTGTCGCCGGACCGTTCGCCGAGCCCAAGGACATCCCGGAGACGGTGATGCAGGCCGCGGCTGCTGCCTCGCAGGCGATGGGCCTGCTGCACGAGTCGCGCGGGACGCTGATCGAGCCCAAGGTCTATCCGCCGGAAAAGGATGTGACGCAGGAAGAACCCCGCATCGGCGTCTTTGTGTGCCACTGCGGCACCAACATCGGCGGCGTGGTCAATGTTCCGGAGGTGGTTGAGTACGCGAAAGGCCTGCCCAACGTCGTTTACGCGGAGAACAATCTCTACACGTGCTCCAACGACGCACAGGACCGCATCAAGGAGAAGATTCACGAGCACAACCTGAACCGTGTGGTGGTCGCCTCGTGCACGCCGAGGACCCACGAGCCGTTGTTCCGCAACACCATGGCCGAAGCCGGCTTGAATCCTTACCTCTTCGAGATGGCCAATATCCGCGACCAGTGCTCCTGGGTTCACATGCACCAGCCGGTGGAAGCCACGACGAAATCCAAAGACCTGGTGAGGATGGCGCTGGCCAAGTCGAGACTGCTGAAACCGCTGCAGCGCCAGCACCTGAAGATCGAGAAGTCCGCGCTCGTCATCGGTGGCGGCCTCTCCGGCATGACTGCCGCACTGTCGCTGGCCGGCCAAGGCTACGACGCCTACCTGCTTGAGAAAGAAGCTGAACTAGGCGGGCACCTGCGGACCGTCCGCTACATGCTCAACGGCGATAAGCCGCAGGAAGAGCTGGCGCACCTTAAGAACGCAGTGGCGAAGAACAGCAAGGTACACGTGTTCACAGGTGCGGCCATTGAGAGCGTCGAAGGTTCTATCGGCAATTTCAAGACGCGATTCACATCTCACGGTGAGACCAAAGACATCACGCACGGCGTGGCGATTGTGGCTACCGGCGCGCAACAGTACAAGCCAAAGGAATACCTGCACGGCCAGGACGACAGGGTGATGACGCAGCGCGAGCTCGAGTTCCGGCTGGCGGCCGAGAACGGCTTCCTGGCAAGCAGCGGAACCGGACGCGCCAAGACGGTGGTGATGATCCAGTGCGTGGGCTCGCGCGACGCCGACCATCCGTACTGCTCGCGCGTCTGTTGCGCGGATGCCATCAAGAACGCTCTGCGCATCAAGGCCGTCTCACCGGAGACCCACGTATTCATCCTCTACAGGGATATCCGCACCTACGGCTTCAAGGAGAGTTACTACACCAAGGCGCGCCAGCAGGGCGTCGCGTTTGTGCTCTACGACGAGAAGAGCATGCCCGAGGTCGCGCAGAACTCCCACGGGCTCGCAGTCACGGTCCTTGACCAGACGCTCGGCCTGCCGATGGCCATCTCCGCCGACTTCGTGGTGCTCTCCGCCGGCATCCATCCGCGCGAGGACAACAAAGCGATTGCACAGTTCTTCAAGGTCCCGCTGAACAGCGAAGGATTCTTCCTGGAAGCCCACATGAAGCTGCGTCCCGTGGACTTCATGACCGACGGCGTCTTCCTGTGCGGGCTGGCGCATTCTCCGAAGTCGGTGGAAGAGTCGATTCTGCAGGCGCAAGCCGCGTCGGCCCGCGCGGGCACCATCCTCAGTCAGGACAGTATTGAGCTTGAGGCAAACATCTCCCACGTGGTTGACGAGAAGTGCGATGGCTGCGCCTACTGCGTGGACACCTGCCCGTACAAGGCCATCACCCTGCTGGACTACATGTGGGAGGGAGCGGTCAAGAAGGTGGTGGAGACCAACGACAGCATCTGCAAGGGCTGCGGATGCTGCCAGGCGACGTGTCCGAAGGACGGCGTGCTGATCGAGGGATTCACGCTGGATGAAATCCGGGCACAAATCGAAGCTGCCCTCGAGGTAGGGTGATGGAAGACACGTTTCAACCGTTGATCATCGCACTCTGCTGCAACTGGTGCTCTTACGCGGGCGCTGACCTGGCCGGGGTGTCGCGCATCCAGTATCCGCCGAGCATCCGGATGATTCGCGTGATGTGTTCCGGCATGGTCCATCCCAACCTGGTGATTGAAGCCCTCACCAAGGGTGCGGACGGCGTTCTGATGTGCGGCTGTCATATCGGCGACTGCCATTACCAGTCGGGCAATGAGAAGGCGGAGAAGCGCGCCGAAGCCATCAAGATGATGCTCGCCGACTTCGGTGTGGAGGAAGAGCGCTTCCGCCTGGAGTGGGTGTCCGCCGCGGAGGGCCCGCGCTTTGCGCAGGTGGTGCAGAGTTTCACCGAAGAGGTGCAGAAGCTGGGGCCCAGCCCGTACAAGCAGTAGTAGGGTGGTACCGACCTGCCCGTGGGGGGTAGGCAAGGAGTCAGCAAAGATGTGCCCGGGTAGGTGTAGTTCCAAGGAATCAGGCGCAGGTGTATCGAGCGCAGGACAGAGGTGAGGGAAGCAGCCAGGCAGCAGGAATCTCAAGATTGGTAGGGAGGTACAGTATGGCAGTCCGACTTGCCGAAGAGTGGTTCTGCATATGTGGGGGGTGCGAGGTAACGATCCTCGACATCGGCGAACCGCTCATCGACGTGCTCAAGCAGGTGGAGATCGTGCACATGCCGGTGCTGATGGACCACAAGCTCTACGGTCAGACCGGCGAAAACGCAAAGATGGAAATCCCCGAAGCTGACGTCGGGCTGATCGCCGGCGGAATCCGCAACGAGGAGAACAAGGAACTGGCGCTGGAGATGCGTAAGAAGTGCAAGATCCTTATCTCACTTGGATCCTGCGCCTGCTTCGGCGGCATTCCCGCACTCAACAACTTGTACACAACCGAGGAAGTCGTCAACAAGGTCTATCGCGACAGCGTCAGCACGGAGTCGGGCGCAACTCCGAACGAACAAATCCCGGCCTTGACCGACCGCGTCTATGCACTGCACGAGGTGGTGAAGGTGGATGCTGCTCTGCCCGGCTGCCCGACGACGCCGGAGATGGTTGCCGGGGCGATCCTCGCCCTGCTGCAAGGCAAGCCTCTGCCTGCCCTTGCCACTAAGAGCGTGTGCGATGAATGCCCGACCAAGCGCGAAAAGAAGGCGGTCACCACCCTGAAGCGCCGCTTCGAGGATCCGGAGTTCACGCCCGGTGTGCCGCTGGGTGAGATGCGGTGCCTGATGGAGCAGGGATATCTCTGCCTGGGCCCGGCAACACGCGCTGGCTGCAGCGGACACGACGGTGTGCCGCGCTGCATCCGCGCCTACATGCCGTGCGAAGGCTGCTTTGGTCCGCTGTCAGACAAAGCCAATCCCATGGTGGACATGATGGGCGCCCTCTCCAGCATCGGTCTTGATCCCAAGCAGATTCCGGATCGGGCCGCAACCTTCAATCGTTTTGCCGGCGCTGGCCGTCTGCGGCCGACGCCCCCCCGGAGGTAGGCCATGGCAAAGACACTCGTCATTCAGCCAGTCACCCGCATCGAGGGCCATGCCAAGGTCACGATCAACCTCAACGATGCCGGGAACGTGGACACCGCGCGGGTCAATGTCATCGAGTTGCGCGGGTTCGAAAAGTTCTGCCAGGGCCGCCCGGTGGAGGACCTGCCGCGCATCACGCCGCGCATTTGCGGTGTGTGCCCGTGGTCGCATCACCTCGCCGCCGCCAAGGCCACCGACGCCGTCTTCGGCGTTGAACCGCCGCCGGCGGGCAAGAAGCTGCGCGAGCTGTGCAACAGCGCCGCCTACATGGAAGAGCACATTCTCCACTTCTACTTCCTCGCGGGAGCCGATTTTGTGCTCGGCCCGGACGCCGATTACTCCGTGCGCAACGTGATCGGCATCCTCAAAGCAGCGCCTGACATCGCGACCCGCGTGGTGAAGGTGCGGCACATGTGCGCCGAGATGCTCGAGATCCTCGCGGGCAAGGCCATCCATCCCCAGGCTGCGGTTCCCGGCGGGTTCAGCAAGGCTTTGGCGCCCGCCGACCGCGACACCCTGCGCAAGATGGCGGACGAGGCGCTGGACTTCGCCAAGTTCTCCATCAAGTTCGCCAAGGAGAGCATCTTCCCCAAGTACCTTGACATGGTGAAGTCGCTGGGCGTGATCACGACGGGCTTCCTCGGCACCGTCAAGGACGACGGCGCGCTCAACCTCTACGACGGAAAGCTCCGCCTGATGAAGCCCGATGGCACGTACGAGGACTTCGCGTACGACAAGTACACGGACTACATCAGCGAGCACATCGAGTCGTGGAGCTACCTGAAGTTCCCGTATGCCAAGAAGTGGGGCGAGGGCTTTGGGATGGACATTCAGAACCCCAAGGGAATCTACCGGACCAACACGCTGGCCCGCATCAACGTCTGCGACCACTTTGACACACCGCTGGCGCAGGCCGAGCTGGTCGAGTTCCGGCAGAAGTTCGGCCGGCCCGCTCAGTTGACCCTGCTCTACAACTGGGCCCGCCTGATCGAGCTCCTCTACAACGCGGAGAACGTGATTCGCCTGCTCGATGACAAGGACATCACGAGCACGGAGACGCGCGTGCCCGTGAAGGCGCGGGCGGCTCGCGGCATCGGTTGCACGGAAGCGCCGCGCGGCACGCTGATCCATGACTACACCACCGATGCCGACGGCCTGATCACCAACGTCAACCTGGTCGTGGGCACCACCCACAACAACGCTCCCATCAACATGTCAGTCACGCAGGCCGCCAAGTCCGTGATCCACGACGGCAAGTACGACCAGGGAGTGCTGAACCAGGTGGAGATGGCGATCCGCGCCTATGATCCATGCTTCTCCTGCGCAACTCACCGCCTCGACGGCAAGTTGTCGGTGAAGCTGGAGATCTTCGACGCAAAGGGCAAGCTGATGGAAACGCTGGGCAACTGACCCGGCCAGAGGCGACAATGCCGCAGTCCGAACACTCCGTTCTTCCCGACTTCTGTCGGAAACCGACGCTGGTGCTCGGCTGCGGCAATCTCCTGTTTGGTGACGACGGCTTCGGTTGCGCCGTGGTGGAGTACCTGGAACAACACCACGCCGTGCCAGAAGCCGTATGCCTGCTCGACGCCGGCACCAGCGTCCGCAAGCTGCTCTTCACCCTCTGCCTGAGTCCCGTCCGCCCCGAGCGCCTGCTGATTGTGGACGCGATTGACGCCGGGCGCGCTCCGGGAGAGATCTTCGAGATCGATCCGGCCGATATTCCTCCGGTGAAGCTCGACGACTTTTCCATCCACCAATTGCCCACTTCCAACCTGCTGCGTGAATTGCAGGAAAGCTGCGGCGTGGAGGTGCGCGTGCTGGCCTGCCAGACGGGGCCGCTGCCGGAGGAGATCTTCCAGGGTCTGGCCGATGAGGTAAGCGCCGCGGTTCCCCGCGCCGCCGAGTGGCTGCTCCGCGAGTACTTTCCCGCAAAGGTCCAGAGAGACACTCCCAACCAATGCGTCCAGGCGGCGAGCCAGAGCCTGGCTGACTGAATCACGATTTTCTTGATTGGGCCGAGGATCTCGTCCTACGACCCACCCTCGGACCAGCCCGCTATATCCATGCTGATGGCGAGCGCAAGATTTCCCCAGATGTCCACATTCAGACGCGGACGGTGGCCGACCGAGGGTGTTGCTTTGACAGGTGCGACGAGTGGACTCGGATTACTGACCTACGCCCAGGGAAAGCGCAGCTTTCCCGTCGAACAAACGCCGAGACCGTCGCTCTGAGCGACGAGGCCATTGTAGTTGGAAGGTTGCTGGTGGCGGCGAGTGGACTCGAACCACTGACCTACGGATTATGAGACCGTCGCTCTAACCAACTGAGCTACGCCGCCACTCCAGGTGCCGCGATGCGGACGACGACCGCGAAGAGAATCCCGGCACCACAAAAACGGCCCGACGGGAATCAGGCCACCTCCGATTCTAAGCAGGCGTGGGTGGAGTGTCAAACCAGCGCGAAGCGTACAAAGTGCCGGATTCACAGGCTTTTCACCGGTATGTCCGGCGTCTCTTGCAACCGTGAAGACCCTCCCCGGTTGTATGGAGGGCGGCTGCCGGGGGGGAAAGCCCGCCGCGACGGGCCTCCGCTCATCTGGTAAGCTCGCAGGCATGAACGCCATTGCGGTCATACCGGCGCGCCTGGCCTCCACCCGGCTGCCGCGCAAGCCGCTGCGTGAGATCATCGGCAAGCCGATGATCCAGCGGGTCTATGAGGCTGCCGCGGCCTGCACGGGACTGGCGCAGGTCATCGTCGCCACGGATGCCCCCGAGATCGAATCGCTCTGCCGCCGCAACGGCTGGGAGATCCGCGTGACCAGCCCGGACTGCCGCAGCGGCACCGACCGTGTCTTCGAGGTGGCGCGTCAGGTTGCGGCTGATGTCTATGTGAACGTGCAGGGCGATGAACCACTGGCGCGTCCCGAACACATCGAGTCGCTGCTGGCGCTCATGCGGCGGCCGGAGGTCGAGGTCGGCACGTTGGCGACGCCTTGTCCCGCGGACGAGATAAACCTGCCAAGCACGGTAAAGGTGGCGACCAACCTCAGCGGACGTGCGCTTTACTTCTCACGCGCCGCCATTCCCTTCGACCGGGATCAGCGCGGCGAGGTGCGGTATCGCAAACACTTGGGGTTCTATGCCTACACGCTCTCCGCTCTCGAGCGCTTCTGCCGGTGGCCGGAGAGCGAGCTGGAGCGCGCGGAGCGGCTGGAGCAGCTCCGCTTCCTGGCGAACGGCGTGGACATCTGGGTCGCGGAAACGCCATACGACACCATCGGCGTGGATACGGAAGACGACCTGCGGCGGGTGGAAGCGGTCCTGCGTGAACGCGGATAGAACAAAGTCCTGATGGGTGCGGCGACGGAACATCCCGTCGCCGCGTTTTCTTGCGATGTAAGGTTACATGCCCTGTGTACTCAAAGTAAGCTCCGGCAGTGGATACCTTGGCTGCCGGGGGCCCGCTTGGAGCCTATTGAACCGCCGCGTAGGAGTGCAGGCCTGACAACAGGTATGTCACTCCGAAGAATGTGAAGATCACCACTGCAAAGCCGAAGATGGCGAAGTAAGCCGACCGGCGACCACGCCAGCCGTGGGTGATTCGAGTGTGCAGGTACCCGGCATACACTACCCAGGTGATGGCCGCCCACACTTCCTTCGGGTCCCACGCCCAGTACCTGCCCCATGCCTGGTTGGCCCAGTAAGCGCCGGTGGCGATCATCAGGGTGAGGAGCGGGAAGGCCACGCAGATGGTTCTGTAGGTGACCTGATCCAATACCTTGGTCGTGGGCAACATGCGCTGCAGGTCACTGCGGCGCCATACCAGCAGCAGGTAGAGCATTCCGGCGAAGATGCTGCCGATCATGCCGGCGAGGATGAACGGGCTGCCGGGCAGCGCCGTCGGCACCGGGGCCGCAGCGTTCGCCGCCATGTAAACGCCGTTGCGCACGCGTATCACAAACGCCGCCACCATTACTACCTGTAACGCCAGCGTGATGAACATGGCCCTGTTGACGTTGTTGAACATCGCTTCACGCCTCGATTGCCGGGCCACGAAGTGCAACGCGATCGGTACGAGTGTGGAGACGAGCACCAGCACCACCAGCCAGCCAAGATCGGGGATGGTGACAAAGACGCGTTGGCCCTGGTCGTTCGTGATTTCGGCCTTGCGCGCGAGATCATAAGCGATGACCCTGAAATCGCCGCTACTGAAGCGCAGCAACATGGCGGCATAGACGCCCGCCATGCCGAGAGATGTCAGGAGTTGGAAGCTCTCGGTCTTCATGTCGTCCTGCACCAGGAACATCATGGCAAGGGCGAAGCTGACGGCGCAGGCCGCATAGGAAAGCATCGCCAGCGAGACGTGCACATGCAGCCAGGTGGATTGCAGCGCCGGAACCAGCGGGCGCACCTCGCTCGGCATGAGCTGCATGAGGATCACCGACACCACCGCCAGCGGCATGGTAATCGAGCCGATGATCTTGACGCCGTATCCCTTCTCGGCGATCAGGGTCAACAGCGCCACCGTCCAGACGAAACTCAGCAGCATCTCGTAGATGTTCGAAAACGGCGGGTGTCCCGCCATGTACCAGCGATGCCCGCCGGCGACCGTGTTCGCCACCAGGCCGAGGGTCGTCGAGATCGACGCCAGCCTGACATAGCGCTCGATGCCGCTGACTCCGAAGCCCATGTACAGCGCCGCGGCGCCGGCATAGAACACCAGCGCCACGTAGAGCATGTTGCTCTCACCGTAAATAGGCCCGGGGTTCGTCTTCAATCCCAGCATGGCCATGAAGAGCAGAAACGCCATGCCCAATCCCACCAGCACCAGCAACAGATTGCCGGTGGCAGGCTGCTGTCGTTCGATTCGTGCTTCTGACATCCAGGTCCTCCGCAAGCCCGCCGGCTACGCCTTGACGAGCTTCTTGGTTTCGGCCGGCTTTTTGCCGGCGCCGCCGGCGAGCTCCGCCTTGATGAGCTCGACGAGTTCGGCAAAATCCTGTTCGAAGCGGGCACGGTTGCGGTTGGTGGTACCGCCTACCCACACCGCCGGCCCCAACTTCTGGTCCTTCACCACCACCGCCCAGTAGCGGGTGTGCGCCATGAAGAAGACAATGATGAGCCCCAACACCATCAACAACAGACCGCCCCAGAGCGCGGTCTGTCCCGGTATGTAGCTAACCTCAAGCCCGGTGAAGGGGACCATCTTCATGTCAATGGCGGCCCCTTGCTCGGTCGTTCTCACCGCAGCCTGGAACTTGATGGGCGTGTCCTCCGACGTCATATTGAGCAACGAGGGCAGCAGCCACATCTTTGTCTCTTTTCCATCCGGGCCGGTAAGAGAGAGCTGGAAGGCGGGATTGTCGGGCTCCTCCGACTTGGTGAAGACTTCGTGGTCGAGCACGTAGTAGTCGGGGACGAAGCGCAACAGCGCCAGCTTGTAACCGCCGTCGAGCGCCACCGTCTGCCCCGGCGAGAGCAGAACGTCCTTGGCGCTCTCTGCGTTGCCTCCGGTTATGGCCAACAGGTGCACGGTATCCAGCTTGCCGGACGCTCCCATGCTTGACTGGTAGAAGCGCACGCCACGGTAAGTGAGCGGATGATTGACGCTGATTCTCTTGTGCGTGACTTCGCGGCCATCTTCCAGCACCGTCAATTCAGACCAATACTGCTTGGGCATTTCCGTCTCGCGGTTGAGGATGCGCTCGTCGAGCTTGTTGGCGGAAGATTCTTCACCGGAGATCATTTCGCGGACGGTGTAGTTCTCCTGCTTCGCGTCATCACAGCGGATGGAGAACGGCAGAAGGCGAAAAGTACGGCCGCGGCCGGTCTGAATCGTCATACGGTTGCTGCTCTCGCCTTTGGGCAGCATCATGAAGCCGCTGTACCCGCGCAGGTGGCCGAGCCCGTAGCCCAACAGAATGAGAAGCAGGCTGGCGTGCACGACGTACACCGCAAACTCGGCAATGCGATGGCGTTCGGAGTAAAGCGAAACTTCCTCCGCGGCCATCTCACGTTCCACCGGTATCCCCGCCTTGCGGAAGGCGCGCTCAGCGGCCTCAAGGGCCGTGCCTGCGTTCTTCACCGGGATCAGTGCCTTGTGCAGCAGTGCCGCGCGGAAGTGCGGTTCTGTCCGGCGGTATGGACGCGCGTAGTAGCGCCACGCCTTGGGCCAGCGGTCGAGCGACGCGAAAACGATGCTGACGCACACCAGGCCGAGAAGCGCCACGAAGTACCAGGCATGGTAGATGTCGGTGAGCTGGAGCGTATCGAGCACTCGCAGTGTCGAGGACGAGTACGCGCGTTCGATGGTTGCCGGGTCGGAGGTGGGTCTCTGAAGTATGAAGGTGCCCACGGCCATGAGCACAACGACGACGAGCAGCAGGATGATGCCGTTGCGCGGATTTGCCAGCGCACGGAAGAATTTCTGCCAGAGAGACTTCAACGCAGACTCCTTGGGTCTGGATACCCAAGCGAAGAATGCACGTCGGGAGCCATCTTCGGGCAGCCGCGCAACTTCTTGTGGGCAAGGAACTTAGCCAGATTCAGAAAGCCGCCTGGTGGCTCCAGATTGGGTCATATCGCGCACGGAGGTGATCGCGAGCACACAACTCAATGGGCGCGCTGCAGGCGCAGGCCCGATTTCGACAGTCGCTCTTGGCGTATACGCCGCAAGCTCTTTTCTGGAGCTAGAACTCCGCAGATTGCACCTCAGGTGAACCGCTGACCGTTTCATCTTCCCCCATCATTGTTGATTTTCTTTACTATCCGGGCCGATTGCGGCATTTCACCAAGCGGGCTGTGTGAGAAGCCACAATCGCCAGGGAATTGCCGTCTCCGGGGGCGGAAGAAGGGGAGAAATTCCGCGAGGTTTCCCGTGGATAACACGTGTAGTTTCAGTAAGTTGATGGCTTTTCTGTGGATGCCGAGCTGGCCACCAATCACTCGGCTACACAAGTGCTGTTTACCTTCTCCGGAATCTGGAGGGTGTGTGGGGTTCAGGGCGTGGGCGGTCTCGGTTCTGGTTTGCATACTCAGTGTCGGCGCGTACGCCGGCAAACACCCCGTGCCTCTCGACCCGAAAGCCGATCCCGCCACCTGCGTGCAGTGCCACGAGGACAAGACCAAGGGCAAGGCGGTGCACACCGCCATCGCCACGGGGTGCACAAGCTGTCACGAAATCCGGGTGAACAAGGACGTAACCCGCGTCAAGCTGACCACGACCACGACCGGCGCCCTTTGCATCAACTGCCACGCCGACAAGAAGGCCGCCGACATTCACGGCAAAGTCCACCCTCCGGCGGTTCGCGACTGCGTAAAGTGCCATGATCCGCACGTCGCCGAGAACCCCAATCAACTGCTGAAGACCACCAGCGGCGATTCGCGGACCACGAACCTCTGCCTCGGCTGCCACACCACCGGCGTGGATGTCCCCAAGGACGGCAGCCGGCACGCCGCGCTGAACATGGGTTGCGACACCTGCCACGTGACCCACAGGACAGGCGAGCGCGGCAAGCGCGAATTCGATTTTCACCTAAAGAAAGACACCCCGGCGCTGTGCGCAGATTGCCACGACGCGAAAGAGATC
>Ga0209777_10002312_pt1 | contig 25410 bp, 21 predicted proteins | sample FrelakmetHBP12HB_FD_187147 | JGI IMG/M metagenome (GOLD analysis project Ga0209777, IMG submission 187147) | Freshwater lake sediment microbial communities from the University of Notre Dame, USA, for methane emissions studies -HBP12 HB (SPAdes)... | ecosystem: Environmental > Aquatic >... | reverse complement strand
GCCAGAAGGAGAAACTGAAGCGCGACTTCCTGGCGATGTTCAGCCACAAACTCAAGCACCCCCTGACGAGCGTCTCCGTGCGCCTGGACATGATGGACCAGGGCAAGTACGGCCCCGTGCCGCCCGCCATGGCCGACGCCCTGAAGATCGCGGTCGCCAAGATCCGCGAACTCTCCGACCTCATCGAAAAAGTCCTGGCGTACGCGGCCCTCACGGCCACGGAACTGGAGCGGGCGGGGCAGCTCGTCAACGTGGCGGACCAGGTGGAGCGGACCCGCGAGCGGGTGGGGCAGCGATACCCGGACCGCCAGGTGCAGTGGGTTGTCAGCGTGCCGCAGAACCTGCCGCACGCCCGCGCGCCGGAGGAACTGTTGTCGATCGTTGTGGACAACCTGCTGGACAACGCGGTTAAGTTCGCCGGACGCAAGGACGTCTCGGTCGAGGTCAGCGCCAGCGAGATCGAGGACCGCCAGATCCGCGTATCGGTCCGCGACAACGGTCCCGGCATCCGCCCCCAAGACCGCGACCAGGTCTTCTCCGATTTCACCCAGTTGGAGGAGACGTTTACCGGCAACATCACCGGCATCGGTCTGGGGCTGGCTACGGCGAAACGCCTCGTGGAGTCCTGGAACGGCCAGATCGACTTTGAGTCCACCCCCGGCCAAGGCGCCACGTTCTTCTTCACCGTCCCTTCGGAGTTTTCTCCGCCGCGCGAACAGCCCGAGCGACACGGGACGTGATGGAAATGCTCTGTTGTGCCTGAAATGACGGATCGCCGGGCGGCACAGCAGCGGCCGCGGGGGATGATGTGGTCCGGTTCGCTCAGACGCCGTCTTCCGGCATCTGTGGCGGCGGCAGGAGGATCTTCTCGAGGACCACTTCACCGTTGACGGTGGCGAGGCTGTCGATCATGCCGGCGTCCGTGAGGGCGGCCGGGACGGCGGCCTCGGCGTCCAGATGTTCGGCCAGGAAGGCGTTGCCGCTCTCAGCGATAGGGGTGAACTTGAGGAGCATCCGCTGGTCGCCGACCGCCGCCGTCAGCCGCACGGGCGACGCGCCGCCGTGTCGGACGGCCCACCGCCCCGCGGTCTCCGACAGGCGCACCAAGCCCGCCCGCAGCGCCTCGATCTGCTCCGGCGCCAGGTCTGTCCGACAGTAGAGGCACGTGGCCAGCGTATTGGCGGCCTTGAGGTCCGCCAGCGACGCGGCCAATTCCATGTGGAGTTCCAACTGGCCGCAGGCGTCGCGGATCTCGCGGCATTGCTGGATGTCGACGCGAAGCCGCGAGATCAGCCCCTCGGGCGTGAACGGCTTGGTAAGGTAGTCGTCGGCGCCGGTCTCGAAGCCGTGGCGGCGGTCGACGGACCGGTCGAGGGCCGTCAGGATGATGATCGGAATCAGGCGGGTAGAGCGCGCCGACTTCAGTTGGCGGCACAGTTCCAGGCCGCTCATGCCGGGCAGCATGAGGTCCAGCAGGATGGCGTCCGGCGCGCGCTCGGCGATGGCGCACAGGGCCGCCTCGGCGTCTATCGCCTGGACGGGCTCAAAGCCGTAGGCCCGCAGGACGTCGGCCAACAGGTTGTTCATGTCCGGCTCATCTTCGACGATAAGTATCCGGGCCTGGTCTTCACTCGCCATGCTTGCTGTTCCCTACCGCCGCATTCCGACTAGGATACGCCGTCGCGCGGCGTGCGGCAAGTGGTTTTGGAGACAGTCGTGCGGGTTCGGGCTTAGCGCCGCCCGCGGTTTCCGCTATTATGGGCGGATGATGCTGATGATCGACTACCACATGCACTCCACGCACAGCAAGGACGGGCACAACACTGTCCTGGAAGTCTGCGAAGAGGCCCTCGGGCGAGGCCTTCGCGAGATATGCCTTACCGAGCACCTCGACTTCGACCGCCAAGACCCGGACTACGGGTTCCTGGACTGGGGCGCGTACACGGCGTCGGTCGCGGAGGCGCGGGCCCGTTACGCCGGCCGCCTGGTGATCCGGCTGGGCCTGGAGTTCGATTTCCGCCGCGCGTACGGCGGCGAACCGGCCGACGTGCTGGCAAGGATGCCCTGCGACTTCCGCATCGGCTCCGTCCACACGGCCGCCGGGCGGCACCTGTACGACCTTCCGAAGCAGCCGCTGCCGGCGGACTTCGATGTCCGAGGGCTCCAGGCCGAGTACCTGGCCGAGGTCGAGGCGCTGGCGGCCTCGGGCCTCGCGAGCACGATCGGCCATTTCGATTACGTCTACAAGCAACTGCCGGACCTCGTGCGGCCCTGCCGCGATGAGCGGTACTGGCCGCGTGTCGACCGCATCCTGACGCGGTGCATCGCCGCCGGCACGGCCTTGGAGGTCAACACCCACCACATGCTGGACCGGGGCCTCGGGATGGCGGCGGACGCGGAAATCCTTCGCCGGTACCGCGAGTTGGGGGGGCGGCGGGTGACGGTCGGCTCCGATGCGCATCGCCGCGAGGAAATCGCCCACAACTTTGTGGCGGCCGAGCAGGCCCTTCGCAAGGCCGGCTTCGACGCCGTCACGGGCTTTGAGGGTGGGCGGCCATATCCGGTCAGCATTGCCTAGAACGGCGCGCGGCTGGGCAGGCGGTGTACAGTTCATTCTTGACGCCGGCGGCTGTCGCCAATGAAAATGGGCTTATCCCTGAGGGGGACTCTTGATGAGGAGATGAACATGGCCAAGACCGACGACAATCTTCAGGCGGCATTTGCGGGCGAGAGCCAGGCCAACCGCAAGTACCTCGCCTTTGCCCAAGCGGCACAGAAGGAAGGCTTTGCCCAGGTGGCGAGGCTGCTGCGGGCGGCGGCCGAGGCCGAGACCGTTCATGCCCATAACCATCTGCGGGTCATGGGCGGCGTCGGAAAGACCGCCGACAACCTCAAGGCCGCCATCGAAGGCGAGACGTACGAGTTCACCAAGATGTACCCCGGTTTCATCAAACAGGCCGAGAAGGACGGCAACGGCAAGGCCGGCCAGTCGTTCACGTTTGCCAACCGCGTCGAGCAGGTCCACGCGGCGCTGTATCAGAAGGCGGCCGAGGCCGTTGGCAAGGGCAAAGACCTGCCTCAGGCGACCATGTGGGTATGCCCGGTGTGCGGCAACACGTTTGAGGGCGAGCCGCCCGCATCCTGCCCCATCTGCGGGTCGCCGAAGAGCAGTTTCAAGCGCATCGACTAGCTCGCCTGTTCGACGTGCACGGCCGTGACGTCGAGTTCGGCACACTCGGCCGCCGCGCCGAGGGCTTCGGCGATGCTCGGGTGCGTGCGGCCGGAATCGCCGCTGACCCATTCCTTGACGTACAGGCCCGCCTGCGTCCGGACCTCGACCTCGATCGTTCGCCCGTCAACGCGGCGCCACCGGAGCGACACGATCTGCCGATCGCGCACGAGGTCCGGCCGGCGCTTCAGGACCCGCAGCGGCGTGCGCTGCCGAATGGGGCCGACCAGCCCCGCCAGCCGCGCCACAGCCGCGTCGTCCACGTCGCTCGCCAGGCGCACGAGGGCGCGGTAGGTCTTCTCGGGACGCAGTTCCTTCAGGTTCGCCACCATGGGTCTGCGGCAGGGCGCAAGGCCCAGCACCTCGACGCGCCCGGACCGGCTGATCTCGTCCGCCAGGGCCGCCCAGTCCAACCGGCGCCGCCGGGGGCGGAGCACCTGCAACGCAAACGGGCGCTCTCCCAGGCACCGCACGTCCACATCCTCGCGGCCGCAGCCGTGGAAGCGATGGTCCTTGCCCTCGGCCGCGCGGCAGATGGGGTCGCCCACGATGTCCTGTACGCTCGTCGGCGCCGCCGCCCAGCGGCACTGTGAGATGCCGCGGACTAGTTTGCGGTATCGGCCGCACACAAACAGCGGCTCGACCCGAACGGCGACAGAACCGGCGGCGAGGTCGGCGAAGAGCCAGACGTCGGGGTCTTTCGGCGATGCTTCGCGGCCTAGGAGGTCAGCGAGACGCAGGCCGAGGAGCCGGCCGAATTCCTGCCGGCACGGTTCGACGAGGTCTCCGGCGGCCCAGGGGCCGGCCGCCTCGGCCGAGGCGGAGCCCAGCGCCCGCCAGAGGGCCTCCTCTCGCCGGGCAACCTGCGGGTCCGGGCGCGTTGCGACGCCGATCGAGGCAAACTCCCAGCCGCGAAGCGCCTCCGCGGCCCGTGCGGCCCACCCGCCGACGGCCTCGAAGAGTCCGCCGCACAGGCCGCACGCCGCCTGCGGGGCCGGAGCGGCCAGGGCCTCGCGGATCGCCCGGCCCCGCTGGTCGTTGGCCAGGCCCGTATCTGCTCCCGCCACAAGCCGGCCGAGGCAATGGTCGCACAGCGGCCCGGCCCGGAGGGAGTTGGCCAGACCCACCCGTATCTCGGGTCGGGCCAGCACGTCGGCCAGCCGCATTTTCCGCCATGCGCCTTGGGTCATTTCGTGCGTACTACTTGTGGCGTTCCCCGGCTGGTGGAGGTTGTCAACCGCCGCCATAGCCGGTATGATAACAAGCCGCACCGCTTTTTTGCCGAAGAAACGCGCATGGCCGACACGCCACTGAGCCCGGTGAGCAAAATGGAACTCTCGCGGGAGGAAATCTACCGCGAGTGGCTGGGGATCAAGTCGACCACGCCGTCCTATTACGGCCTCCTGGGGGTGCCGGAACTGGAGTCGGATCAACTGGTCGTCCTTCACGCCGGCCGCCGCGTCAAACGCAAGCTCCGGGCCTATCAGATCGGGCAGTACCGCAAGCAGGCGCTGGACCTGCTGGCAGAGGTCGGCCAGGCCATGGTGGTTCTCACGAGCGCGGACAAGAAGGCCGCCTACGACCGCGAACTTCTGACCCGGTGGAAAGCGGCCATCGATGAGTGCTACCGGGCCCACGTCGACGGCGCCGGGCGCGATCCGGGCGTCCTGGAAGCATGGCTGAACGCGTGCGTCCTGCGTGGCGTGCCGGTGACGCGGCTCTTGCCGGCGATGGTCCGCAAGCTGGGGCCAAGCTTCAAGGAGTGGCCGCCCCACGGCGAGCACAAGGTCGGCCTGCCGGTCGGCCTATGGATTTATCGAGATGCCGTTATTCTGGGCCAGTGCCTGCACATCGGGCGCCTGGAGCGGCGCGTCGAGGCCGTCAAGCACATCCAGAAATTGCTCGGTGTGACCGAAGGCCTGGCACGCCTGGTGGCCGAAGAAGTCAGCCGCAGCCTGCACATCTTCTCGCGGGCGCGGCTCCCGGTGGAAGCGAAACGCGACCCGGAAGGCTACCTCGTGCGCGTGGGCCGGCGCATCCACCGCTACGGCGGCCACCTGGGCCGCAACGCCGAAATCCTGGCGACGATCGCGTCGCTCCTCGGGATGCACCGCAAGGTCATCGATAAGGTCGCCGAGCGCCTCAAGCAGCCCGCGGGCGAGGTGTCGGCGGCCCGCAAGGCGGCGCTGGCCTCGAAGAAGGCCGCCCGAGATGCCAGGACGATTGTCCGGTGGCTGCGAAGCCGCCCCCAAGTGGCCATGGTCGGCGCGGCCGTTCTGGCGGGGATCCTGGTCCTGGCGCTGGCGGCGGTGGTGGTGACCGGCCTGTGGAACCCGTGGGGGAAGAAACCCGGGCCGCACAAGCCGGGTACGGTCGAGGCGCCCGGCACTGTGGTGACGCCCAAAGTGCGGTCGCCGGCCCGCCCCGGGGAGCGGGCAGCGCAACCTCAGCCGACGGAGACAGAGCCGGCGCCGACGGACCGGCAGTCGCTCCAGGAATTCATCAAGAAGTATCCGTCCGCCGCGCGGCCGCCCACCGAGGAAGAACCGCGGCCGCCGGCCCCTCCGCCGACAGTCGCGGAGCCGGGGCCGAAGCAGCCTCCGGAGAAGGCCCCTCCCGGCCCGAGTAAGGCGCCGACGTCGTTCTTCAGCATTCCGGCGGAGCGCGCCCCTGACAAGCAGCCTGTCGCGCCGGCGCCCCCCAACCCGTAGCACGAGTCCGCGCACATGCTGTGGGTGTAGCGCACGATCCGCAATCCTGGCTGTGGCACGTTAGCGCCCGCGGCCTGCGCCCGGCGTGAGGCGGCACCTTACTTGAGATCCTGGTACAGACGCTTCAGCTCTTCCTTGCGGCATGCGACGTTCTGGAAGATGGGGTTGTCCGTATCGGGAACCATGTTGAGGATTTGGCTGTAGGTTGCCAAGGCTCGCTTCGGGTCGGACTTCTCTTCTGGGCCGGCGGCGTTGTCGTAGAGGCGTTTGATCGTTTGTATGAGTTCTTCGAGGGCTTGGCGATACACCTTGTCCACGCTGGAGTCCTCGAAGTAGCTGCGGTCGCCGTTGTAGGCCAGGGCTTTCTGGAAGAGCCGCACCGCGCCGAACAGGGCGGCCTGTTTATCCGGCAGGTTGCGGACGCGGTAGAGTTCCAGCGCCTGTTTTTCGCACTGCTTGCCGACGGTCGGGTTGACCTCCTCAATGGTGAAGGGATACCCGGGCTGCGCCTTCTTGGCCTCCAGGAACTTCACGTCGAGGGCCTTGCGGATGCCGACGATACGAACGGCCTTGCCCGATTCCAGGTCGGCCTTGGGTATCAGCCTTGGGCCGGTCAGGTCTTCGACATAGACTCCCTGGGCGTCTTCCCTGAGGATCCGCAGCGGCTTGGTGCCGGATTCGGGGCGGATGGCGTCGTCCATGCCCATGATGGGGACGCCGCCGCCGACCTTTTCGGGGCCGATGTACTTGTAGTAGCCCACGACCGCAGCGACGACCACCATGGCGGCCAGGTAGATGCCCAGGCCGATGAAAATGCCCTTGCGGCGCTGGAAGAGCGACGGCTTGTTTTCCTGCGGCTCGTCGCCGGCCTCGTCGCCGGCCTCGCCTTCCTCCGGGGCGCCCGTGCGGCGGCGGAACTGGGGCCGGCCCGTGCTCGACAGGGTGACCGATTCCACGACGAACCGGAGGCGCGTCTTGGCGCCGATGCGGATTTCGTCTCCGTCGGCGAGGGCGACGTCGTCGGCGGGCTTCTTATTGAGGAGCGTCCCGTTCGAGCTCAGGTTCCGAAGGTACCATTGCTCGGCTCGGCGTTCGATGCGGCAGTGATGGCGCGAAATGGCCGTCTCGGAAAGGACGATGTCGCAGGCCGGGTCGCGGCCGATGGTCGTCGTGCTCGGCGCCACCCGCAAGGTCTGGCCTTTCTCCGGGCCGGCCACGCACTCCAAGTGCGCCTTGGCCAGCGTCGAAGCGGCCACGTTGACGGGCCGTGCGGCCGGAGGGTTCTTTCCGTTCTCTTTTTCGCCAGCCATCGGGTCCTCTCGTGCCTCTCCTGCGGCGTGTCGGGGGTGAAAGGCCCGCAACCGGGCCATCCGCCCGCGTTATGGTATCATGGCGGGTGAGGGCCGTCAACTCGGCCGTCAACTCGGCGACGCTTGACAAGCGGCCTGCGGTTCCTAGAATGTGCAGACAGCCGCATAATCTTGCGAGGCGGGCGAATGGCCGAAAGACCGAACAGAACCGAAGAGCGTGCCGTCGGCATCGACTTGGGCACGACCCTGTCCAAGCTGGCCGTCGTGGACGAGTCCGGGCGGCCGGTCCTCGTGCCGAACGCCGAGGGGGAATTGCTGACGCCCTCGATCGTGGCGTTCACGCAGACGGGCGTCCTGGTTGGCCGCGACGCCAAACGCGAGGCCCTCGCCAATCCTGCTCGCGCCGTCATGCACGTCAAGCGCCAGATGGGGAACCCCAAGTGGCGCTTCAAGGTGGACAACGAGACGTACACGCCGGAGTCTGTCTCGGCGTTCATCCTGAAAAAGGTCAAGCAGGACTCCGAGGTCCACATCGGCCCCATCCGCCACGCGGTGATCACGGTGCCGGCGTATTTCGACGATGCCCGCCGCAAAGCCACCGAGGACGCCGGCGCGATCGCCGGCCTGGAGGTCCTCGACATCATCAACGAGCCGACCGCCAGCGCACTGGCCTACGGTCTGGCGCGGGCCCAGGAGGATGGCATCTTCCTGGTCTATGACCTGGGCGGCGGAACGTTCGATGTGACGGTCATCGAGAAGAAGGGCAACGAGTTCATCACGCTGGCCACCGACGGCGACGTGGAACTCGGCGGCAAGGACTGGGACGAACGCCTCGTCAACCATCTGGCCAACAAGTTCCAGATGGAATTCAAGTTGAACATCCGCGAGGACCCCCAGGCGATGGCGTACCTGTACGTCAGCGCCGAGGAAGCCAAAAAGACCCTCAGCCGGCGCGAGAAAACGACCGTTCCCGTCAGCTACAAGGGCCAGTGGGGCAACTACGACGTCTCGGTCCATGAATTCGAGGCGCTGACCGAGGACCTCCTGGCCGTGACCCAATTGACGACCGAGATGGTCCTGGAAGAGGCCGGCATCACGTGGGACGGCGTGAGGCGTATCATCCCGACGGGCGGGTCGGCCCGCATGCCGATGGTCCAGCGGCTGCTGGAGCGCATGGCCGACAAGCCCGTGCAGAACGACGTGCCGGTGGACGAGACGGTGGCCGCGGGGGCCGCTATCCACGCCGCCATCTGTGCCATGAAAAGCCCCGACCGGATCCAGGAATTCAGCGCCGAGGCCGCTGAACGCCTGGGCAAGGTCCGCACGGTCGACGTGGCGGCCCACGCCCTGGGCCTCGTCATCAAGGACGTCCGAACGCTCCAGTACCGAAACGACATCCTGATTCCCAAGAACAGCCGTCTTCCGGCCAGTGTGACCAAGACCTACCAGACCTCGGTCGAAGGGCAGCAGAAGATCGTCCTTCAGGTCGTCCAGGGCGACGCCCCTGACCCGACGGCGAATATCACCATCGGGATGGTCGAGGTGACGGGCCTTCCCGCGGGCCGCCCCGCCGGGGCCCTGGTCGACGTCACCTACTCCTACGACCGCAAGGGCCGGATCCACGTCACAGCAAAAGACCAGCAGACGGGCACGATGGTGGCCGCCGAGATCGCTCGCTCGGCGGGCCTCAGGGCCGACCAGGTGGCCGAAGCGGCCAAGCGGCTGAGCCTCAAGACCGTCGAGTAGTCCGGAACCGACGCCGCGACAGGGAATGCAAGAGCCCCGGGAGGCGCCGTCGTCGCCACGCCGTTTCGTGGTCAGTCTCCCGCCGCCGCTGTTTTGGCCCCGGCCGGCTATTATTCCGGTTACGCTTTGCACTTGGCAGTTACTAACCAAGGGGGGAGGCAGGAGAAAGCGCCGGGATTGCTGGTTTTCGGGTGAGATTTGGTCGTATAATATTAGTGTCAGAGGAAGGAAGTGCGCGCCATGGCAATCGCGCAAGCAAAACCCGCGCTGGCGAAAGCCGCGCCGACCCGTGCCGTTATCCGGCTCGAGGAGATCTTCGAGCGGACGATCCTCCATTTCCTGGAGCCGGTCGGCGAGTTCTTGCGCGACCCGACCGTCACGGAGATCATGGTCAACGGCCCCGACGAGATTTACATCGAACGGCGGGGGCAACTGACGCTGACCGAGGCGACGTTCCCGAGCGAGGCGGCCTTGATGGCGGCCATCCGGAACATCCTTCAGTTCGTCGGCAAACGCATCTCCACCGAGGTCCCGATGCTGGACGCGCGGCTGCCGGACGGCTCGCGCGTGCACGTGGCCATGCCTCCGTGCTCTCGCAGGGGCATCCTCCTGACGATCCGGAAGTTCTCGCGCCAGGCGTTCGACATGGACTTCCTGGTCTCGACCGGGTGCCTCTCGGAACTGGCCCGCGACTTCCTCCAGTTGTGCATCGTCACCGAGAAGAACCTTCTGATCAGCGGCGGCACGTCGAGCGGCAAGACGAGCCTGCTGAACGTCCTGTCGGCCTACATCCAGGCGGACCGGCGGATCGTCGTCATCGAGGAATCCAGCGAACTCCAGCTCCGCCAGCCGCACGTCCTGAGCCTCGAGACCCGCGGGGTGGACCGCTACGGGAAAGGCGAAGTGACCATCCGCGAACTCTTTAAGCACAGCCTCCGCATGAGGCCCGACCGGGTCATCGTCGGCGAATGCCGCGGCGGCGAGGCCCTCGACATGATCCAGGCGATGACCAGCGGCCACGCGGGGTCCATGACGACACTGCACGCCGATTCGCCGGCCGACGCGCTGCACCGCCTGGAAACCATGGCCCTCATGAGCAACATCGTCATCCCGCTCTCGGCCCTGCGGGCCCAGGTGGCCTCGGCCGTTCACGTGATCATCCAGGTGATGCGTTTTTCGGACGGCTCGCGGCGGGTGGTCCAGATCAGCCAGGTCCTCCCGCTCGACACGCACGGCCGCTACCAGACGGAAGACCTCTTTGTCCTGCGCATGCCGGAAGGCGAGCGGGAACTCGCCAAGGCAAGGCTGGAGTACACCGGAACCAAACTGGAGTTCCGACACGAGGTGTCGGTCCAGTCGGCCCTCCGGAACTTGCCAAGCCTGGAGCCCATGGTGGCCGATAAATAGGGGCGAGAGAGCGAAGCCATGATTCGGCTGATGTTAATGTCTTGGCGCCGGCTTGGGGCGCGGTTGGCTTGCGCGCCGGGCCCGGCGGCGCGGCTGCACCGCGACCAGCAGGGCGGCATGCTGGAGTACGCCATGGTCTTTGCGTTCGTGGCCGTGCCGCTCGTCTTCCTGCTCGAGTACATGCTCGAGGTCCTGTCGGACTATTTCGGGCTGCTGGCGTACTATGTCACGTGGCCGTTCCTTTAGCAGGGCGGCAACGGAAACAAGGAGACGGTCGGGTTCCCCGAAGAGGGGTAGTCAGAGGCAAGGAGAAACGCCATGAGCACGATTATCCGTCAGTTGAGAAGGTTGCACCAGGACGAGCGAGGCGCCGAGGGCCTGGAGAAGCTCCTCATCGTCGCGGCCATCGTTCTGCCGCTGCTGGGCCTCCTGATCATCTTCCGTAACGAGATCAAGACGTGGGTTACGGATCTTTGGAAAGAGGCCAAGCAGGATGCCGACCAGAACAAGACAGACTACTTCGGCGGCAAGTTGAACTAACCCTCGGCGTCGCGACATCGCGGGGTACCGCCCGAGCACAGCGAGCGCGCGGCCTTTGCCGCGGCGGGCGTGTGCCTGCGGCGGCCTTGTGAGGCACGAGCCGACGGACGGCAGGCCGGGAGACCGATGACCTGGGAATACGTGGCGTGGGCGGTGCTGGCCGCAGTGTTGATTGCGGCGGCGGTCTTTGACCTCCGCCGGGGCGCTGTCTATAACTGGCTGACATATCCAGCCATTCTGGCCGGCCTGGTGCTCGGGGCCGTCCAGGGGGCAGCGTCCGGCGACACGGTCGGCGGGCTCATGGACCACGTCGTGGGTTTTGGATTTGGTTTCGGCGTTCTGCTCGTGGCGTACTTGGTGGGAGGGATGGGCGGCGGCGACGTCAAACTCATGGGCGCTGTCGGCGCCCTCGTGGGGTGGCCGGCGGCGCTTCATGCGGTCTTTTACTCGTTCCTCGTGGGCGCGGCCTTGGGGCTTGTCCTGGTGGTTTGGCGGGGGCGGGTGCGCATCCTGCTGCGGCGGCTTTGGATGGCCATCCGAATTCTCCCTCTGCCGACGGCCACGCTGGACGAGGCCGCGGGCACGCCGACGCTTCGCGTTCCGTTCGGGTTTGCAGTCTGCGTCGGCACGCTATGGTACCTGGCGGAAAGAATCCTTGGCGGGTCGCTCCTGGACGCCGTGTGGCGCCTGGTGTGACCCGCTCCGGTGGCGGTCAGAAAGAGTGAGGTTCTTACCGTGAATCGCACGCCCAAGCGGAGTCTGATCGTGCTCGCCGGGGCGAGCGCGCTTGCAACCGTCGGGATAGTCTGGCTGGCCGTGAAGACCTCATGCGAACTTCCCGAATGGGCGTTGGCGGCGGGCGCCAGCCCCCTGGCCATGCGGTGCCTGACAATCATGGCCGTCGGCATGGTGGCGCTGGGGCTCGCGCTGGCGATCCTGATTCGGGTCCGGCCGCGTACGAGGCCGGCCGGCTTCCGCGGGTTCAACGGCGACCAGGGCGGCACGGCCGCCATAGAGATGGCCTTCGTCTTTCCGCTCGGCCTGATGATCTTCCTGCTCGTGATCCAGGCGGCCCTCGTGTTCAATGCGAACATGGTCGTTCACTACGCGGCGTATGCGGCCGCACGCGTGGCCGTGGTGGTTGTGCCGCTGAACCTGGTACTCGGCAATGATCCGGTATTTCCGGAGAAACGCAACTGGGTCCGGAACCCCGACGTGTCGTCGGTCGAAAAGTCCGATAAGCTGGAAATGATCCGCCGGGCCGCCGTGATGGCCGTCATGCCCATCAGCGCGAAGGCCGCAAGCGGGACCGCGCCGGACACCACGGACATCAGTGCCAGGGTCGCAAGCGAGCCTACCGCGGCCTTCAAGCACCTCGGCGTCAATGACCAGCGGCCGTGGTTCTACGTGGGGACCAAGCCCTCTTATCAGGGCCTCTTCAGCCGCGCCAAGGCACAATACGATTACGCCAACGGCGAGATCACCACCACCGCGGACGGTACCATCAAGGTGACGCAGATCGAACTGGCCAAGCCGTGGCACTGGAGCCATGGCCGCGACCTGCACTGCCCCTACGTCAATTCGAAATCCGGCGTTGGGGACACTTGGTGGGATCCGATCTACTACTGCCCCACGGTACTGGACAATGACGTGCCCGACGCACGTATGGACTACGACTACGACCACTGGGGTTGGCATGACGGCATGTGGCACGACGAGCAACTGCACGTGCGGCTGACGTACCAGTTCCTCATGGAAATACCGTACGCCAACCGGTTTATGGGGGACGAGGTCCAGGTGCCGGGGCGCACGGGCAAGCAGTACGCGACGCAGATTCAAGTGGACATGACGCTCTCGAACGAGGGCGAGCTTGAGTTGAAGCCTCTGGATTATGAGTGGCCGTTCGGCACGTGAGCCGGCGGACAACGAGTGGAGATCGATACCGACCATGGCGGAGCAACCTTTTTCGAGTTCGTTGAAACCCGGCGTCCTGCTCGGCAAGTACGAGATCCGCGAGCAGGTGGCCGCGGGCGGCATGGCCATTATCTACAAGGCCTATGACGCCGCCCTCGACCGCTACGTGGCCATCAAGCAGATCGCCCCCCACCTGGCGCTCGACGAGAAGTTTTCCGTCCGCTTCCGCACCGAGGCCCAGACCCTGGCGCGCCTGTCCAGTTCCCAGGCCAACATCGTCCACGTCCACGAACTCCTTCAGCAGGACGGCCAGTTGTTCCTCGTCATGGAGTACGTCGAGGGGACGACCCTGCGGGCTATGATGGACAAAGGGCCCATCCCGTTCCAGAGCGGCCTCGGGGTCATGCTCTCGGTCGTCCTGGGCCTCAGGGCCATGCACGCCCAGGGGATCGTCCACCGGGACCTCACGCCCAACAACATCATGACGGCCAAGGACGGGGGCCTGAAGATCACCGACTTCGGCCTCATCGGCCATTCGGGCGGCCGGACCAGCCTGCCGATGGGCACCACCAAGTACATGGCGCCTGAGATGTTCACCGGCGCCCCCGTGGACCCGCGGGCCGACCTCTACAGCCTTGGCATGATCGCCTACGAGATGTTCGCCGGGCCGGAGAAGTTCGCCGACGCGTTCCGCGACGTCCTCAGGGACGAAAAAGCCCAGCAGGTCCGCTGGATGCACTGGCACTCGAACCTCGGAATGCAGGCCCCGCCTCTGAAGGACCTGCAGCCGGGCATTCCGCCGCTGATCTCCAAGGTGGTCGAGCGGCTGATGGACAAGGACCCGTCGAGGCGCTTCGCCTCCGCCGACCAGGTCGTCAAGTGGCTCCGCAAGATCTTTGTCATGAACGTCCAGGCCAAGAGCGTCACGGTGGACGAGAACGAGGCGATCGAGAAAGAGATGGAGGCCGACACGGCCGCGCCGGTGTCGCTGGGGCGCGCCGGGGGGGCGTCGGCGGGCGCCGCCGGCGGCGCTGCGGCGGTCGGGGCGGCGGCCGAGACGGGCGAGAAGACGGCGCCCATCCCGAAGCCGGCCATGACGTGGCAGCGGGCGGTCTTCTGGGCGGCGGTGATCTTCGTGCCGCTGGCCCTGGCCGGCGGCGGCCTCATCTGGTGGAAGCACGGCGAAGTCATGCAGCGCCTGAACGAGGCGGAGGCCAGGATGCACGCGGCCAAGGACCTCTTCGATCGCGGAGAGTTCCCCGCCGCGGCGCAGGCCTACCTGGAGATCTTCCAGAAGTTCTCGGACATGAGGAACATCGCCATTGCCGCCGATCAGTATGCTACCATGTCGCGGGCCGAGGAGGCGCTTGCCAAGAAAGACTGGGACAGGGCCGACAAGTTCGCCAACGACGCCCAGGCCAGGGATGCCCCCCCCGCCTGGCAGAACGAGTTCCGCGTCCGGTTCCAGAAATTCCGAGAGGTCGAGGAGAAGCTGAACCAGACGGACGCGGCCGAGAAGGCCGGCGACTTTGAGAAGGCCAAGACCGTTATCACCGAACTCATGACCCGCTACCCGGAACTCAAACTCAGCGATCGCATCGTCCAGCTCCAGGAGAAGATCGTCCTGAGGGAGTACCGCGCGCTCGTGGACCAGGGCAAGCAGGAGTACAAGAATCGTAAGTATGCCGAGGCCCGGGCCTTTTTCGACAAGGCCCGCCAGCAGCGGGAAACGCCGGAGATTCTCGAGTTGTTGCAAAAAGTGGACGTCGCCACGAAGCTGACGGAGAAGTATACGGAGGCCGAAAAGGCCGCCGCCGCCGGCAAGTGGACCGACGCCGCCAACGCCTACGAGGTGTGCCTGAAACTGGCCCCGTCCGAGATCTACCGCACGAAGATGAACAACGCCAAGGCCGAGGCCCTGGCCGCCGATGCCCGGACCTTCATTGAGAATAAACTCTTTGATGACGCCAAGAAGACGTACACGGAAGTCCTTGCATTGAATCCGCAGCACGCAGAGGCGCGGAAGTTTCTGGGCGACCTGGGGCAGGCCGAGAACCTGGCCCGGTTTACCAAGGCCGGCGACGACGCCAAGGCCGCCGAGCAGTGGGACGCCGCCATCAACAGCTACAACCAGGCCTTGGCTGTGGCGGGCGCGGCGGACGATGCCGCCCGCAAGGTCCTTACCGAGAAGGTCAAGGAGTGCCAACTGCGGTCGGCCCTCGGCAAGTGCCGCGAGGCCCTCGGCCGGGACGATTTCCCCACGGCCGAAGAGTACATTGACATTGCCAAGGGCCTGGCGCCCGACAACCAGGAGGTCAAGGACCTGGAGGCCAAGATCATAAGCCGCAAACAGTACGTGCAGCGCCTGAACACCGGCAAGGAACTCCTCCAGCAGGCCAATTACGTCAAGGCGCTGGCCGAGTTCCAGGCGGCCCAGAAGATTGAGAACACGCCCCAGGTGCAGGAGCTCATCCGCGAGTGCCAATACCGCCGCTACATGGCCCAGGGCAACGTGCTGTACGACGGCAAGAGATTTACCGAAGCCGCGGCCATGGTCAAAATGGCCCGCACGTATCGCGATACGCAGGAGGCCATCGCTCTTGAGGCGTTGGCACGGGCGGCTGCGAAGAAACAGGAAAAGGCGCAAGGTGGAACATGAAACACGCAGACCGTTCGACGGGCGGGTTCGCCGGCCTCAGGGGCGCGGCGGCCAGGTTCCACGCGCACCAGGGAGGCCAGGCCATCTACATCGTGGTCATGTATATGTTTCTGCTGCTGGGGCTGCTCCTGCTGGTTATCAACAGCGGCGAGAAGGTCAACCACAAGATCGAAATGCAGGGCGCCGCCGACTCCGTCGCCACGACTGGCGCCGCGTGGTACGCGCGGGGCCTCAATGTGGCCTCGATGTGCAACGTCGGCGAACTCCAACTGCTTTCCACGATTAATCTGTGCGACACGCTCGAGACGGTCACGCCCGCGGCCGTGGAAAACATCGACAGGCTCCACAAGGACGTGCCGATTGACCTGCGCCTGACGGACCCGAACGCCTCCTCCCCCGACGGAAACATGTTCCTGGTCGCCGGCAACGCCGCGACCGAACAGCAAGCCATCCACCAGTTCGCCGACATCGTCCAGGCCATCAGTTGGCCGAGGTACCTGAACTACAGCGGCGGCGTCCTCTGGGATTGCATGACGCTCCTGGACGGCTTCTCGCACGCGATGATCCGCGACACGCCGCGCGCCGCCTGCCGCGAGGCCGCCGACATCGCCAAAAAGAACCATGCCGACTTCGGCTTCATGACGCCGTTCTGGCCCAAGTTGCCGATCGAAATCGGCGTGTTCCAGGACTTCAAGGACCCGATGCGCCTCGGCAGGATGCCGCAACGCCTCCTCGGCCGCCGCATCGGCGGTTTCCGCTGGGGGGTGATGAACTACCAGGGCTACGGCAGCACCTTCCTGGACGACCGTGATAGCCTGCGTCACATCGGCGGCTCGATGGGGCCGTGGAGCTTCTGGCGCGAACCGTTCGTGGAGTCGCGGCCGATGGGCCTGTTTGACCTCAGCGGGTTCGGCGACCTCTTTAACGCCGTCTCGTCGATGAAGTTCGAGATGCTCTTCGGCAACGCTGAGGACAAGGCATCCCTCCGCAACTGGTCGTATAACTATGACGAAGCGAAGGCCCTGTCGGTGGGCGAAATCCGCCGGACGTGGTGGGAGAGCGTCACCTTCTACGCACGCTACGTGGACAATGAAGAGATGGAGCCCTTCCCGCCCCCGGCCTCAGGCGCGTGGACGGCCAAGAAATGGGGTGTCAACAGCCCCTACCTTTATCCCAGCACCAGCACGGTCCCCAACCGAAGCCCCTGGCCGCCCAACCCCAGCCCGAAGTGGCCGAGCGTGGCCGGTTACACCCGCGCCACGGAGGGCTACCAGGGGGCCGACCCGCGCAGCAACGTCTGGTACAGGGTCCAGCGTCAGTCCATCGATCCTAAGCAGATGGGCAGCGATCTTTACAGGCACCTGGGGATCCCTACGCCGCCGCACGCGCCGCCCTACACCGCCGACGAATTGGCGCCCTATGCGAAGACCTGTTATTGGCGCGTGACGATGCTCCGGTTCAACGGCGCCGAACTGGCGCCCGACACGGCCCTCCACCGCCAGTACATGCCGGCGCTCGGCCAGACCCCCGACATCGCCCCGACGTTCCTGAAGCTGGACGAGGGCGACAACACTATGGAGTGCATCGAGGGCCCCAATGGCCTTTTCACCTTCAACGGGTACGCCTACCGCGCCGCCAAGGCGACCAACTGGACGCAGCGGTTCATCAACCCCAACCCGACCGAGGCGGTCGTCTGCTATGCCCAGGCCCGCGTGTTCAATCCGGCCAGTTGGGACCTCTTCACGCAGGCTTGGCGAGTCAAACTTATGCGGACGGAGACGTCCTACAACGACGACCGCACACACGACCCCCGCTGGGGCGTAATGCTTAGCGAACTCAAAAAGGGCATCCCCTCGCAGGCGGCACAGACCGTCGATGGCCTGAACGAGCAGCACGTCAAGCCGGTGCTCGAAACGATCGAGTCCTACACGGCGGAATTTGTCAGGGAGGTCACCCATTGAAAACCACCGCTCCTAACCACGGCGCACGCCGCAAGGCGCGCGGCAACGCGCTGCTGGAGTTCCTTCTGACGATCCCGATTATCGTCTTTGTGGCCGGCCTGACGATCACCATGTCCATGGCGATGCTCGCGAAGCAGAAGGCCCTCGTCGAGTCCCGCCATGAGTTGTACCAGCGGTCGCAGAGCGGCTGGTCCGCGATGAAACTGGAGGGGTGGGACCCGGGCTACTCCGCCCCCGGCGCGGGCGGCGCCAACCTGCCGCGCGGCTACGGCGACGACCTCACCCGCCTGAAGCCGGAGATCGAGCCGTCAACGATCGCGCGGGTCCGCAACCCCGACGTGCGCTCCTTCTGGCAACTCATCTGGGACAACCTCCCGGGACGGTTCACGACGAAGTCGACCAAGACCTTCAAGACGGCGCCCATGTGGAATTTCATCGAGACGTCGGCCCAGGCCAATCACGAGCGTGACTCCAGCGCGTGGCACTTCTGGCACATGGATGTCTGGAAGATCGCACGCGCCGGGCCGCTCCACGAGGTCTTCCAGGCATTCCAGCAGAACTTCAGTATGGACGTCGCGCCGCACATCGTGCCCACACGCAACGACATTTACACCCGATGGTGGCACGCCCAGGACATGCTGGGCCAGATGGGCCAGAACTTGCAGACCGGCGGATGAGACCGATGACGACCCCGGAAGTCCGGAACGCGCCGCCCGACTCGCCGCCGCCGGAATCGGCCAAACGCAGGACCTTCGTCTGGCGGATCGCGGCCATTGCGCTCATCTTTGCCGCCATGCTCGGCCTGGCGCATTTTTTGAAGAACCCGTCGCGGCTGGGGGGCAATGCCGATGCCACCGCCGCTGCAAAGGCCGGCGAGGACCCGTTCGCACCGGTCCTTGACAAGCCGGCTCCACACCCCGACGACCGCGGCAAAAAGATGCAGGACCTCCGCAAGGTCATGGGCGGCGTTGTCATGGCGGCGGCCGACGAAGAGGGCCCCTACAACGACCCCGCCAACCAGGACCCCGAGGAAAGGCGCCGCTTCCTGGCGGGCGTCTTCGGGTTGCCGTTCGAGTATCCCAAGAGCGAAGTGCTGCCGGACCTGGTCCCCAAGAACGCCAGCGTGCTCATGGTTTTCGAGGACCCGGCCGGCCGCGGCCGGCGGGTCGTCCTGATGAGCGTGCCCGGCACCATCGACGAGGCCCTGGCGGTGATCCACAACCAGTACAAGGCCGCCGGCTACCAGACGCCTGAGGCGCTGGATCCGTCGGCCCAGACCGACCAGGGGTGGCTTGTGCGTTTCACGAAGGGCAACCGCGACCGGGTGGTCTACGCCCGCCCTCGCAACTCGGGCAAGGAAACATTGGTAGCCGTGTACGACGAATCCCGCTAGAATTGCCGTAGGTTGCGGCTGCGCTGCCGGCCCAACCGCGGCCGAAGTCCGGGGCTGTCCGATTGGCCCGACTCGTGCTTCGCAGCGAAGCGCTGCTTCGCAGAGTAGCATAAAGGAGTGTTCATGGCAAAGTCAGGTCCGATGCAGTTGATACCGAGCGGGGGCGTGCTGGCGGCGGCGCTCGGCGCCGGCCTTGTGGCGGCCATCCTCATCAACATCTATGCCAGCAGCATCCGAAGCCAGTACGAAGACGGCTCGAAGTTGTTCTATGTCCTCAAGGACAACGTGGCCGCCGGCAACCCCATCCAGGAGCAGAACCTTGACCGTGTCCGGATCCCCAAGCCCATCCTGCCGGCCTTTGAAAAGGTGGCCGTCACGGCGGACGAGCAGGGCCGCACCGTCATCGGCCGCAAGGCCCCCAGGGACCTCAAGAAGGGGATGTTCCTGTGGTTCTCCGACTACATCGACATCGGGATTGGAGAGGTCCGCAATATCCCGAAGAACCATGAGATCATCACGATCCGCGTCGACCCGAACACGTCGCTCGGCGTGCAGCTCCAGCCGGGCTCGTACGTGAACATCCGCGGGCTCTTCGACACGAGCTCCGACCCGCGGAACCCGCGCTACGAATCGCTGGACGTCATGAAAAGCGTCCAGGTGCGCAGCCTCGGAGGGTCGCTGGGGGCGCCCGAAAAGAACCGGTCGTACGACAACATCCAGATCGTCATCCCCTCGGTCCAGGCCCGCCAGATGCTGCAGGTCCAGAAGATGCTCCAGTCGGGCTTCTTCACGCTCGGCGAGGTGGGAACGCCCGACACGGTCCTCGAGCCGAAGATCGAGAAAGAGGTGCTGGACCTCATGAACCGCGTGCGCCCGGCGACGACGCCGGGGACCGGCGCCGGGCGGCCCCAGACTACGCCGCCTCCGCTCCCCGCCCCGGAACCGACCGCGCCGCCCGTCCCGGTCATGCCGTAAAGGAACGCTTGCTCCATGCGGGTCATTGCCTACAGCCAGTTGAGCGACGTGCGGCAGGAAATCGAGATGAAGTCCGACATGCTGCGCGTCGGTCGCGATCCGGCCAACGACCTGGAATTGCCCAGCCCGTTCGTCTCGCGGGAGCACGCACGCATCCTCCGCAAGGACGGCGAGTACTTCATCGAGAACGTCGGCCTCAACGGCACCCTGGTCGACGGCCAACTGGTCGGCGTGGGCGAGCAGGTTAAGATCGCCCCCGGCCAGGAAATCCACATGGGCGAGTGGGCGCTCTACCTGGCGGGCGACGAGGCGGCCAAACCGGCCGACAAGATGGGCCACATCCGCCGCGAACGCACGCCGCTGGCCAAGGCGATGGAGGTCGAGAAAAAGGCCCACTCCGAACTCCTGCGGCGCCTGAACCTGCGGACCATCGAGGTCGAGGCCCAGAACGATCCGCGCTACGTCGCCCACATCAAGGCCCACCTGGGCGCCGTCCTGGACGGTTTCACCAGCGAAATCGACGACGAGACGGGCTGGTTCCTCGTCGAGCAGCAACTGAAGCGCGACGTCATCACCGAGATCTCCCGACGCTCCGGCTCGAAGATGCGCCCGCCCGTCCTGAAGCAGGGCGATGCGGTCCTCGACCCGCAGTACGAGGCTGGCCTCATGAGGGTGCGGGACCTCCTGGTCGGCGACCTGGGCCTGAAGTTCGGCGCCGAACGCGTCAAGGAGGACATCCAGAAGGTCGAGGAGGAATTCCATTCGGCCTTCGACCGCGAAGCCCCCATGGTCACCGAGTCGCTCTGGGTCTACACGGTCCGCCGCTACCTCATGAAGGACATCCTCGACATCGTCGTCGGCCTCGGGCCCATCCAGGACCTCCTGGACATGCCGAATGTCACGGAAGTCATGGTCGTGGGCCCGTCGAAAATCTACATTGAAGAGGGCGGCGTGATCCGCAACACCGGCCGCTCGTTCTTCTCCGACGAAGTCGTCCTGACCGTCATCGAACGCATCGTGACGCCCATCGGCCGGCGCATCGACCGGTCCTCGCCGATCGTCGATGCCCGCCTGCCCGACGGCAGCCGCGTCAACGCCACCATCGAGCCGCTGAGCCTCGTCGGGCCGGTCCTGACGATCCGCAAGTTCTCCGAAACCCCCTTTACGATCGACGACCTCATCGGCTTCCGCACGATCACGGCCTTCGCGGCCAACTTTCTGAGGGCCTGCGTCCTGGGGCGCATGAACGTACTGGTGGCCGGCGGCACGGGGTCCGGCAAAACCACCCTGCTGAACGTCTTGTCCGCCTACATCCCGCCCCACGAACGCATTATCACCATCGAGGACTCCGCCGAACTCCAGATGTACCAGGAGCACGTCGTCCGCATGGAGACCCGCCAGGCCAACGTCGAAGGCAAGGGCCGCTACGCCATCCGCGACCTGGTGCAGAATTCGCTCCGTATGCGGCCGGACCGCATCATCGTCGGCGAGGTCCGCGGCGCCGAGGCCCTCGACATGCTCCAGGCCATGAACACCGGCCACGACGGCTCCCTGACGACCATCCATGCCAACAGCCCCGAGGACGCCATGAAGCGCCTCGAGGGCCTCGTCATGGAGGCCGTCGACATGCCCGTCCGGGCCATCCGCGAGCAGATCGTCACGGCCATGGACGTCGTCGTCCACCTGACGCGCTACGCCGACGGCAAGCGCGAAGTCTCCGCCGTCAGCGAGGTGGCGGGCATGGACCGCGAGGACGGCACCATCATCGTCGAAGACATCTTCATCCGGCCGACCATCGGAGAGAAAGGCCGGACGCGCGGCGACCTGGTTCACACCGGGTACATCCCGGTCTTCGCCAAGGACCTCCTGGCGAAGGGACTCCTGACCGTTGACGCCTTCATGTAAACCAGGAACTCACTGATGCTGGCCCAATCGGCCGACATGACGCTGTACTGCTGGATCGCGACCGCCTTGGCCGCCTGCGCCGCGTTCGGGGCCGTCCTTTCGCTGCGCCTGCCGTTGGGCGGGATGATCCGACGCCAGGAGGAAGCTTACAGCGCCGCCCTGGCGGAGCTTTTCTTGTTCGACGTCAAGCCCCGCCAACTGACGTTCGTCATGTTCGGCGTGGCCATGGTGGTCGGCGCGTCGCTGGGCCTCTTCGTGTACCAGTCAGACGTCGGGGGCTGGGCGGTCGTCGGGGCGGTGGCGGCCGGCACGCTCGTGGGGTACTGGGTGCCGCGACTGGTGATCCTCGTCATGCAGCGCCGGCGCCGCCAGAAACTGAACGACCAGTTGATCGACGGCCTGGTGACCCTCGCCAACGGCATGCGGGCCGGCCTGAACCTCGTGCAGTCGATGAAGTTGATTGAGACGAACGCCCAGCCGCCCATCAGCCAGGAATTCGCCCTCATGCTGCGGGAATTCGAGCACGGCACCAGCGTCGACGAGGTCATGCGGCGGGCCTCGGTCCGCATCAAGCTGCACCACTACAAACTCCTGTTTGCCGCGATGGAGACCGCGCGGCAGCGCGGCGGCAACCTGCCCGAAACGCTCGACCGGCTGGGCGAATCGCTCCGCGAAATCATGCGCCTCGAGGAGAAGGTCCGGGCACTGACGGCCGAGAACCGCATGTCCGCCCGCATGATGGGCGCCATGCCCGCCGTCATCGGCGGCATCTACTATATGATCGAGCCCGATTGGGTCAAGTCGCTCCTCGACAGCCAGTACGGACTGCTGATTCTTCTGATTGCGGTGGCGCTCTGGGCGGGCGGGTTCCTCTGGATCCGCAAGATCATGACGTTTGAAATCTGAGCCGCACGACCTGCCGGGCGGCCTGCGGGAGCGGGAAGGACGAACGTACGCGATGCTGATTGCCATTCACATTCTGCTGTTCGTGGCGGTATTCCTCTTCGTGGCCACGATTTTTCGTGCCCCGATCGAGACCCAGGACGAAAGCGCGTTTCGCATCGACGTCGATAACATCGACCGCGACACCGTCTTCGAGGTCCACTGGATGCGGCCGATCCTGGTGCCGGCGTACCACATGGTGCGGCGCCTCAACATTCCGGGCTTCAAGAAGCACGTCCTGAAGCTCCTGCTGGCGCTGGGCAACCCGCACCAGTACAGCCCGGACGAGTACATCGTCATCTGCGTTCTGTGGGGCGTGGCCGGCTCGGCGTTGACGTTTCTTATGGCGCGGGTCGTCTCCGGCGAACTGGGGTATCTGAGCATCGGCCTGTACCTGGTGGCCGGCTGGCTGGCAGGATTCTCCGTTGCGTACCTCTGGCTGCGGGAACGGGCCCTCGTGCGCCTCCGGAACATCGCGCGGCGGCTTCCCTACGCCCTGGACCTCATCGCCATGGCCATGGACGCCGGCGCGACTTTCTACGAGGCCGCCAAGGCCGTCGTCCGCGACGACCCGGACGACCCGCTGAACGAGGAGTTCAGCATGGTCATCCGCGAGATCGATTTCGGCCGCAGCCGCCAGGACGCCCTGACGCACCTCGGCCATCGCATCAACGTCGAGGGCCTCGACGGCATCCTCTCGGCGGTCCTCCAGGCCGAGGCGCTCGGCACGCCCCTGGCCACCGTCCTGAAGCTACAGGCCAACCTCCTAAGGATGCGCCGCAGCATGCGGGCCGAACGCAAGGCCGGCGAGGCCGCCGTCAAAATCCTCGTCCCCTCCATGCTCATCCTCATCAGCGTCGTCCTGATCATCTTCGCCCCCATCATTGTCCGCGGCATCGAGGGGCGGTATCTCCAATAAGGCCGGCGGAACCGCGCTATTTCGTCGCCGGTTTCGCGGGCTCGGTAGTCGCCGGCGCCGCCGCGGCCGGAGCGGGGTCGGGGCCAAGCTTCTTCAGGCGGATGTTCTTGAACTCCACCAGCATCGGCGCCCCGGCGTGGATCTGGAGGGCGACGATCCCCGACATCGCGCGCATGGCCTCATTCTCGTCCGTAAAGTCGATCGTCTGCACGCCGTTGATGTAGTGCTGGATGTGGTTGCCCACGACGATGATGCGGTAATCGTTCCAATCGCCCTTCTTCAGGGCGGCCTTGATCTTCTCCAGGTCGCCGACGCTGCCGGTGACCTGCTTGCCGTCCTTGGTCCATGTGACCTTCTCGCCCACGAGGCACATGCGTCCGCGCTTGCCCTTCTCGTCGTAGATGAAGCCGTCCTGGCCGGGGTTGTTGGCCACCTCGGCCTGGTAGCCGCCCACGACCCAGTTGCCCATGTCGCGGCTGCGGTACTGGACGCCGGAGTTGCCGTTCCTCAGGCGGTATGACAGGCGCAGTTCGAAGTCGCCCACCAGCCCGGCCCGCCAGATGCAGAACGTGTTGCCCTTGGTCGGGCTCTCCGCGGTAGTCTCGCCCCGGATGCAGCCGTCCTTGGCGGACCAGAACTTCGGGTTGCCGTCCCAGCTCGTGAGGTCCTTGCCGTTGAAGAGCGGGACGAAGCCCTCTTCCGACGTGGCCGCCGGCGCCGCAGCGCCCGCCGCCGCGGCAGGGGCGGGGGCGGGGGCAGATGCGGCAGGCGCATCGGCCGCGAAGGCCCCGCCGCAGGTAACCAGGAACGCCAACGACACACCGATAAGAAGTCGCATAGATTCCTCCTGTTTGCGAGCCTCACCTGGGCCGGGGCGACGCTCCGGCATCTCCAACTTCCGCCTCCGCGTTTGCCCGCGGCCCACCGGGCGTCTGACCCGGTTGCACCGCGAGTTTCAGGCCGTGGCCGCGGCCTTCGCCTGGAGCGCTTTGGCCACGCGGCCGCCGAAGTCCGCGATCTCCGGAATCTTCAGGAACCCCACGACCATCGCGTCGACGGAGCCGAGGCCAAGGACGTACTGGATGGACTTGTCAAGCTTCTCGCTGCTGTTGCTGAACAGGCCCTCGCCGACGAGTTTCATGCCGATGACGCCTTTGCCCGCCGCGTGGATCTTCTCGATCACCGGGGCGACCTTCTCGGGCGCGGCGTCCATCTTGTCGCCGTAGGCGTTGATGCGGACGTGGACCACGTCGACCCACGGCGACGCGGCCGCCGCCTCCAGGGCCGCCAGCGAGTGGAACGTGGCGCCGTGGGCCCGGATGATCTTCTTGGCCTTCAGGTTCTCAAGGATGTCCATCTGTTTCTTCTGCTGGTCGCACCAGGTCGGCGAGGTCTGGCAGTGGATCTGGACGAGGTCGATGTAATCGGTGTTGAGTTCCTTGCGGAACCGGTCGATCACGACGTCGGCGTCGGGGCGCTCCGGCTCCGGCAGTCCGCCTTTGTCCACCCACATCTTGCTCACCATAGTGTACTGGTCGCGCGGGATGCCCTTCAGGGCCCCGGCGACGAAGGGGTGCGTGCCGTAGATGTCGGCCATGTCGAAGAGCCGCACGCCGCGCTCCCAGGCTTCCTTGATGAGGGCCTCGAAGGCCTCCTTGCCCATCCGCGTGTGGTCGGACTGGCGTTTGCCGCCGTGCATCCCCGTGCCGATGCCGATGCGGGTGACCTTAAGGCCCGTCTTGCCGAGCGGCACGAGTTCAAACGGGTTCGGCGGCGCGGCCGCCAAGGCCGGTGCGGCG
>Ga0209777_10002311_pt1 | contig 25416 bp, 19 predicted proteins | sample FrelakmetHBP12HB_FD_187147 | JGI IMG/M metagenome (GOLD analysis project Ga0209777, IMG submission 187147) | Freshwater lake sediment microbial communities from the University of Notre Dame, USA, for methane emissions studies -HBP12 HB (SPAdes)... | ecosystem: Environmental > Aquatic >... | reverse complement strand
TCGGATTCCTGCCCTTCGCTCTCGATGCCAAGAGCTACTACAAAGGCAACAGCGCGCTGGCTGGCAAGCTCGATTCGCAAATCCTCGATCCGCGGCTGACGTTGCGCACCGATCCCGCGCACCGCGATCTGACAGGCGAACCGTTCGACGGCTCAGGCCTGGCGGAGAAGGCTATGGTCTGGATCGAACGCGGCGTGCTCAAGCAACTCCATTTCGATCGCTTCACCGCCAAGGAGCACAACGTCGATCCGACCCCACACGCCAGCGCCCCGATCCTCAGCATCGCCGGGCCGACCGCAAAAAGCATCGACGAATTGATCGCGGGCGCGAAGCGGGCCGTGCTCATCACCAACTTCTGGTACATCCGCCCCGTGGACCGCAGAGACTTGACGATTACAGGAATGACCCGCGACGGCACGTTCCTTGTCGAGGACGGGAAGATTGTCGCGGGCGTCAGGAACTTCCGGTTTCACGACAGTCCGCTGCGTTGCTTCGCATCGGTGGAGGCCGCGACGGAACCGATGGAGGCGATCACCATGGAACGCGGCAAGATGCTGCTGCCCGCCGTCCGTTTGCCCGACTTCCACCTGTCAAGTGTGACGAAGTTCTAATTCGCAACCTTGCTGGTAGACGGGCGTCCGACTCCCGCGTCCCTGTCTGCCGTGCCGGGCACGGCACAGGCAGGCGAATCTTCGAGCGAATGGCCGTCAGTGCACGGAGACAGGCACATCTATTCGCCGGCGCCATGTCGGCGGAGCGTCTGGGCGAGTTCGGCGTGATTCTTTCGCGTCGCGCATTGCAGCGGAGTTTGATCGGCGGCATCGCGAGCGTTAACTTTGGCCCCTCGAGCCAACAACAACTCGGCTATTGCAGGAAGCCGGAACTCAATTTCGGGCTCATCGCCGTCCACGAGAGCGAGCACATGCAACGGCGTCTGCCTGTTATCGTTGGTGGCATTTGCATCCGCGCCGGCGTTAAGCAGTTGCTCCGACGCCTCAATTCGGAATCTCCCGGCGGCAAGGTGAAGAGGCGTGTCGCCATTCCCGTCCGCTGCGGCGATGGCTGCGCCGGCGTCCAGTAACCATTTAATGGCCTGGGACTGATTATAAATAGCGGCGTCGTGCAACGGAGTTCGCCCGCGCTCATCGGCGGCGTCAACCGCCGCACCGGCGGCGCGCAGCGGCGCGAGCATTTCCACGCGCCCCTTCATGGCGGCCAGATGCAGTGCGGACTTGCCCTGAGCCTCCTTCGCTTTGACATCCGCCCCGTTTGCGATGAGCAGGCGTGTGAGTTCCGCGCGGATGTCGCTGGAGTCCTTTTCGCCGCCTGCGTACGCGACCACGTGAAGGGGCGTGAATCCATCGCGGTCTTTTGCATTGGGATCGGCACCCCGCGACAAAAGCACCTTTGCGACCTTGAGGTTGATCAGCCGGGCGGCTATGTGCAACGGCGCAGCCCCCGCAGCGTCGCGACCACTGACCGCCGCGGGCTGCTGTTGGAGCAGATCGTCCAGCCGGGCCGCGTCACCGGCAAGCAGAGCGGCCTGCACGTCCGGGGGCAACGCCAGCGCCGCGGGGATGGGCGCGGAGTTCGCCGGCTCGGTGGCCATGGCCGCCGCCCACTCCGCCTTGTGGCGATGCCCGCCGCCGATGACCATGACTGCCGCGATCACTGTTACCGACACTTTAAGTAATCGGCAAGGCTGAGCTTTAGACATGACGCCCCTCGCTTTCGCCGGCGGTGGGGGAAGATGCCGCACGCCGCAGCAGGACAACTCCGGCCACGAGCAAGAGAGCGGTCAGCAGAATAGCTCCCCAAGCCGACACAGCAGGTATCAGACTGATAACGGTGAACGTCGCGTTGCTCTCGTCCCAGGCGCCGAAAATGGACGGCCCGTACGCGGCGCGAGCACGAACCTTATAATCCGCGCCGGGGATAGTCGGCGTCCACACAGTGGTCGTAGCTCCGGGGGCTGTTTGCGTGATGGTCGTCCAACTTGTGACATCCGCGGTCAGCTCCATGTCGTCGATCCAGGCTGTGTCACTGCCGCCGGTTTGACTGCCGTCCTTTGCGTACTCCCACTTCAGGATGTACGTGGGGCCGACGGGAAGGGTCGTGCTGAACCGCGTCCAAGTTCCTGTAGTTCCCGACGCCTGCACCTCGCGCACGCCGTCGATATAGAAACTGAAGAAGTCGTAGTTGGCTTCGGAACTGACCCGGTACCAGAAACTCACCTGCCCCCCTGCCACCGTTCGCGTCATCGACGAGGACTGGCTGTTGCCGATGGATCCGGCCTTCGCGGCGTAGGAGCCGGTGTGCGTCACACCGGAGGTTGTCCCCCAGGGAGCGTTTCCGCCCATGGTGAATTCGGGGCTGATGACGCCACTCTCAAAGCCGTCGGTGGTAATCGAAGTGGCACCGTAATTCGAAGTGTACTGTACCTGAAAGGCAACGTTTGGATTGCCCGTCCATTCTATGCTCAACAGAACTCCGGCGTCGACGGACTCTCCGCCGTTGGGCAAGATTACGGTCGTAAGTGCGCCTAGAGCCAAGTCTTGCCGAGTCGCGCCTCCCGCAGTGACTGTAACACTCTCCGCGGTAACGGTGTCGTAGCCCGGGGCCTGGAAGTTCAGGGCATAAGAACCGGGAAGCAGTAAGCGGTGATAATCGCCCACATCGGGATCAGTGTAAGTCAGGGAGGAGCGGCCGGCGACGCTAACGGTCGTAGCGAGCGGTTGCCCTGAGCCGGCATCGGTGACGATCCCGCGCACGCCGACCAGCGAGGCTTCGATGTACGCGAGCATGGATTCGCGATTGTCGTTCCAGTAGGTGGGCATTTGGCTGTAGGGGGGAGTTTTCGTCGTACCGAGTTCGATGGTGACGTGATCGGACCCGTACCAGCGATAGCTCCAGTCCTGCATCCCCCCGCTGATGGCGTACCAGTCCGCCCCGTTTGTGATTCCGTGGAAGAAGCTGGGGCTGTTCCACATGGGCAGGTTATGCCGCGAGTATTCTTCGCTGGACCAAATGAAGAAGTCATCATCGGGCGAGGCCGTGTAAACGCTCGATCCCGAAGGATTGTTGTCATAGGGATAGTTGACCACCAGGGAGCCGCCGTGGAAGTTCGCGGCGAGCACGACCGACCGCCCCCACCACCATGTCATGATGTTGCCGGTCTCGCGCTGGCGTCCCGCGGTCGTGTTGTTCGGGCTGGTAAAGGGGTCGGGGAAATCACGATTGAGGTCCGCGTTGTTTGCGTTGCCGCGCCGTTGAAGCACGTACCCATCAGGGTTCATGCAAGGATTAACCCATAGGTCCACCGAGTTCACGATGTTGGTAACGCGCGAATCGGAGCCGTAACGACTCAACAAATAGTCGATGAGGTCCAGGCACATCACTACGCCCGTGACTTCGTCGCCGTGCATGGTGGAAATGTAGGCCACCTCGGGTTTGTCCTCTTCGACCAATACGTTGTCGCTGATCCGCAGGAACCACATGGTACGGCCCTGGATGCTCGTTCCCACGTTGTAACGCTTGGCCAGCGAAGGATAGTTCTGCTCGGCGGTCAGCAGCGTGGACTCTATCTGAGTGTAAGTCGGATACTGAGCCGACGCGCTGGCGGTTATCGCAAGCACGAATGCGCCGCAGAGGACCATTGCGATGGGGCCGCTAAATAACTGACCAGCGCGTCGTAAACGCGGCACGATATGTTGGCGTCGGGAGGCAACCAGCACGCGTAACACGACTAAACTCACTGGGGCCAAGACGATCACGCAATACAACCATTCAAGAGGGCAGCCGGGTATTGTCCTTGTCGCACATACCACCGTTGGTTCTCAGGGCGCGGTCGACTGACGACATCTTCCAGTCTAGCGATTTTGCTACTTGGAGGCAATACCAAAATGAACGGGAGACCAGCTATCCCTGCGGTCGGCGGGGCGACCGGCCCGCCCGTAATGCCTCGCTGGAATCATTCGCTAATTTGCCGAGGGGAAACTCCAGTCCCTACAGCCTTGCGACCTGTGCGGCATTTCATAAGATTGCAAGGGGGATCATTTGCGTGCCCCCGGTTCATTCGCATGGCCATGCCATACGTCACGTTGGAGGTCGAATATGTGCGCCGTACTTAATCGTTCTTTACGCTGTTTGCCGCTCTGCGTCATTATCGTATTGTGCAAGTCGGTGGCCGCATCGCCCGGCGATATACGAGCGACGCTCGATGCTCCCTGCAAGTATCCATCGGGGCTTGCATCGCGTGACGGGCACTTGCTCGTGGCCGATTGGCGAAGTGCCAAGATCTATGAGCTGAGCCAACAGGACGGGACCGTGAAACACTCCTGGGATGCTCCCACCTTGAAGCCCGCCGGGCTCGCCTCTTCCGGGAACGACTTGTTCGTCTCTGACGACCATACGGGCGGCGTTTACGTGATGAATCTGGAAAGCGGCATCGTCGATCGGACGTTCCAGGCGCCGGACAACGCGGCCACGGGGCTTGCGTTTGCGGACGGAGTGCTGTTCATCCTCGCCAAGGACAAGATCTACAAGGTTATGCCGGACGACGGGACGATTCTTGATTACTTCACCGCGCCCGAGCCGTCGTGCCGGTCCCTCACACACGATGGCAAGTACCTTTGGGTCAGCGACCGGGTCAAGAACGAGATATACATGGTCGATCCAAACAAGGGAAAGGTTGTTTCGATCCTGGCGGCGCCGGGGCCGTATTCGGCGGGCCTCGCCTGGTCCGACGGGCATTTGTGGAATGTCGACTTCCAGACGCGCAAAATCTACAAGCTGGCCGTACACGACGAACCCATGTATCGCCTGGTCGAGCCGAGGCGGGCTCGGGTCGAGTACCTCTGGGCGCTGAACAATTACGGACCCGGCTCCATCACCGATCTAACACTCAACATTGCCGTGCCAACCGATTTGCCTAACCAGAAACTGCTACGCAACCTCTCCTTCTCGACCTCGCCGCTTCGAATGGCCCGCGACCGATGGGATCAGCAGTGCGGATTGTTCGAACTTGGCAGCGTCCCGGCCGGGAGCAAGGCCATGCTGACCTACGACGTTGACGTTGAAGTGGCGGGCATAAACTACATGATTATACCCGAGGCGACGGGGACGCTAGACGACATTCCGGAGGACATCCGCAAACCTTATACGGCCGATGGGTCGCGCTATCGCATAAATAGCCCTTACATACAGGAGACGGTCAAGAAGGTCGTGGGAGACGAGAAGAATCCCTACTGGATCGCACGGAAGATCTACGATTTCGTGATCGAACGCCTCGAATATCAAATGGCGGGCGGCTGGGATATTCCTGAGGTGGTGCTGAAACGCGGGACCGGCTCGTGTTCGGAGTACACGTACTCGTTCATTGCTCTATGTCGGGCGGCCGGACTTCCGGCGCGCTACCAGGGAAGCATTGTCGTGCGCGGCGACGACGCCAGTATAGATGAGGCGTTTCACCGTTGGGCGCAGGTGTATTTGCCGCATTACGGGTGGGTCCCTGTGGACGCCAATCGAGGCGACAAGCCATCCCCCGCCGACCAGGGCAGGGGCTTCGGCGAATTGAGCAACCGCTTCTTGATCACCACGCACGGCGGCGGCGATTCGGAGTACCTCAACTGGGGCTACAACTCCTTCGCGAAATACAAGGCAACGGGCTATTGCAAGGTTGAAGAGGACAATCTCGGCTTCTGGTACCCGTTGGAATCGAGCTCCGCGAGCACAGGCGCCAACGAGTCGCAACCGATGGAGTGCAAGCCGAAATCTCCCTGATCCGCGTGGGCAAGTGCGAAAGGCCAAGATCAGGTTGCCTCTTCTTGACGATTCGTCTCTGGAGAGTGCTTGTGGCCCTCTGTGTTATATAGTGATGGCGGGACACGGCAGCGGCGACTTGAGCGGGCCTGCGCCATGTCCGGTGCGGCAGACAGGCAAGACGCCGCTCCTCGCCATCGAGCAGCGCGCCGACGCCATGCGTGTCGAGGCCCGCCGCTGCTTTGCCCTTGGCTGGCACCGCCGGACCGCGGCCCTGGTCGGCGAGGTCATTCGGATCGAAGCTCTTCCCGAGGACTTCAAACTCCTGACCAGCGCCTGTCTGCTTTGCGGCGACTTCCAGACCACGTGCCGCGCTTACACGCGATTTCGCTCACGGTACTGATTCAGCCCGCGTTCGCGCGAATGCCGTCCGCTACTCCCCCCACATGCGGTCTAATATGCGGTTGGCAAACGATCATCCGACTCGGATTTGACGATAGAATGTATGAAAAGCCGCGTGCAGTAAAGCTCGATCCTTGACCGGAATCGGGCGACCTCGTAGGTTGGCACGCGGTCTGACGGTGTTGGTCCGCGCAGCGGGCCGCAGATGTGGAGCAGAATATCATGGCGGTGCGGGTAGGAATCAACGGTTTCGGGCGGATCGGGCGGTTGGTGTTTCGGGTGCTGGCGAGTCGGCCGGCGGAATTCGAAATCGTGGCGGTCAACGACCTGAGCGACGCGGCCACGCTCAAACAGCTTCTCAAGTACGACTCGGTTCACGGGCGGTTCCGCGGGACGGTGGAGTCGGCAGACAAGTCGCTGATCGTCAACGGCAAGACGATCCAGGTGCTCAGCGAGCGCGCCCCCGTCAATCTTCCCTGGGGCAAGCTCGGCGTGCAGGTTGCCCTGGAGTCGACCGGCGTCTTCACCAAGCGCGGCGGAGAGAAAGGCGGATATGGCGACCATCTCAAAGCCGGCGCGAAGAAAGTAATCCTTAGCGCTCCAGCGAGCGACGAGCCGGATTTGACCGTCGTACTCGGCGTCAACGATGACAAGATTTCGGCTTCGCAGACCTGCCTTTCCAACGCAAGCTGCACGACCAATTGTCTCGCCCCAGTGGCCAAGGTGCTCAACGATTCCTTCGGGCTGGTCGAGGGACTGATGACCACGGTTCATGCCTACACCAACGATCAGAACGTCACCGACCTCGTGCATCGCGATCCGCGCCGCGCCCGGGCCGCCGGATTGAACATAATTCCCACGACGACGGGAGCGGCCAAGGCGGTGGGAAAGGTGATCCCCGAACTCAACGGCAAGCTAAACGGGTTTGCGCTGCGCGTGCCGGTGGCGGACGGATCGCTGGTCGATTTGGTGGCGACGCTGAAGAAGTCGGCGACCGTAGCCGAGGTGAATGCGGCCCTCAAGAACGCCGCTGAAGGGAAAATGCGGGGGATTCTCGAATACAGCGAGGACCCGCTTGTGAGTTCAGACATCGTCGGCAACCCGCACAGCTCGATCGTCGATGCGCAGAGCACCATGACCATGCCCGGCAGCGGCGGCAACATGGTGAAAGTCATTGCGTGGTACGACAATGAATGGGGCTACGCCTGCCGGACGGCGGACTTAATCGCCCGGGTTGGCAAAATGTAGCGAAGGCAGACCATGAGGCCCGACGAGATTCGATCGCATCTGCACAAGCTACCCTTTCAGCCGATTCGGGTATTCGTTTCGGACGGCTCCTACTACGACGTCTTGCATCACGATTTCATGCTCGTGAGCCGAAGCGAAGTCATCATCGGTCTGTCGGCCGATCCTGACGAAATTCCGGACAAAAAAGCGTACGTAGATCCCGTTCATATCACGCGAATCGAGCCGATCAACGGTAAACGCCCGCGCGGCAACGGGCGAAGAGAACGCCGGTAGTCTTACAGGTTCCGTTTCGTGGCTTTCGGGTTCTTTCATATGAAAAAGACAGTGGATGACGTTGAAGTTCGCGGAAAGCGCGTTCTCGCCCGGCTGGACCTTAACGTCCCGCTCGACGGCGAGCGGGTTACCGACGACCGTCGCATTCGAGCGGCCCTGCCCACAATCAAGAAACTGATCGCGGGCGGGGGGCGGTTGATCTTGATGAGTCACCTTGGCCGGCCCGACGAGGAACCGGACCAAAAACAAAAGTACACCCTCGCCCCGGTAGCGAAGCGGTTGTCGCAGATATTGGAGAGAAACGTATCGTTGCTGCCCGACTGCGTGGGCCCCAAGGTCGCCGCGGAGGTCGGCAAACTTCGCGACGGCGACGTGTGCCTGCTGGAAAACCTCCGCTTCCATCCGGCCGAAACGATCAAGGACAAGAAAGCCGCCTCCGACCCGAAGCTTAAGGAACAAAAGGAGTCGTTCGCGAAGCAGATCGCCGCACTTGGCGATGTTTACATAAACGACGCCTTCGGCACCTGCCACCGCGACAACGCCAGCATGTTGACCGTCCCCAGGCTCATGGCCGGCAAGCCCCGCGTTTGCGGCTACCTCGTCCAACGCGAACTCAAGTTCCTCGGCGAAGCCCTGGCGAATCCGAAGCGGCCTTTCGTCTGCGTCCTCGGCGGGGCCAAGGTGTCCGACAAATTGGGCGTCATTCGCTCGCTTTTGGGGAAATGCGACACGATCCTCGTCGGCGGAGCCATGGCGTTTACGTTTCTCGCGGCTGACGGAATGAACGTGGGCAAAAGTCTGGTCGAACCTGAGCTTTTCGATACAGCCCGGGAGCTTCGCAAGGCGGCGGGCGATCGTCTGCGACTGCCTGTCGATTCTGTTGCGGCCGCAGAAATCAAGCCCGGAGTGGCCACGACAACCTGCGAATCCGCCATCCCCGCGGACAAAATGGGACTGGATATCGGCCCCAAGACGGTTCAGGCCTTCCGCGCCGCGATCCTCACCGCCAAGACCATCGTCTGGAACGGACCGATGGGCGTCTTCGAGACTCCGCCATTTGACGCCGGAACGCTGGCAATGGCCACCGCCATCGCCGAGGTCACGCATCACGGGGCCGTCTCCATCGTCGGCGGCGGAGACAGCGCCGCGGCCGTCGACAAGGTCGGACTGGCCGAGCGCATGACCCACATCTCCACCGGGGGCGGAGCGTCGCTGGAATACCTGGAAGGCAAACCGTTCCTTCCGATAGAGATTCTCGACGACGCGTAAAACGGTTGCTCCTGGTTCGCGAGGATTAACCCAATGCTCAAGAAACTTCGCCTGCACAACTTTCGGACCTACCTGAACACCGAGCTGTCGTTCAATCAGCGACATCTAGTCATAGGACAAAACAACAGCGGAAAAACCAACCTTTTTAGCGCGCTTCGCTTTCTCGGGGCAACGGCCACAAACGACCTCGCCAAGTCGTCCGTTGCGATACCCGGTGGTGCATGGGAGATCACGAATTGGGCACTGAAGACTAACACGTTTGAACTGGCGTGCGAATGTGAGTTGCCCTTTGATGGACAAGTTCATCAGTTTACATACGATCTCGGCATAGCTGTGGAGCCTCCCGGTGGACCTATCACCGATGGCGGGCAGCAACTTGTGCTCCACGTCATCAACGAACAACTCTCAGTCCGGTCCGAGACCTTTGGACCTGTCGTCTTGCTATCAAACGACGGCCGCGAGGCAAACATGCTTCATGAGGAGGACCTCAGCCGCCGGAAGCAAGAAAAAAGACCTAAGACCTTGGCGCCGCGTGACGCTACCATGCTCTCCAAATTGTACGAGCTTGAGACTAATCGCCGGGCTATCCTTTTTAGGAAATACTTGTCGGCTTGGTACTTCTTCAACTTCAATCCCCATGAAATGCGCTTCGGATGGAGTAATCCAGGAGTTCCAATGGGGGGACTAGTATCAAATGGAAGTAATCTTGCATTAGCCATTCACCAAGTCAAGAACAACGATGAACGTAGATACCGCAGGATGATCGACCACGTTCAGAGCGTCGAACCAGACCTGGAGGCGATTAACTTCAATATCAGTGGTGGACAGGTACCAATCCCATTCATTTCATTGAAACGCCGCGCTCAGGCGTCATGGATCGGACTCTCCGACGGCACATTGCGATGCCTCGCTTTGGCCTTTATTGCTGAAATCGTACGTCCGTCTGAGGACGTGCATGCTCCATCCTATTCTCCCCTTATTTTCATCGAGGAACTCGAGAATGGGATTTTCCCCGGACACCTCCGGCACGTATTCGATATGTTCGACGATGCCGGTCCCGCAGCACAGTTCATTATTTCGTCGCATTCTCCGTATTTCATCAACTTCTTCGACTCTCAACGTGAGTCGGTTACGGTGCTTCGTAGGAACAATGAGCGCACCGAAATCGTTCCTATCCCTCCGCCGGACGAGTCTGACCCCGATCGTATCCTTCTGGCGGAACAGTATTCGGCGGAGTTGCTTAAGTGATTCGGACGGTCGGCGTCATCTACCAGGATCGAAACAGCCTCGGGTTCTTAGAAGGTGTTCGCCGACGGCTGAACTGTGACGCCACGCTCGTGGATCCGCCAGCCGGTATTGGAAACCCACGCGTACTGCCAAAAAAGCAAGCGAGACTCGCCTGGGAGTATTTCCAGAAAAATAAGGTTGACCTTGTCGTGCGCCTCACTGATGCAGACCAAACACCTTGGCAATCCGTCCGGACAAGCGAACTGAAAAACGTCCCTCATGAGGCGAATAGTCTCTGGGTTTGCGGGGTCGCAGTCCAAAACCTAGAAGAGTGGCTTTGCTTGGAACCTAGTCATCTCGTAAACGTTCTCAATATTCCGAAAACTGAATTGTCGAGTGCCCAGAATCGAACGAGAGTTGTCAAAAAAGCGATAGCCATGCGGAGGCGTGCAGAGGAAGAATCCAGCGATGTGGTGGCGCGGATCGTATGCGAAGCGCCGCCCGAAGTCTTCCGGCGGTGGTTGAAAGATGATTCGTTCAGGTGCTTCTATACCGATTGTCGAGGCGCGGCTTCCCGTGAGAACTGCGAAACACCAAACGAATTAGACGAGGCGGAACATGCGTAGCTTCGCTTTGGCCGCGCCGACGATCCGCGTGGCCCCGTCGCTGCTTTCGGCGGATTTTGCGGGGCTGGCCGACGACGTGGCCGCGATTGAGGCCGCTGGGGCGCCCATGCTCCACCTCGACGTAATGGACGGGCACTTCGTCCCCAATATCAGCTTCGGCGCGCCGGTCATAAAGTCGCTCCGCCCGCGAACTAAGCTCTTCTTCGACGCCCACCTGATGATTTCCGAGCCGATGCGTTACGCCGAAGCCTTCGTGAAAGCCGGTTGCGACCACATCACCTTTCACATTGAAGTCGTGGACAAGCCAGCGGCCATCGTCGACCACATTCACAAGCTCGGAGCATCGGCGGGAGTATGTCTGAATCCCACGACGCCGGCTACGGCGATCGAACCGATTCTGGAAGCAGTGGACCTTGTTTTGGTCATGAGCGTCTGGCCCGGATTTGGCGGGCAGAAGTTCATCGCCGACGTCCTTCCCAAAGTGTCCGAGCTTCGCAAGCGGCTTCGTCCGGACCAACGATTGGAAATCGACGGCGGAATCGACGAAGATACCATCGCGTCGGCAGCCAAGGCCGGAGCGGATACGTTCGTGGCCGGCACGGCAATTTTCGGAACGTCCGATCCGCCGGCGGCGATGGGGCGGCTCCAACGGATAGCGTCCGACGCAAGGAGTTCCCGGTAACCAGATGGCTGAAGAACGACAAGGCGTTCCTCCTGGGCTTTGGGCGCGCTGCGACGCCTGCGGGCACATGGTCTACGAAAAGGAGGTCATCGAGAATCTGCACGTCTGCCCGGAGTGCCGACACCACCGCCGAATTGACGCCCGTACCCGGATCGAGCAGCTCGCCGACCCTGGGTCATTCGAAGAGTTCGCCCAGGACCTCCGCTCTACCGACCCTCTCCAGTTTAAGGACCGCATTCCGTACAGCGAACGCCTGCAACGCGAACAAGAGAAGACCGGCGAAAGCGACGCCGTGGTCGTCGGACGGGCCTTCATTCGCGGCCGGCCCGTGATACTGGCCGTGATGAACCCCTCATTCATCATGGCCTCTATGGGGGCGGTCGTCGGCGAAAAGGTCACACGGTCCATCGAGCGGGCAATCGACGAGAATCTTCCATTGGTAATCGTAACCGCATCGGGCGGGGCGCGGATGCAGGAGGGGATGATCTCCCTGGTTCAGATGGCCAAGACTGCGGCGGCCATTGCCAAGCTTGATGAGGCGGGCGGACTATACATTGTGGTGGCGACCGATCCGACCACAGCCGGTGTGGCCGCAAGCTTTGCAAGCCTAGGTGACATCATAATCGCGGAGCCTAAGGCCATGATCGGCTTCGCCGGCCCGCGGGTCATTGCCAACACCATCAACGCCGAACTGCCCGACGGATTCCAGACGTCCGAATTCATGCTCGAACACGGCTTCGTCGATCGCATCGTCGCCCGTGCCGACCTTCGTCGAGAGATCGCGCGAATCATCGACTATTGCGGAAAGTAAGCGGGCTGTCGGCGCTCGGCAATCGAGACAAGCGAGCGTCGTCTCCCGCCACCTATCGTTCATCTCAGACACATCGCGGCCGCGTGTGCGACGCCGCTTGCTTCGCGCGCGCATTGTCATAGAATCGCAAAAGCATCGCGTCGATTTTCGCCGATGATTGTTGTGACGCGCGGTCGCCGGTCGACGAGAGCAAAAGGGTGCGACTTGCGATGCTCTGATCGCTGAGCGGCGAATTGTCAGACGCCGCCACAGGCGGTGTAATGGGCGATCAAGCTGTTTCACTCCAGCCATCACACATGGATCAGCACACGCGGATGCTCAAGACTCTCGTTTGCCTCGCCGTCGCCATGACCGGCACCGCGGCCTTCCTGCACTGGCTCGATCCCTCGTCTACTCTGCGAGCGCCCACGCTCGCCGCGCACGACGTCGCCGTATTGGTGCGGTCACTCGTTACTGATGCAGTGGACATCAAGCCGGACCAGTGGAAAGACGTCGAGGTTGTCGCCGGTCCCATCGGCGGAAACGCCGGAACTCCCCTCACCGCCAGTCCTGACTCGGCTGGATGTCATTTCTACATCGACCAGGCGGGTCGGCCCTCACGGGCACGGGGCTGGTCCCGGCAAATGCCACCCGATGACGCTCCCCATACCGTGCGTATTCAGGTAGCACGTGCATCCGGCGCCGGGGAGTTCCCGACGCCCCTGCAGTGGTTCACCATCCGCAATCTGGTCGAGGCGTTGGACGCGGCTCTCCTGCAAAACGGCGCCATGCGCGTCTACATCCAGGGCGATTCCGCGGACGCCGCCGCTTCGGTATACCTCGCCGCTGATCTCCTGCCTGCGAGTCGATAATCCCGCCGTCCAGCCAGCCGGGTAGGGTGCATCTTGATGCACCGTTTCTGAAGGACGGGGGTACGACATCGACGATGCAGGTCGGTCCAGCAAAGAACAGCATACGCTATGAGGGTGGGGTCACGACGATCGAGCCGCGAAACCGTCACAGGACAAGGGGTCAAGGGTCGCCTGCTCACCAGGAACGGGTGGTCACGGGTTGGTCGGCGGCATCCATCTGCGACAATTCGGGGACCAGCCAGGCGTGCATGTCGGCGGTCTTGTGAACACCCTTGATCTGCCGGGCCGGAACGCCGACTACAGTGGACATCGGGTCTACGTCGGAAATTACGACCGCACCGGCCCCGACTACGGCCTCACAGCCCACGCGGATGCTCTGGATAATGGTCGCCCCGATTCCGATGAACGCGCCGGATTCGATTATGACGCGACCGGCGACCCGGGCGCCAGGGCAGATATGCGTGGCGGTGCCGACTAGCGTTTCGTGGTCCACAATGCAGCCGGTGTTGAGGATAACGGAATCGCCGATCTGGCAGTGGGCGCAGACCAGAACTCCCGCGGCGATGACCGTGTTTCGCCCCAGCGAGACGTTGCCCGCGAGGTTAGCCGACGGATGAATCGCGTTTACAAGTTCGAAGCCCCAGGTCAGGAGTTGATCGGCGAAAGCGCGGCGCACACCGTTGTCACCGATGGCGATGATCGCCCGGTCAAAGTCGAGGCTGGTCCGCAGCTCACGCAGTTCTTCCGGATGCCCCAGCACCTTCAGGCCGTCCATGCGCCGCCCGTGCGTGGCTGGATTGGAGTCCACGAATCCGACCGGCTCATAGACCCCGGCCCGACGGAGAATGTCCAGGACGACGCGCCCATGTCCGCCGCAGCCGACGATGACGCATCGTGGCTGTCCGTTGAGGCCGATCACGGCTGGCGCAGTTGTATACATGTTGTCAGCGACCCTGGCAGCTGGCGTTATGCGGCGATTGTGCACAGCTACCCTATTCTGTATCGGTCGAGCCGGGCTGAAGCTGAACCTTATTCGGTCTGTCCGGTCTCGAATCACTTATCAAAACGCTTCCGGCAAATACCGATTGACTGGTAAGCCGGAGGGGGCTAAGGTTGTGTTGACGTAACGATTCGGCACTGTCTCTAAAGTATTGCGGCACATGCACTTACGGACGCCAAAGACGACGCGGGGCAGGCGAAGTGGTTTGTTTACCCTGCCTTTTGCCATTGCACTATTGCTCTTGATCCCAGCCGCGGTGCTTGTCGGCCCCGTGGCCAAGTTGTTGAACTTCCGGCAGGGGAAAGCCGCGATCCCGCTGAGAAAGCCGCTGAGCGCCATGGCCGTGGAAGCCTTGACTCCCTTCCGAGTCGTGGAGCGGCATGTTCTCGAACCGGTGGTTGTAGAAGCGCTGGGGACCGATCAGTATGTGAACTGGGTGTTGGAGGACACGAGTGTCGCCCCCAACGATCCTTTGCGGTATGCGCAGCTGTTCATCACTTACGACACGGGCGGGCAGAACCTTGTCCCGCACACACCCGACGAATGCCGATTGGGGGCGGGTTACGAACCAGCGCGGCCGCACGAGAATACCGGAGTGACAGTAGATTCGTTGCCTGCCGGCCCGCTGAATGTTCCGGTGAGGGTATGCACGTTCGTGAAGACGTCTGTGTTCAACCGGGAAGAGGTGACCGTGGTCTATACCTTCAACTGCAATGGCGCGTTCGCGGCCACGCGAGACGGCGTGCGGCTGCTGTTTAACGATCCGCGGGATGTCTACGGATACTTCAGTAAGATCGAGATCGGTTTTCCGAGGGCGACCCGCGAACAAAACGTGCAAGGCGCGGCAAAGTTGTTGAATCGGCTGTTGCCGGTGCTACTGCGGGACCATTGGCCGGACTTTGCGGCGGCGGAAGCGGCAGCGCGAACGCCTGTCACAGTCAAGTAGTCGTATAGGTCTTGGAGTTGGCGCCCTGACGCATCAATAGACGGGACTCATCTTGAAGGCGGGTATGATGGCAAGAAAGCAAATCAACAAGAACCTGGTCGTCGCAATCACTCTGTGCGGGTTCGCCTTGATGATCGTTCTGTCGGCGCTCATGCTCCGTCAGCTTCAGCAAAGGGACCCGAAGTACTTTGTGGCGCTCGCCGAGAGCGCCGCTGCGCAGGGCCAATGGCAGCAGGCGGCCGTTTTTTATGAGCAGGCGGCACAACAGACTAACAGTGCCAAATATCTCGTCGAAGTTGGTGAAATGTGGCTTCGCGACGGCGATGTTCAATATGCCCGTCTCAATTGGCGAAAGGCGTTGACGCAAGAGCCGCAACTGATCGAGGGGCATGTCCGGCAACTCCGGCTGCTTTTGCGGATGGCCCGCCTGTACGATGCTTCGCAATACTGGGAGGAAGTCCGTGACGCGGCGGACGCGATGTTGAAAGTGGAAACCGAAAAAACTGCATCACAGACGGCTCTCGCCCAAAACGCGCGGGGACTGGCCCTGATACAACTGCGTGATCGCGGCGCCGACGCGGATGAAGGGCTGGGCGACCTCCAGAGCGCGAGTCAACTCGCCCCTGAATCCGTCGATTATTCTATCGATCTTGCCGGTGAATACGTGCGCCGTGAACAAATGGACAAGGCCGAGCAGGTTTTCGCGGGTCTGATCGCCGCAAACACTAAACCGGGAGCGGAAGCCTCCAAGGTCCGCGTCGCCGATGCGCGGTATTGGTCGGGGCGCGGAAAGTCGGATGAAGCTGAGCGGCTTCTCAACGAGGCATTGACCCTGGCAGGCGACGACATGAAAGCTTTGCATGATGCGAAAGTGGCCTACGCGGACTTCGTGATGCGGCAATGGACGCAGGCCATGCGCGATAAGAACGACGCCGATCGCGCCACAACGCTCTTCGACAAAGCCGAGGCAATCCTCAGGGAGTGCACCGACGCCGATCCCGAGGCTTTTGACGCTTTCATCGAAATGGCGACGCTTTACCGGTCGGCCGGCAAATTCGCGGAAGTCGTCGATGTTTGTGAAAAGCGCATTTCGCGTGGGCTGTCGCGAAAGGGCGTGGAGGCGACGCAAAATCGAATGAGCGCCTTCACGCTGATGATTCAGGCATCGGAGGCTTGCATGGCCCTAGGCATCAGCGCGGGCCAGGAAGGAAGGATCGCTGAGCGGACGAGTTGGTTGGCGCGGGCCGAACAATACGTCGCCGATGCTCGCGGCGAGGCCCCGACCCACCCCCGCGTGCTCAGTCAGGCCGGACGCGTCAAGATCGCACGCGGACAGGAACGCGCGGGACTCGATGACCTCCGCGCGGCGGATGAGGCCTATCGATCTTTCGGAACCGTCAATTGGGAGAACCGAATGATTCGTGCGCGGGTCCACCTGCAGCTCAATGAGGCGGGAGCGGCAAAACAAGTTCTCGAAGAAGTGATCGACGACCCCGCCAAGGCCCGCGCCGCCGATGCGGGAATCTGGAACCTTTACGCCCAGACACTGATTCAGGTCGGCGAGCCCAACCGAGCTCTCGGCATCGTAGATCGTGTGCTTGCAACAATCCCTGACAGCAAGGACGCTAAGCGAATCAAGGCGGCGGCCCTCGAGCGTCTCGGCAGAAACACGGAAGCCGGAAATTTGGAGAAAGAACTCAGCGGTTCGGATACCGTGCGAGCGATCCTGGAAGCGCGTTCCGCGTCGCTAAGTGGAGATTCGGAGCGCGCCCTGACCGTTCTGCGCAAGGCGTTGGACGCTGATCCCGCCGACCAGCGCATTGTCTCGGCGTTAGTGGAAGAGCTAACAGGACTGAATCGGAAAGAAGAGGCCCAGCAGATTGTCAACGACGCAATCGCCAAGAACCCGAACGATGAGGCTCTGCGGCGATTGGCGATTTCGATTCGTACAGACTTGACGCCCGAGCAGCGTGATCAGGCGATGCTCAAACTGATTGAATCGGAGCAGGATGCCTATAAAAAAGCCTTGAGCCTGGTTGCGTTCCATCTGCGTAAGAACAACGCCGCGGAGGCCCTTCGTGCGGTCGTGGAGGCGGAACAGCATCTCAAGGCCGCGGACACGCCAATGGCGCAGCAGGCCACGGCCGTTCAACACGCTGCCCTGCTGCGGACCAAGCTTCGCGCCGCCTCGCAGGTTAGCGACGAAGCGGCCATGGCCGCGGCGCGCGATGAGGGGGCGAAGTCAAACGTGGACGGCGCGGGAGGCAAATCCATCCTTGGATTGTATCACCTGCTTAGGCGCGAGTACGAGCTGGCGGCGCAGGCATTTCGCGATGCGCTCGCGGAGCAACCAACCCAGGTCTCGTCGATGGTGTTTCTCGGTCAGTGTCTGCAGTCGCTCGGTCGAGCGGACGAGGCCCGCGATGAATTCGAGCGTGCCGCGCGCATAAATCCGAACGAGACGATGGCGCATCAGGGGCTGGCCCTGCTCGCCCAAATGCGCGGCGATACCGGTGCCTTTCAGCGCGAACTGGCCGTCTGCGAGCGCTTGGCGCCGGACGACACGTGGGTTCGTGAACAGGTGTTGGTCCGAACAGAGGAGGCCGATCCCGCTGCTGCGATACTCCGCCGCGAACAGCAACTTGCCGAACACCCCGACGACGCGATGAGCCTGCAACGCTTGGCCTCCCTTTATGAAACCGCCAAGGATCAGGAGAAAGCCGACCGGTCACATTTACGCCTGATCGAACTTCAACCCGATGATCTCCGCGTTGCCGGAACGGCGGCCGCGTACTTCCGCCGCACAGATCGGGCGGGGCGGGCCCTGGAAATCGTCAAGCACTACGCAGAATCGAGACCGACCCGGGAGCAGCAGGCGGGGGCGGCGATCCTGGTCGCCAATGAGTATTTCCAGCAAAAAGACTTGCACTCCGTCGAGCGGACGCTGTTGGACGCCGCCGATCTTGTAGCGACCTTGGAGGTCGCCCAGACCCTCGCGGATTTCTACTTTCGACAGGCGGAAAACGCAGGAAAAGCCATTGTATGGTTTGACAAGGCCGTCGAACTCGCCGTCGCCGCGCAGTCCCCGCACCTGTCCGCGATTCTCGAACGCAGAATAGCATGTCTGCTCGATCGCAACGTAAACGATCTGGACCGTGCCCGGAAAGATGTGGCCGAACTGCGTCGCCGCTTCCCGGACAACGCCCAGGGTCCGCTCCTGGACAGCGAAGTCCATGCCCGCGCCGGGCAGATTAACGAGGCCGTCGCGTTGCTTTCGGAGTACCTTGCCAAGCGCCCCGACGACTCCTACGCCTCCTTTCAGCGGGCGCGGTACGAAATGGCGATGGGCCGCCCGGCGGCGGCGATTGACGACCTCGAACGGATCAAACGCAACGACCCTTTGGCCTTCGGCGGCGAATCGCGGATCATCCTCGCCAGGTTGCACGATCGCGCCGGGCGGAAGGATTTGTGGATCGCAGAGTTGGAATCGCTGGCCAAGGACGCGCCTGATTCCCCGCGGGCTTTGCAGGAATTGGTCGAAGCGTACATTCGTGAGAAAAGATACGCGGATGCCGAGCGGATCGTCACCGCCCAAATCAACCGAACCGCCGAGAAACCCGACGCTCGATGGTTCTTCTTGCGTGGACGCATTTCGCTGGAGTTGAAGGACGCCGACAAGGCCCTCGCCGACTTTCGCAAGGGCGCCGAGGTCGCCGGAAGCACCCCCGCCGCAATATCTACCGTGCTGGACGCTTACATTCGGTTGGCCCGCTTTGTCGAGGGCGCCGCCTATTACGTGGGACTTGGCGCCTCAAACGAGACCGATCCGGTGGTGCTCGCGCAATATGCTCAACTCTCGGCCCGAGCCGGCCAACCCGACTCGGCAATCGAGTCGTTCCGCCGGGCTATGGCCTTGGCGACGGCATGTGACTCCAACCGCGCCGACACAAACTCAACCGACTCGAGCCCGGCGCGCTCGGATGCACTTGCGTCACTTACGGAAAACCTGCGCGCCGCCTTCCCGACGGATCAGGCCGTTGCTCTGTTTGAAAAAACGCCCGCCTCCCCGCCCATTGCCGACGCCAACGATCGCATCCTGATTCGACTGTACAGGCTTTCGAAGAAACCGGACGCCGCCGTCGCTCTCCTCGACAAGGCGATTGACCGCGCGCAGACCGATTGCCGTCGGGCATCGCTCTTCCATGAGAAGGGCGACACTCACCAGGAAGCCGGACAAATGGATCGGGCCATCGAGGCTTACGAGGAAGCGCTCAAATACGACGCCGAAAACTGGGTCACACTCAACAACGTCGCCTATGTCCTTTCGGACAAGCGCGGCGACAACAAGCTCGCTTTGCCCTATGCGAAAAAGGCCGCGGCAAAAGCCGAAAACCCATATACCCTCGATACGCTCGGATGGATCTATGTCGGCCTGGGTGACTACGTCTCCGCAGCCGCCGAGCTCAGCAGAGCCATCCGCTTGAACCCGGACTACGCTCTTCCATACTACCACCTCGGCGAAAGCTATCGGCGGGGCGGACGCTTCGACGACGCCGCCGACATCCTCGCCGGCGGGCGGCGCATGGCAGAATCCGCCGGCGACGCCGATCTCCTCGCCTTGATCGACGCTTCCCTGGAAAAGAACCGCAGTCACGAAAGTTCGCCGTGAAAGGACGTTTGTTCGGGAGCGTCGCCTATTCCTGGATCTGTCCTGCGGTTGCTTTTGAGACGATCCACTAATTATTGCCATTTGCATCGGCGTAAGTAGCATACGGTCCGGTTTGGGACCGACGTGTCGGATAGAACTTCTTTGGGAGGAAGCGAGCCTGGCCGTGGCGGCAAGAACTGATTACGACTACATCGTCGTGGGCAGCGGTATTGCCGGGCTGACGGTGAGTCGCATTCTTTCACAGCATGGCGCCCGGATTCTCCTGCTGGAAAAAGCGGCCACCCTGGGCGGCTCGGCGAGCCGGGTTCGGCTGCAGGGCGTGCCTTTTGACATCGGATTCCACTTCACAGGCGGATTCGCGCCCGACGGTTCCGGGGTGCTGGACGACATGTTGAGCCTGCTGGGAGTGCGGGAACGGATTCGACCGATTCGTTATCCGCATGAGGCCTGTCACCACATAGTGTTCACCTCCGTGAACACGACCTATGACGTTCCCTGTGGGATGGCGAACCTGCGGGAGAAACTCAAGCGGGATTTCCCAAGTCAGCGGGACGGTCTGGATCGTTTTTTTCAACGGTTTCTAGAGGTCATAGCCCGGACACCGACCCTGACGGTCGCAGGATTTGACCAAGCGCCGGAGCCTTTGGAAGAAGACGGAGTCAGCCTGCAACAGGTTTTGGACGAGCTTGTTCCCGATCCGCTGGTTCAGGCGATCGTCGGAGGATTTTGCATGTGCTACGGCACGCCTCCGCGTGAAGTCCCGTTCGCGACGCACTGCCGGATTTGCTTCGGCCTGCACGAAAGCATGGCGCGGGTGGAAAACGGCGGGCAAGCGTTCGTCGACGCCCTCGTAGATGTGTTGCGAAAAACATCCGTGGATATCCGCGTCGGCATGACGATTCAGTCGTGCCAGGATATCGTGGATCACAAGGCAGAGCGGTTTGTGCTCACGGATGGTTCGGAAGTGAGCGCCAAGGCATGTGTGTTCACGATTCACCCGCGGAACATTCTGGAGCTTTTACCGCGGGAGCATCTTTCCAGAGCGTTTCGGGATCGCGTGCTGGACTTCGAGCCTTCGGTTGCGTTTCTTGCGGTCTTCGGCCTATTCGAGGGAGACCCCGCAGTGGAACCGCAGCCGATCCTGTCAATCTTTCCCGATCTGGACATCAATGCGATGTTAACCTGCCGCACGCCGGAACCGATCCCGAGCCCGCTGGCGGTTATGCGTTGCAGGGAGGAAGTCTCCGGAAGGTTGGTGGAAACCTTCACAGCGCTGGAAGTGGCGTTCCCCCAATGGACGCGGCGTTGGGCAGGCAGCTCTGTCGGTGAACGCCCCAGGGAGTACTATCAGTACAAGCTGGCTTGCACCGAATCCATCCTTCAGCGGATGGAAACCAACCTCAACGATTGTCGCGGTCGGCTGCGGTTAATGGACAGTTCATCGAGCCTGACATTTCGGGATTACCTGCACACGCCCGATGGCGCAGCGTACGGGATCAAACAGAAGCTCGGCCAGTTCAACGTCGTTGGCCGTCTGCCGATCCAAAATCTTTACGCGGCCGGGCAGTGCGCGTTGCTGCCCGGACTCGTCGGAGCGATGACTTCCGCGTTTCTGGTGTGTCGCAATCTGCTCGGGCGCGAAACTTTCCGGCGGTTTTTGGCGGGCGTACCATGCCGCTGAGTCGCGTGGTCATTACCGGTTATGGGGTTGTCACGCCCATCGGTCGTTCGGTGGGGGAGATGATGAACGGGTTGGCGCAAAACGCCAGCGGCACGCGCATCATGTCCGACTGGAACCGCCTGGGACCGTTGCGTTGCCAGGTCGGCGCACCGGTGGAGATTCAAAATCCCACTGCGATTCCCCGGCAATTTCGCCGAACCATGAGCCGGATGAGCATCATGGCGGTGCAGGCGGCCAACCAGGCGCTGACGCACGCGGGGATTCAAGCGTCGAGCATCCCCGAAAACACTCGCTTCGGGTGCGTGCTGGGATCGACCTCCGGAAGCCCCGAGGCCACCACGCTGTCGTTTCAGACGTTGCTGGCCCAACATGATTACACGCTGCTGGGAGCGGCGGAGTTCTTCCGTTGCGTTCCGCACACCGTGGCGTTGAACGTGGCTCAGTACCTGGGCGTGAAAGGCATGGTCACGGCCACGTCGGCGGCTTGCGCGTCGGGGCTGCAAGCGGTCGGACTCGCCTACGACCTTATCCGTTTGGGGCGGCAGGACATCGTCCTCTGCGGCGGCGCGGAGGAACTGCACGAGACGGTCGTCGGTTCCTTCGACATCCTGTATGCCACAAGCAGCCGCTACAACGACAGCCCTTCGCGCACTCCGCGCCCCTTTGACGTGGACCGTGACGGATTGGTTTGCGGGGAGGGCGCGGGCGTGTTGGTGCTCGAAAGCCTGGACCACGCGACGCGACGCGGAGCGAACATCCTGGCGGAAGTCGTCGGGTACCACACCTGCAACAACGGAATCCACGTCAGCCAGTCCGACTCGGCCTCCATGGCGACGTGTATGCGTACCGTGTTGCAGGCGGCGGGATTGAAGCCGGGGGACATCGGATTCGTCAACGCCCATGCCACGGGTACGATTCAAGGGGACCTGGCGGAGGCCCGGGCGATCGCGGAGGGGTTCGGCAAAGACGTGCCGGTGAGCAGTCTCAAGGGCCATTTAGGCCACACCCTCGGCGGTTCGGGCGCGATCGAACTGGTGGCCGTCGTGGAGATGATGCGCGGCGGAGTAATATACCCGACGCGGAACCTTGATAACGTTGATCCAGGGTGTACCGGGATCGGCTTGATTCGGGAAGTGACGCTGCGCCGTTTCCGGGCGTTTCTGAAGAACAGCTTCGCCTTCGGCGGAATCAATGCCGCGATTGCGTGCGTTGCGTACGAGTGATTCGAACTGGTTCGGTATGCGGTAGAATGGGATATTGAGATTAGGAGCATGCCATGAAGAAAATACTTTTGACGACTCTGTTGGCGGTGGTGGTTTCATCTGGAAGCAGCAATCACTGGTTAACGGCTGCGTCGGCTTCGTCATTTATGGCGAAGGGTGATCCCGCCGCGAATTCTCCCACGTTGTATACGGCCTACACCCTTTGGTACGACAAGCCCAAGAAGATGTCTTCCATCAACTACCATTCGGGAGCAATCATCCCGGCGGGCACTGCGGTGGTCAGCGTCACTAGACACGGCAAGACCATCAAGTTTAAGCTTGCCGGTGAGGGGGGAGCCTTCTCCATGCAATTCATACCCAAGTTTCATCCGGGCGTGAGCGTTGAAGCGTTTACGAAGCGGTTGTTCGTCCCCGAACCATTGGAGGAGCGGATCAAGCAGTTCAGCGAAGAAGAGAAAGCCCTGATCCGCAAGGGGGCGGTGGAAGACGGCATGTCCAAAGAGGCCGTCCTGATTTCGTGGGGTCCACCTCCGGAGCATCAGACACCCTCGACGACCGCCAGCAGTTGGATCTACTGGCGCAATCGGTTCATGAAGCAGGCGGTGGATTTCGATCAGAACGGCAAGGTCGTGAATACCCGTTGAGATGGAAGGTTGGGGGCGGGCACCGGACTCTAAGGCGGCTTGACTCCTGAAGGGTTGTGCGTTGCCGATGAAAGTGCTGCTTGTCCGCCCGCCGGTCACTCTGCAAGTCGCCCAGCGACTGACGCCGTTTCTTCATCTTGAGCCGTTGGCGCTGGAAATCGTCGCGGGAGGAATCTCCCACGAGCACGATACACGTATTTGCGATCTGGCGGCCGAGGCTGCTCCTGATAAGACGTTCGGGCGTGCGTTGAAGGAGTTTCAGCCGGACGTGATCGGGTTCACGGCCTTCTCCAATCAAGCCGCCGCGGTCAAGCGTCTAGCGGCCCAGGCGAAAGCGGTCCGCTCCGAGGCGTTTGTCATGGTGGGAGGGGTTCACGCGACGATCGCGCCGGAGGACCTACGCTTGCCCGGCACAATTGACCTTGTGGTGCGCGGCGAAGGGGGCACGGCGATGGCGGCGCTGATCCCGCTGTTGGAGAGCAAGGCCCCGATTCCCGTGTCGCCGGTGTTCCTGCCGACCGATGCGCCGCAGTTTGAGACGGCCGCGGCCGAGCCTCCGCCGGAACTACCGGAGTTCGACAAGGTGCCTGTCGCCCGCAGGAACCTGGTGGATCGCTCCCGGTATTACTGTATATGGCACGGCAGCCCCAGAGAACGGCTGCCGACGCTTTTCCCGCGGACCGCCGCAGCGCGCACCAGCGTGGGCTGTCCGTATCGTTGTTCGTTTTGCGTCGTTCATTACTTGGCGCACGGGAAGTACCTTCGGCAATCGTGTGAGGCCGCAGTGCAGGAGATCGCGGACATTCCGGAGGATCATATCTATTTCGTGGACGACGAGATGTTCATCGACGCCCGCCGGGCCACGGCCATCGCGGAGTTGCTGTGCGCCCGAGGCGTCCGCAAACACTACATCAGTTGGGCGCGGGCCGACACGATCGTCAATCATCCGGAGATGTTCAGGCTATGGAAACAGGTCGGCCTGTCGCTCCTGTATGTCGGGCTGGAGTCGATGGAGCAGGCCAACCTGACCGATTACAACAAGGGCCTGAGCACTGACGTAAACTGGCGGGCAGTGGAGTTGCTGCGGGAACTGGGCATCGGGCTGCACGCGGCCCTGATGGTGAACCCGGATTTCACGGCGGAGGATTTCCTGAAGGTCCGCCGAACCGTGGAGAAGGTGGCTCCCGCCGAGGTGTCGTTCACCGTATTTTCGCCTCCTCCGGGGACGGATTGTTGGAAGAAGCGCCGGGCTGATTTCATCTGTCCCGATCCTCATGCGTTTTACGATTGTATGCACACGCTGCTGCCGACCCGCGTTCCGCTCAAGATGTTTTATCGTTATCTAAGTCTGCTCTGGCTATTTTCGTCGCGGCACAATCCCTGGCGGATGAACAAGGTGAAAGCGCCGTTGAGGGACGTTGCCAGGTTCTTGTATCACGGGATGCGTTATGGTTGGAGCGTGCGGAATATCTACAAGGATTACCAAGGGAATCAATTTCCTAAGAAATCCGGCCCGTGAAAGATAAATCCTACGATATCGCGGTTGTTGGGGCCGGGCCGGCAGGAGTAGCCGCGGCGACGACCGGGGCATCCGCCGGGGCAAGGGTGCTGCTGGTGGATGCCTGGAATCGACTGGGCGGCACGGTCACGGCGGGGCTGCATCGGTCCCTGTGCGGACTGTATGCAGATGCGCCCGCGAATCCATGGGATACGTTGAACGCGGGCGCCCAACAGGACGTCACGACAAGGTTGGCGCGGCACTATGCCGAGCATGTGTGCGTGCGGCAATTTGGTATGGCTTGGGTGTTGGAGTTCCCTATCGCCGCATGGGAAAAAGTGCTGACTGAAATGTGTGAATCGCCGAGACTGGAAGTCAGACTGGGGACGCGATTGCAGGGCATCGACCATGACGGACGGCGATTGACGACAATGCGTCTGCAAGGCGCGGGAGAGGAGTATGTCAGAGCCAGGGTGTTCGTGGATTGCACGGGAGATGGAGCTTTGGTCCGAATGGCCGGTGCGGAGATGGCTGCTTCTCCTGAAGAGTGCGAGAAACCGTGGCTGGCCGGGTATGCGGTGCGTCTGGCGGAGCTGACCGGCGATT
>Ga0209777_10002310_pt1 | contig 25417 bp, 22 predicted proteins | sample FrelakmetHBP12HB_FD_187147 | JGI IMG/M metagenome (GOLD analysis project Ga0209777, IMG submission 187147) | Freshwater lake sediment microbial communities from the University of Notre Dame, USA, for methane emissions studies -HBP12 HB (SPAdes)... | ecosystem: Environmental > Aquatic >... | reverse complement strand
GGGTGCGTTTGTGGACCTTGGAGCCGATGCGGACGGATTCGCGGAGGAGGATGGCAGGGGGAGAGTTGCGGTTGGGGACGGACTCGACATACATGGGTCTATAATACAGCTACTATACCGATCAATACAAGATAAATATGCGATATTACATGGGTACATATTGCAACCCATAAAAACCCGGATCTACAGGGCCTTCAAGACCTTACAAGGAAAATGGCGTTCAAAAGAGCGGGAACTTCGGCTTAAGACAGGCCAGCAGCGTGCGGGGCAGCGTGCCCGGGCCACAGATCTCCAGGGGCGTTGCGGCCCGATCCAGGCTCTCGGCGTCCTGCGCATAATACCCGGTCACCACGTGCGCGCGGACACACGGACTGACTTCGAGAGAGAATCGATGGATTGTGATCGGAACGTCGGATAACGGGATTTCGGCAGCGCCCGCACTCGTGCTCCGCAAACCGGCGCTGTGGCGGCGCACTCTCTTTTCCGAGTACTTCATCCTCTATCTCACCGCCGTCTACGCCGCCGCTGCATGGTCCTTCATCCCCGGAGCGCTCTCGGTCGAGAACCTCTCGAACCTGTTCTCGAACTCGCTGCCCCTCCTCGTCGTCGCGGTGGGAGAGACCATGGTGCTCATCACCGGCGGCATTGATCTCTCAGTCACATCGACCATCGGCCTTGCCAGCATCGCCGGTGGCCTCGTCATGACGGCCGACGGCGGCTTGCTCGCCGGCAGCGGGTGGGCCGCGCCGGCGGGTATCGCGGTGATGCTCATTATCGGCTTCGCCGCGGGTCTGCTCAACGGAATCGCCATCACCCGCCTCGGCATGCCGCCGTTCATGGTCACGCTCACGGTCATGATGTTCGCTGGCGGACTCGCCATCAGGCTCACGCGCTCGAGCAACGTCTACCACCTCCCAGCGGTGTTCCACGGCGCCGCCGCGCCGGCGGTGATGATCTCGGTTGCGCTCGGGGTCGCGCTGGCGGGGCACATCGCGCTCGACCGCACCATTTTCGGACGCTGGCTCTACGCCGCGGGGCACAACGTGAGGGCAGCCCGCGTGGCCGGCGTGCCCGTGCCGGCGGTCATCACCGGCGCCTACGTCATCTCCGGCTTCTGCGCGGCCGCCGCTTCGATCCTCTACACCGCCAGGCTCGAGACCGCGTCCCCCGTGCTCGGCCAGCGACTGCTGCTCGACATCATCGCCGCGGTCGTCATCGGCGGCACCAGCCTTTTCGGCGGCCGCGGACGGGTGCTCTGGACGGTCTTCGGCGTACTCTTCGTCACGGTCCTCGACAACAGCCTCAGCCTGATGGGCCTTTCGAATTTCATGTTGCTGATCGTCAAAGGCGCGGTGGTCCTGCTCGCCGCGCTGCTCGACGCGGTCCGCCGCCGCGCCGCGGAGCGATGAAGCCATGTCCCTGCTCGAGTGCGCCGGTTTGACGAAGAGCTTCTCGGGAATCCGCGTCCTCTCGGACGTTTCCTACTCGCTCGATTCCGGCGAAGTGCTCGGCCTCGCCGGCGAGAACGGCGCGGGCAAATCCACGCTCATGAACCTGCTCGGCGGCGTATTCGCAGCCGACTCGGGGCGCATGATCTTCGATGGCGGCCCTTACCGCCCACGCACCCCGCGCGACGGCATAGAGGCAGGCATCGCCTTCATTCACCAGGAGCTGAACCTCTTCCCGAATCTCACCGTGGCGGAGAACTTCCTGGCCGGGTCGCGCACACCCAGCCGGTTCGGTTTCCCTGACCGGCGGCTCGCGCGCCGCCGCGCCGCGGAAGCCCTTGCCGCGCTCGGCGTCCCGGTATCGCCCGACACCCCGGTCGAGCGCCTCCCACAGGGCGAGCAGCAGCTCGTCGAAATCGCCAAGGCTCTCGACGCACAGGCCCGCCTCGTCATCCTCGACGAGCCGACCACCTCGCTCACCGCTCGGGAGACCGCGCGCCTGTTCGACGCGCTCGCGCGACTGCGCGCCTCCGGCGTCGCCATGATCTACATCTCCCACACGATCGAGGACGTCCTGCGGCTCTCCGATCGCGTGCTCGTTCTGCGTGGCGGCCAGGCGGTGGCGAGCGGCCTCACCCGGGATTTCACTCTCGATCGCCTGATCCCGCTCATGGTCGGCCGCGCGCTCGGCGAGCTCTACCCCCAGCGAGAGGCTGCCCGCGCGGAAACGGCGCTCGAAGTGCGCGAGCTCTCGGAACCGGGCCTGCTCGACCGTATCAGCTTCCGATTGATGCGCGGCGAGGTGCTCGGCGTGGCCGGCCTCATGGGCGCCGGCCGCTCGGAGATGGCCCGCATTCTCTTCGGCCTCGAGCGCGCCTCCTCCGGCGAGATCACGCTTAATGGAGAGCGCGTGGACCGGCTCACCACAGCGGAGCGCATCCAGCGCGGGATGGCGTTTCTCACCGAGAGCCGCCGGGAAGACGGCCTGCTCATGAACGCCTCCACGCGCGAGAACCTCTCCATCTCAGCCCTGCGCTCGCTTTCCCGCTTCGGTTTCGTGCGGCGCGGACAGGCCGTCGCGCGCACCACGGAGGCCGCGCGGACAGTCGAGCTGCACGTGAGGGATTCCGGCGTGGCGGTCAAGACCCTTAGCGGAGGCAATCAGCAGAAGGTGGCGCTCGGCAAGTGGCTCGTCGTCCGTCCGTCCGTGCTGATCCTCGACGAGCCGACGCGCGGCGTGGACGTTGGCGCGCGCCACGAGATCTACCGCACCATCGCGCGTGTCGCCGCTACGGGCACTGCCGTCCTGCTGATCTCATCGGAGATCGAGGAGCTGGCGGGCATGAGCCATCGCATCCTCGTCATGAGCCGCGGCGCCATCACGGGCAGCTTCGAGCAGTCGCCCTTCGACCACGAGCGCCTGCTCGCCGCGGCCTTCGGCCAGGGCGCGGGAGCGAACTTATAATGGCGCCTCACCGAGCCGCAGCACCGGCTGCGGACCCACCGCCGGCGGCCTTCGCCCGGGCCGCGCCCGCTCTCCTCGAAAGCATTCCCGCGCTCATGCTGCTCGCGGTTCTGCTGGGCTTCGGCGCTGCCGCGCCGCGGTTTCTCTCGGGGCAGAACCTGCTGAACATCCTGATTCAGAGCGCATCCACGGGCGTGGTCGCGATCGGCATGACCTTCGTCCTGCTCACTGGCGGCATCGACCTCTCGGTCGGCGCCGTTATGCTCCTCACCGGCGGTGTCGCTGCCAAGATGGCGCTCGCCGGGGCGCCCTTGTGGGAAGCGGGCGTGGCCGCTTTGCTCATCGGCGCAGCCTGCGGCGCGGTGAATGGCGCCATCGTCGCGGTCCTGCGCATCCATCCTTTCATCGTCACGCTCTCCACTCTGTACCTGGTGCGCGGACTCGGCTTGTACCTCACCGAGACCAGGGCCATGAATCTGCCGCCCGGCGTGCTGCAGTTCGGCTCCGCAAGGCTGGCCGGGATTCCGGCGCCCGTCGTGCTGCTCGCGGTGGTCGTAGTGCTCGCGCACGTCCTCCTGCGCCGCGCATCGTTCGGCCTGCAGGTCTACGCCACGGGACACGACGCCGAAGCCGCTCGCAGGTCCGGCATCCGCACGGGCCGCGTGCTGTTCGGCGTGTACATCATCTCGGGCGTGCTCGCCGCCGCCGGAGGACTCATCTCTCTCGCGCAGCTCGGCGCGCTCTCTCCCACTTTCGGGAATCAGCGGGAGTTTGCCGCGGTCGCCGCAGCGGTGCTGGGCGGCGCCAGCCTCTTCGGCGGTCGCGGGACGGTGTTTCCCGGCACGGTGATCGGAGCGGTTCTGGTTCAGACCATTGAGAACGGCCTGGTCATCGCCAACGCCGACCCGTACGTCTACCCGATGGTGGCGGCGGCCATTATTTTCGCCGCCGTCTTCCTCGACAGCGCGCGTCTGAAGAAGATCCGCAGGCTACGCGTGCGCCGCATCCGGCCCGCCACGCTGGCGCAGCGAGCAACAGATGCCTGATAGGATCCTCACAAAGATCCGTTCAAAGCTCATAGAACGCGGGATTCGAACCGGGTAGTTTTCCTAAGAAAGGAGATACCGGAGTGCTTCGGTACCTTCCCCTGGCCCTTGCGATGTTTCTGAACCTTCCCGAAGGCGCGAGCGCTGCGCCGCCCGCACCACCTTCTGTCGATCTCACGCACGGCGATCTGAGAGTCTCGCCGAACCGGCGCTTCCTCGTTCATGCCGATGGAACGCCTTTCTTCTACCTCGGCGACACCGCCTGGGAATTGCTTCACCGCCTCAACCGCGAAGAGACCGAGAAGTACCTCGAGAACCGGCGAGAGAAGCGGTTTACCGTGATTCAAGCGGTTGTGCTCGCGGAGCTGGACGGGCTCGATACGCCGAACGCCTACGGCGAACACGCGCTCATCGGCAGCGACCCCACGAAACCCAACGAGGCCTACTTCCAGCACGTGGACTGGGTGGTGAAGAAAGCCGGGGAGAAGGGCCTGATCATCGGCATGCTCCCCACCTGGGGAAATAAAGTCGTTAAGGGCAGTTGGGAGAAAAGCGCCCCCATCCTCTTCAACCCGGAGAACGCGCTGGTCTACGGCCGCTTCCTGGGTAGCCGCTATAAGAACGCGCCGAACCTCATCTGGATCCTGGGCGGCGACCGCGATCCCATGGGCGTCGTCCCGGTCTGGCGCGCCATGGCACGCGGGCTCAAGGAGGGCGACGGCGGGCGTCACCTCATCACCTTCCACCCGAACGGCGCCATCAGTTCCTCTGAAACGCTGCACGGCGAGGAGTGGCTCGACTTCAACATGATGCAGTCCGGCCACGCGGCCAGGGAACTCGCGAACTATAAGATGATCGCCCACGACTATGGGCTCACTCCCGTGAAGCCCACCTTCGACGGCGAGGCCCGTTACGAAGACCACCCGGTGAACTGGAAGCCGGAAGAGCTCGGTTGGTTCGACGAGTACGACGTCCGGCAAGCCGCCTATTGGGGAGTCTTCGCCGGAGGTCTCGGACACACATACGGCTGCCATCCCATCTGGCAAATGCTTGCGCCCGGGAGGCAGCCCGCCGGCTACGCGCGGCACAACTGGTTCGATGTTCTGGATCTCCCCGGCGCCTCGCAGATGAAATATCTGCGCGCGCTGATCGAATCCCGGCCTTTCCTCTCGCGCGTGCCGGATCAGGATCTCCTCGTTGACAACCCGGAGAGCGGATACGACCACGCCCAAGCCACCCGCGGGGACGGCTATGCGTTCATCTACATCCCCGCGGGCAAGCCCGTGAAGGTGCGCATGGGCAAGGTCTCCAGCGCCACGGTCAGGCCATGGTGGTACGACCCGCGCACGGGGGGAGCCAGCGCGGAAAAGCCCGTCCCGGATAGCGGCGTGCGCGAGTTCACGCCGCCGGGCGGCGCCCGGCGCGGCAACGACTGGGTGCTGGTGCTCGACGATGCCGCAAAACATTTCGCCCCCCCGGCCGCCGCGGGGACTGAGCGCACCGGCCCGGAGCGGAGCGCGGTGGGCAGCGCCGCTCTGTTCCCATCGCCGCTGCTGTCGCCCGCCGTCCACCAGTCTGGACGCTTGCTGGCGCTGCGCTGCCCGCTCGAATTACGATGTTCCTTCGGCGCGCCACAGGCCTCGAAAGGAATCTCATGAAGATCACGGCAATCGAAACCTACATCGCGGGCAACCCCTGGAAGAACTGGCTCTTCGCCAGAGTCTTCACCGACGAAGGCATCTACGGCGTCGGCGAGGGCACGCTGAACTACTTCGCGAAGACCGTGGAAATGGCGATCCATGAGTTGAAGCCCCTCATCCTGGGCATCGACCCCTTCCAGGTGGAGATCATCTCGCAGCGCCTCATCCGCGATGTCTGGTCGGACGGCGCGCACATCCATATGTGCGCGGTGGCTGCCATCGAGACGGCCTGCTGGGACATTATCGGCAAAGCCTGCAACCAGCCCATCTACAACCTGTGGGGCGGCAAGTGCCACGACCGGCTCCGCGCCTACGCCAACGGCTGGTATCGCGGCCCGCGCACGCCGGAGAGCTTCGGCGAGAAGGCCAAGGACGTAATACGCCGCGGCTATACGGCCCTCAAGTTCGATCCGTTCGGCGATGCCTGGCGCACGCTCTCCCGCTACGACTTCGACCTCTCGATCGACATCATCCGCGCCGTGCGTGATGCCGTCGGATCAAAGGTGGACATCCTCGTCGAAGGCCACCGCCGCTTCAACGTCGGCACCGCCGTGGAACTCGCCGAGGCGATGCATCCGTTCCAGCCGACATGGTTCGAGGAGCCCGTGGAGCACACGCGGATCTCCGCCACGATCGAGGTCGCGCGGCGCAGCCCCGTGCCGATCGCGAGCGGTGAGAACCTCTCCAATAAGCAGCAGGTGGCCGAGCTGCTCGAGGCCGACGTGGTGAGCTACTTCCAGCCGGAGCCGCTCAACCTCGGCGGGCTCTACGCCGCGCGCAAGCTGGCCGAGCTTGCAGACGCGCACTTCGCGATGATGGCGCCGCACAGTGCGCAGGGCCCGCTCTGCTCGGCCGGTTGCGTGCAGCTCAACGCCTCGACGCCGAATTTCTTCATTCACGAGATCTTTGACGAGTTCAACGAGCCGTGGGAGAAGGAGATCGTCACCGGCGCCGTGGAAGTGGTGGACGGCTACATCGACGTCCCGGCGCGCCCCGGCCTCGGCATCGACCTCAACATCGAGGAGATCCGCAAGCACCCCTACCAGCAGGAAGCCTGGCTGCCGCTGTTCAAGTCCGGCTGGGAGATGCGCGAAGGCGAGAAGACCTGAGGCTGCAGGACAGCACCGGGTTGTTCGCGTTTGACGAGGTGGCCGTCAAGCTGTGGAATGAGACCGGTGCCCGACCCAACGCTTGACACCTCCCGCACGGTGTGACGAGACATACGCAGTCGCCGGCATCGCAGACCGTTTCGCTATCGAATCGCGTGGATCAGCTCCAGGCTCACGCCGAGCACATCAGTGTCCATGTATGCGTAGCGGCCGGAGCCCGGCTTGCCCACATCGCCCCACGCGCCGGTCTGCACAGGCGACCAGCCGAGCTTCGCATAGCGCTCCAGCGCACTCTCCAGGTTGTCCACCGGCACGCCCAGATGCTGCACGCCCTCGCCGTGGGAGCGCAGAAAGTCGGCGTAGCAATTGGGCGGCTCCTGCGGCGGAATGATCCATTCGAGCGTCGGGTGCGAATAACTGTGCCAGCCGGCGCCAAAGGGCAGCAGGAGCGGCTTGCCGTGGTAGCGCCCGTCCTCACGCGGAGTGGCCTCGGCCAACGACATTTCGGGAAAACCGAGCCGGCGCCAGAACTCCGAAACCGGCCCGGCTTTTCGGATCACCAACCCGACGTGCGTCACCTTCGCCGGACCCGCGCCGGCCTCAGCCGGCGGGCGGTAGACCAGCCCCAGGACATACTTGCCCGCCGGTTCCGTGTCGAAGAACGTGTAGCGCGCACCGGCGGCATTCAGCGTCCGTAGCACCCGGACGCCCAACCCGCCCAGCCGTGCGGTCTCCCGCTCCAGTTCCTGATCGTCGGGCACGGTGTGGAGCACGGCAAAGACGCCGTCCCCGTGGCGTTCCAGAAAACCGTCGTACGCCGGATCGCCTGCGTCGGGCTGAAGGATTTCCACAGCGAAGCTCCCCAGCCGGCCCGTGACGAACCGCGCACCGAGTGGCCGCGGGCCGTCCACAGGAATCCGGCCGAGGTCGCGAATTTCCTCCAGGCCCACGCTGCGCCATCCGGCGACCGGCCGCGACACGTCCTTCACCACCCACACGGCGCCGCCGATGGTTTTGTAGTATGGCGGCAGTTGTGCCCATCCCAGCGCCGCCGTGCCGGCCAGCGCCGCCGCCATCGCGCTCCAACGCAAAAGATGATTCCGCATAACGCCCTCCCTTCAGAAGATTCAATCCCGTTCGGCGCTGCACCTCCGCAAGCACGTCGCGCACTGCCTCACAGCGCCCCACACCGCCCTTGCTTGCGGCTGCAGGAATCTGCCGTGGTCTTAATCTGCTGTTGTTAACGCGCCCGTATTCTACACGCAGCAAACGCACTTCGGCTACCGGAGCCCTGAGGTCTCCGCAGTCTGCTGTCTTGTTTGTGCCATCGCGCTCATCCGTACTTCGGAACAGGTCGGCTGGGGCGGTGATTGACTCGGCTTTTCTCCGCACAGGATGCGGTGAATACTTGCATGGTGCGACGAATCCAGGCTATAATCTCCGCATAAGGTGCGGAGAATGTATATCCATGAGCTTGAGGAGTGGCCCCGGTTCGACTGGAACCGGGACCGCCTCGCGGAACCTCTTGCCGCCGTGCGGCACCGGCAAGGCCGGCTGGTAGGCCATATGGAGGCCCTTGGCTTCAACCTCCGCCAGGAGGCGGTTCTGCAAACCCTGACCGCCGATGTGCTCAAGAGCAGTGAAATCGAGGGGGAGAAGCTGGACGCTGAACAGGTCCGGTCCTCGATTGCCCGCCGTCTTGGCATGGACATCGGCGGCCTCAAGCCTGTTGACCGCACTGTCGAGGGCGTCGTCGAGATGATGCTCGACGCCACACGCCGCTACGACCAGCCGCTCGCTGCCGAACGGCTCTTTTCGTGGCATGCGTCCCTGTTCCCCACCGGGCGCAGCGGCATGAGCAAGATCAGAGTGGGCGCCTGGCGCAACGACAGCACTGGCCCTATGGAGGTCGTCTCCGGTCCGATCGGCAAGGAGCACGTCCACTTCAAAGCGCCCCCGGCTGCACGCCTCGACCGGGAGATGGGGGCATTCCTGGAGTGGTTCAATGCTCGCACCGGCATGGATCCGGTCCTGCAAGCAGGGCTCGCTCATCTGTGGTTCGTGACCGTCCATCCCTTTGATGATGGCAACGGCCGCATTGCGCGCGCCATCGCCGATCTGGCTCTCGCACGATCGGAGAACAGCCCGCAGCGCTTTTACAGCATGTCGGCGCAGATACGGCAGGAGCGCGACGCGTATTACGGCGTCCTCGAGCAGACACAGAAGGGGACCATGAACATCACCTCATGGATGGAATGGTTCCTCGGATGCCTCGGCCGGGCGGTTGACGGCGCACAGCGCACTCTGGGCGCCGTCCTCACGAAGGCGCGCTTCTGGGAGCGCCTCCAGACCGTCCCGCTCAACGAACGTCAGCGCCTCGTGCTCAACCGCCTCCGGGATGGTTTCGAGGGCAAGCTCACCACATCGAAGTACGCCAAGCTTGCCAAGTGTTCCCAGGACACGGCTCTGCGCGACATTCTGCCGCTCGTCGAACGTGGCATTCTCGCCCGCAACCCGGAACGCGGCCGGAGCACCAGCTATGCTCTTGCGGATATCCCCCACGGAGGAGAGGAGGGCCGCACGTGAGACAGGATTTGGAACGGCTACGGAACTGCCTGCTGCCGCCACGGCAAACATCGGCCTCGACTTCGCCAACCGGAGCCTCGAGTATGCTAGGTTCTTAGCTGGAATGCGACTTTTCCCTACGTTGAGAATCGGTGCTCTGACGGCCGCCGTCTGTCTGTGTGCACAAGGGCAGAACACCCAGGGCAGCGAGGCGCAAACCGAAGTGAAGGGCATGCCGCCCAGGGCGACTCCGGCCGACTATCAGGCCCAGGCTCAGGCAGGCACGATGACGGTTGCGGCCGAGTTCACGGGACACTCGGTTCCAACCCTGCAAGGCCCCCTTTCCTCGGAAGACTACGTGGTGATCGAGACTGCGTTGTTCGGCTCGCCGGGTGCGCGAACCACGATATCCTCCGGCGACTTTTCGCTCCGTATCAACGGGAAGAAGACGCCTCTGCCGAGCCGGCCATATGGGCTCGTGGTCGGATCTCTCAAAGATCCTGAGTGGGAGCCGCCTGAGAAAGCGGCATCGAAATCGAAGGGTAGTCTGAGTGCCGGCGGAAAGGAGCAGGGTGACTCCCACCCCGAACCGGTCAAGATCCCAATCGAGTTGCAGCGCGCGATGGCGCAGCGCGTTCAAAAAGCCTCGCTTCCGGAAGGCGACCGCGCCCTGCCTCAGGCAGGACTGATTTTCTTCCAATACCGGGGCAAGGCCCAGGGCATCCATTCAATCGAGCTCATTTACGCCGGTCCCGCCGGCACCGCCACCCTGACGCTCCAGCCATAGCGAAAACGGGCCGCACGCCGGCCCGGCTACAACGTTTCGCCGGTTCGCGTTCTGGGGACTGACTGCTCTGTCCCAAGCGGAGCGCGTGGACAGAGCAGTCTGTCCCCCGGCTTTGGAACTCCTGCGTCACGAGAATTCCGCGCAGGTACGGTGCTGCTGCCGGGCTGTTCATCGCGCTACACTCTTTCCTATTGCCATGAGGAATCTTTCGCCCGGTCTCGCTTGCCTGGTTCTCCTTCTGTCCGCGGCGCCCGCCGCCGACCTTCCGACTCTCCAGGGCTTCTCGCCTGATGCGTCCGCGGCCGAACGCATGTGGGAGGCCAGGTACAAAGCCATCCCCAGCACGGAGAACCTGCGCGAGTACATGCGCCGCCTCTCTGCGCGCCCGCACCACGTCGGTTCGGCATACGACAAAGACAACGCCGAATGGATCCGGGATAACTTCCGAAAGTGGGGACTCGATGCAAGCATCGAAACCTTCGATGTCCTGTTCCCGACGCCCAAAGAGCGCGCTGTCGAGCTGATCGAGCCGGCGCTCTTCGTAGCCAAAATGCAGGAGCCTCCGGTCGCAGCCGACCCCACTTCCGATCAGCAGAACGAACAGTTGCCGACTTACAACGCGTATTCGGTGGACGGCGAAGTCACGGCGCCGCTCGTCTACGTCAACTACGGCACCCCGGACGACTACGAGCGGCTCGAGCGGCTCGGTGTCTCCGTGAAGGGCGCGATTGTCATCGCGCGATACGGAGCCTGCTGGCGCGGCATCAAGCCCAAGGTTGCGGCGGAGCACGGCGCCCTCGGCTGCATCATCTATTCGGATCCGCGCGAAGACGGCTATTCCCACGGTGAGGTTTTCCCGGCCGGCCCCTGGCGCCCGCGCGACGGCGCACAGCGCGGGAGCGTGATGGACATGCCCGTGTACCCCGGAGACCCGCTCACGCCCGGCATAGGCGCGACGCCGGATGCCAAACGCCTGCCGGTCAGCGAAGCGAAAACAATCACGAAAATCCCGGTGCTGCCGATTTCTTACGGAGATGCGCAGCCGCTGCTCGCGGCGCTCACAGGGCCGGTTGCGCCCGAAAGCTGGCGCGGCGCCCTCGCCATTACCTACCACATCGGGCCGGGCCCGGCCAAAGTGCATCTGAAGGTGAAATCCAACTGGGACAGTAAGCGGCTCTACGACGTAATCGCGCGCATTCCCGGCTCGCTCGAACCCGATACCTGGATCGTCCGTGGAAATCATCACGACGCCTGGGTCAATGGCGCCGAAGATCCCGTCTCGGGCGCGAGCGCCGAGATGGAAGAGGCGCGCGGTCTGGCCGATCTCGTCAAACAGGGCTGGCGTCCGAAGCGCACGATCATCTATTGCGTATGGGACGGCGAAGAGGAGGGACTGCTGGGATCCACCGAGTGGGCCGAAGCACATGCCGATGCCCTTCGCGAGCATGCTGCTGTCTACATCAACACGGACGGCAACGGCCGCGGGTACCTGGGCATGGCCGGCTCACACTCGCTTGAGAAATTCATCAACGGCGTAGCCAAAGATGTGGAAGACCCGGAGAAGGGCTATCCGGTTTGGAAACGTTTGCGTCTGGCACGCATCTCCGAGGCGCCTGTAGCGGATCGGGAGGAGGTGCGCAGTCGCGCTGATTTACGCATCGGGGCGCTTGGCTCGGGCTCCGACTATACCGCCTTTCTCGACCACCTGGGCATCGCGTCTCTCGATCTCGGTTACGGCGGCGAGGACGGCGGTGGGATTCATCACTCCATCTACGACGACTTTTACTGGTACACGCATTTCGCCGACACCGATTTCCGGTACGGACGCGCGCTTGCCCAAACCATAGGGCTCGCCGTCATGCGCCTCGCTGATGCCGATCTCCTGCCTTTCGATTACGCCGGGTTCACCGACACCGTCCACAAATACGTCGATGAGCTCGAGAAACTCTGGAAATCAAAGAGCGACGAGATCAACGAACGCAACCGGGAGATCGAGGAAGGCGTGTTTGTAGCCATCACCGACCCGAAAAAGACGCTGGTGCCGCCAAAACCGGAAGACGTTCCGCCGTTCCTGAATTTTGCTCCGCTCAAGAACGGTCTGGCTGCGCTCGACCGCAGCACCCGGCACTATCAGCAGGCGCTCGAAAAGGCTGCCCTGGCACAGAAACAACTCAAAGCGGCCAACCGCATGCTCGCCCAGGCGGAGCGTGCCTTGGCGCTGCCCGATGGCCTGCCGAACCGGTCGTGGTTCAAGCATCAGATCTACGCACCGGGTTTCTACACCGGCTACGGCGTCAAAACGATTCCGGGCGTACGGGAGGCCATCGAGCAGAAGCGCTGGCAGGAAGCCGACGAGCAGATCGCGCGCGCCGGCAAGGCACTCACGAACGAGGCGGCAGCCATCGAGGAAATCGCCGCGGAACTCGAACGGTGATGCAGATTCACGCGGGATAGCCGCTTCGCCGGGATCCGCGCCGCGAAACCGCGGCATCGTTCACCGGAGTACGATGCCGCAGGCCTGTTGAATCCGCGTCTCCTGGCGCCACCACCCACGGGCGCCCATGACGCCGGATTGAGCAGTGCGCCACTGGTCGGAACAGAGCCGGCCGGCTCGCGGACCCGGGGGAAAAACCGGTCGGAAGAACGGGTCAGTCTGAGCTGCGAGATCTTTCCGGCCATCTTGGCCGTTCTGCAAACAGCGCCAGTTGGTCTGTGACGGTCGTGGGCGGGTTCCTTCCTGTGCCGTCCAATAGAGGCAGCCCCAACCCGGGCTCTCGAATAAATGACTCAGTTCAGGCTGACGGGTTTTGCCGACGGGTTTTGCCTTTTTTGCCTTAAGTTAATCGAGAAAAACGGGTCAGCCCAAACCACCGATCCTTCCGGCCGTCATGTCCAGGCTGAGACACGGCACCTCGAAGTGCAGCCGCATCACTGCAACGGGCGGACGGCGCCGCTGTCGAGGTCGTAGCGGGCGCCCTGGATGCGGATATCGGCCCGGCCGCTCAGGGCCGCTTTCAGCTTGGAGACGACCAGGGCGACGTTGGCATCGACGGCGTGATCGAGCAGGTCGCCGCCTTCCCCCTGCGCTTTTTCGACCGCCGGGCGAATGGCCTCGACCAGGCTCGCAATGTGGCCGGCCGCCGGTTTCCCCGGAAGGGCGGCCGCAACGGCCCCGCAGCGCTGGTGGCCGAGTACGACGACGAGCCGGATACCGAGACGTTCCACCGCGAACTCCAGGCTGCCCAGCACCGCCTCATCGAGCACGTGGCCTGCGGTGCGGGCCACGAACAGGTCGCCCAGGCCTTGATCGAAGATGATCTCCGTCGGCACGCGGGAATCGGTGCAGGCGAGTACAGCGGCGAACGGATGCTGCGTGTTGGCGAGCGCCCGCCGCTGATCTGCCCCTTGGCGCGGGTGAGCGGGCGCGGAGTTGGCGAAGCGGGCGTTGCCTTCCAGCAAAACTTTCCACGCCTGATCGGGCGCGAGGTTGTCAGCGGCGGGGGCCGCGCCGGCCAACGCCAGCAGCAGGATCTGGGATTTCAGGATACGGTTGCTCCCGAATATCCGGGAGACGGTCCCCCGCGGGAAAACCAGACGCGCAAAACCGTTAGGCATAGTGCGGATTATACGCCCGGCGGGAAGCAGCCACCGAAGGGCACATCTACTCATCACCCTGCCCACCAGCCCGATGACGCTTTATTGCGCCCGGCAATCGTCACGTCAGCGCCGCGCCCAATAGCGACCTGGCGCTTCGACGACCAATCCCTTCCCGCTCACCGCGAGGTGGATCTTGCGGAACTCCGATACGCTAACGGGTACGTCGGACACGAAGCCCAGGCTGTACTGGCTGCGAAGCTCCTCTTCGAGTTGGCGAAACGCCTGGTCAATCGTGTGGCTCTTGGAGACCTCGAAGAATGTACCGCCCGTCTCCCGGGACATGCGCATCAGGACTCCGCGGCCGTCCGTTGCGCTCAGGCGGCCGAGAACGGGTACGCCGTAGAACCCCGCATCGGAGAACAGAATGCTGTAGACGGTCGCGTCCGCACGCTGGGCCGCTTCAATGGCCGCCGCCAGGCTGGCGTCACTGCCGTTGTCCACGCCGTCCGACAAAACGATCAGCGCCTTCCGTCCGCTTTGATGCGCCATGATTTCCCGGGAAGCTTTTTCGACGGCGTCATAGAGCAGCGTTCCGCCGCCGCTCTGGGCCGCCAACTCCCGGCGGGACGGAGTGTCCACGAACGGCAAGGTGTCATCGAGACTCTTGCGGGATGACGTCAGGTTCTGGCGCAGGTACACGCCCATGTCGAATTGCATGACGAACAGCTTGTCTTTCGTCTCCCGCAGGACCTGATCGATAAACCGGAAACAGGCCCCGCGCTCCGCGTCGAGCACCCGCTGCTGGCTCATGCTCGTATCGATCATCAGCCCCAGAATCAGAGGCAGGTCAGACTCTCTCGAGAAGTAGCGTATGTTTTGCAGGCGGCCGTTTTCACTCAGAGCGAAATCGCCCTTGTCCAGGTCGCGGATAAACTTCCCCTTTCTATCGCGGACGGTCGCAAAGAGGTTGACGACCTTGACCTCGGTCTTGAAGACCGTGTCTTGTCCGCGAGCCGCAAAATGGACGGAAAACAACGTTGCGGACCAAAAGAATAGCAGACGGCGGGAGCAGGCACGGTAGTCAGTCACTTCCTCTCAGAAGATGTCTGCGGCAAGCGGCGGGTTCCATCGAAGGCGAGTACCGGCAACTATCGATCACTCAGCCGGTTCTTGCCGGTCAGATTTCGAAGACAGCGCCGGTGTCCGCGCTGGTCACGTGCAGCAGGTAGCGCGCAAGCCAGCCGCGCTTGACCTTGGGTTCGAAAGGAGGCAGCGCCTCGAGCCGCGCAGCGATCTCCTCTTCCGCCACCTTCAGATCGATGCGGCAGGTCTTCGCATTGATGTAGATGCGCTCGCCTTCGCGAATCGCCGCGATTGGTCCTCGCGCTGCCGCTTCGGGCGAGACGTGGCCCACGCAAAGTCCGCGTGTGCCGCCGGAGAACCGGCCGTCGGTGATGAGCGCCGCGCGGATGCCGGCGCCCACGAGGGCGGCGGTGGGCGAGAGCATCTCCTGCATGCCCGGCCCGCCGCGCGGCCCTTCGTAACGAATCACGACGACGTCGCCGTCCTTCACCTCGCCGGCGAGGATGCCCTGGAGCGCCTCCTCCTGAGACTCGTAGATCCGCGCCGGCCCTTCGAACTCCATCATGTCCGGCTCCACACCGGCCACCTTCACCACGGCGCCCTTGGGGGCGAGGTTGCCGAAGAGAACCGCAAGGCCGCCGGTCGGCGAGAATGCCCTCGCGAGCGGGCGGATCACGTCTCCGTCGGGTTCGGGCGCGCAGGCCACCACGTCGGCCAGACGGCCGGTGACGGTTGGCACATCGAGGTTCAGTCCGCTGCTGCCATGCCGGTTAATCTCTTTGAGGATGGTAGGGATGCCGCCCGCGCGGTTCACGTCCTCGATGTGCACTTCGGGCCTGCTGGGGGAGACCTTGCAGATGTTCGGCGTGGCCGCGGAGATCTCGTTGAGGCGCTGAAGGTCGAATGGAATGCCGGCCGAGTGGGCGAGCGCCAGCGTGTGCAGGATCGTGTTGGTGGAACCGCCCATGGCCATGTCGAGCACGAAGGCGTTCACCAGCGACTGCTCGGTGATGATGTCGAGCGGGCGAACGTTGTTCTCGAGGCAGGACTTCAAGGCATGTGCCGCGCGGCGGGTGAGCGCTTCGCGCTCGGGATTGGGCTCAGTGGAGCGGCCGTCCGCGGCCCAACGCTCGGCGGGAATCGTCCCGTTGCCGGGCAGCGCGACGCCGATCACCTCGCCGAGGCAGTTCATGGAATTCGCCGTGAACATGCCGGCGCAGCTTCCGCAGCCGGGGCACGCCTTCTCCGCGAGGCCACGAAGCTCGGCTTCGCTGATCTTGCCGGCGCTGTGCTTCCCGACGCCCTCGAAGACGGTGATCAGGTCCGTGTTGCCTGGGCCGGCGAGCATGGGTCCGCCGCTGATGTAAACAGCCGGGATGTTGATCCGCGCCATGGCGTTATACATGGCCGGCACGATCTTGTCGCAGTTGGCGATGCCGATCCACGCGTCGCAGGGGTGCGCACCGATGATGGTCTCGATCTGATCGCTGATGAGCTCGCGCGAGGCCAGGGAATATTTCATCCCGAAGTGACCCATGGCAATTCCATCGCAAATCGCGCCGCCCACGTTCACGTACCAGACGTTAAATCCGAGCGATTTCAGCTCGTCCCGCACGATGGCGCCCACGCGGTCGAGGTGGGCGTGACCGGGGATTTGGTTCGAATAGGAGTTGATTACGGTTACGAAAGGCTTCTTGAGATCGTCCAGAGAGCGGATGACACCCTCGGCGATCATCAGGCTGGCGGCGGGCAGCATGTGCGCCCCTTCGGCGATGATGCGGCTGCCCTTTTTGCGGATGTTCTCGATACCTGGATTCACCGTTCCATTTTGGCACGGGGGCATCGGAGAAGTTGCAGCGGTCGGATGCCATGGCACTGGAGGGCAGGAAGGTAGTGCCGAAGTACTGAGGATTCAGTACCCAAATCCAGTACCCAATTATGGACATTGACTCAGGCCAGGCGAAGGTATATAAGTGCTAAAGTACTAGCTCATTTATAGATGATGAAGGTATTAATAGTAGGACGTACGCCGCAGATAGTTGTTGTGTTGGCGCTCCTGGCCCTCAGTGCGACTGAGGCCCGTGCCTACACCGACCCGGGGACCGGCATTCTCGCCTGGCAGATCATCGCTGCCGCCGTGGTGGGGTTACTGTTCTACTTGCGAAGAGGCTTGGACTGGATCCACTCCAAGTTGAGGGGACACAAAGGCTAATGCCGCCGGAGGTCACCGGAGACCCCGAGGCCAGAACCGATGCGGTCTTGCGTGGACCGGAGGTGCGATCTTTCCGTGATCCCGGCGGAATCGTGACGATCCGAGGGGACCACGTATTCCGATTCCTCCGCCCTTGTGCGCTGCCCGATCTGGCCGCGCTGGAATCATCCAGTAAAGTCCGAGAATTCCTGAAATCCGGGGCCTTGGTGCCCGCAACCGCTCTCAGCGCGGATCAGGCCGGCCGGCTGGCACGGGAGGAGTTGGGTGAGGCTGACGGCGGCAAGTTCGTTTCAGTGCTGCAACATGAGCGGATTCCATTTGCGAGCTATCCCTACGAGTGGCCGCCGGAAATGCTGCACCGGGCTGCGTCACTGACGCTAACCCTGGCCTCGGAACTGCTACACGACGGAATCGGCCTGAAGGACGCGACTCCGTACAACATACTGTTCCGTGGCACGGAGCCGGTGTTTGTGGACTGGCTGTCACTCGAGCGTCGCAGCCTGGGCGATCCGATATGGCGCGCGTGGGCGCAATTCGCGGCAATGTTCCTGGTCCCTCTGGCGCTGAACCGGCATCTCGGCGTACCCCTCGACGGGCTGTTGACGTGCCGCTCGGGCGGCGTCGCACCCGAGGAGGCCTACCCGATGCTCGGCCCTCTCAAGGGGCTCAGGCCGCCGTTTCTCACCCTGGTCTCGATTCCTCGCTGGCTCGGCTCGGGCAAACTGGCGCGCGAAGCTCCGGCGCGTCTGGCCCCGGCGGTCTCGGCGGAGAAGGCTCGCTTCATCCTCTCGACCTTCTACAGGCGTGCCGCGCGGACCCTGGCGCGCCTGGCGCCTCGCGCGGACCGCCGTTCGGCCTGGGCCGCCTACGAAGAGGAAAGTTGCAGCTATTCCGGCGAGGCGTTCGCGGCGAAAGAGGCTTTTGTGCGCCGGGCTCTCGACGAGTTCGCACCCAAGTGGGTGCTCGATGTCGGGTCGAACACCGGCCGGTTCAGTCTCATGGCGGCGGCCGCGGGTGCGCGGGTGGTGGCGCTCGACCGCGATTCCGTTGTTGTTGGCCGGCTATATGCCGAGGCAGTCGCAAGGGGGGCGGACGTTCTCCCCCTCGTCGTCGACCTGGCGCGGCCGACTCCGGCGACAGGGTGGCGAAATCGCGAGTGTCCTTCCTTCCTGGACCGGGCGCGTGGCTCGTTCGACTTGGTGCTGCTCCTCGCGGTGGTGCACCACCTGCTGGTAACGGACCGGGTACCTCTCGAGGAGGTGGTCGGCCTCTGTGCCGAACTCAGCCGTCGCGCGGTAGTCGTCGAGTACGTCCCTCCATCCGACCCGATGTTCGGCTTGATCGCGCGCGGAAGGGAGGCGCTGCACGCCGGGCTTACCGAAGCGGCATTCGAGGCGGCATGGGCGCGCCGATTCGTCCTGTTGCGGCGTGAGTCGCTGCCGGGCTCCGGGCGGATTCTGTGCCTGTTTAGCCGCCGGGAGGCTGCCCAGGCATGAGCCCTGATGGACCCCCGCCCGGAGCTGGCTCCGCGAGCTCCGCCGCACCGGCCAAAACGGCCCAAAAAGCGCCGCGTCCCCACCGTAGCCACATTCGGTACGGCGTCATCGCGCTCTCGCTCGCGAACCTGCTGTACCTGCCGGCGTGGCGCGAGGTTGCCATTCTCCAGATGCCCGGCAGCCGGTACACGGAAGGCGACCCGTCCTGCCGGGTAGCGGTGGCCACGGCCGTCATTGTTGCGGCGCTGGGTCTCGTCGTGTGACTTGCGCTGGAGGCATTGCAGCGCGCTCGCGGGCCGGTCCGGCTTGCGGGAGAAATCCTATTCGGTTCCGCGGCCGTGTTCTGCTTCTGGCGCTGCGTTTCAGCCGTCCTCGATCCCGCGGCGTTCATCTCCGGGGAGCCGTCGAGGCTGGGCAGAGTGTTGGCCATTCTGGTCGCGGCTGGCCTCTCGACACTGGCGGTCTCCGATTTGCTGCGGCACAGGAACGCCACGATAAGAGCCGCTTCCGGGATACTGGTTGTGCTCTCGCCACTGTTGCTGAGCTCTGTATTTCTCACCGCTCTGTCCGTGAGCCGCAGCCTGCCTACCGCAGCCCACGCCGCGGCGCACTCGAGTGGAACGCCGCGAGCCAACGCCGCAGGTGTCGTGCTGTGGCTCGTTTTCGACGAAATGGACGAGGAACTCGCGTTCGAACGCCGGCCGGCGAGTGTACGAATGCCGGCCTTCGATCGGCTGCGATCCGAGTCGATTGTCGCAAGCGACGTCCGGCAGGTCGCCGACAGGACGCTCCGCGCGGTTCCCGCAATGACTGTGGGGCGAACTGTGCTCAAGGCAGACCCAGCCGGCCGCAGCGCGCTCATGTTGAACTTCGATAGCAGTTCCCCAGCGGTCCTATGGAAAGATGTGCCCAACGTATTCAGTGAGGCCAAGCGGCTCGGGCGATCAACCGCGATCGTCGGCTGGTATCACCCTTGCTGCCGGGAGTTTGGGGGCGAGACTGCTTGTTGCGTTTCGAGCCCGCATTCAGGCGGCGAGCCGCCTACGGTCTGGCGGCAGTACGCATTGTCTCTCGGCGCCAGCGCGCTGATCGGAGCCCAAGCCGTGCATGGGCTCGGCATTGCTCTGCTGGAGAGATCTGATCTGCTGGGAACACTGAAGGCGCAGAGCGACGTGATCCGCAGCGCCCACGCAGCGCAGGTACGTTCCCTGCGTGAGGCGCTTCTGCGGGCTGTCGGGGATCCGCGGATCGACTTCGTCTATGCACACCTCCCGGTGCCGCACGCACCCGGGCTCGGGACCCCATCTGGCAGGGAACCCGACTACCTGGACAACCTCGAGATCGCGGACTCGGTGCTCGCGGACGTCCGGTTGGCTCTCGAGGCAAGTGGCCGGTGGGCGGATGCCGCGATGCTGATTACCGCCGACCACGGTTACCGACCTGACCTCTGGGCAGCGCCGTTTGCATCCGCCCGTGTTACGCGGCTGCTGGCCGGCACACGCGGCGGTCGAGTGCCATTCATCGTGAAAGTGCCACGTTACTCCGGCGCCGTGCGCTTCGACTGGTCCCTCAGCGCAATCGCAGCTCACGACGTTGTGGTCGGGATGTTGAACGGTAGCCTGAAGACACCGGACAGCGTTCTAGCCGTTCTGGAGAAGCTTTCCGCGAGCGGCGGCAGCCGTCAGTAATGGACGCGATGCGACTCTTCACGGATGGCGAGGCCGATGGTGCGCGGGCCGACGGTAATTCCATTCATGACTCGTCCCTTCACCGATACGCGCGTGCCCCTTCGCGGGACGCCGCCGTTGGAAAGCACGTAAATCCTCCCGGAACCGTCGTCCACCTGGTAAACACCCGTGACAAAAGCGCCGAAGGAACGGTCTACCTCGCCGTTCACTCGCACGGTTCGATTCTGAAACCGATACGGTTCGTCGAGAATCCTGCCGATGCGCACCGCGCCGCAACCCGATAGAAGCAGGGTGGCCAAGAGCGGTAGAGCAACGCGGAGCTTTGCGAATCCCATAATGCCTCCCGGAAAGTCGCTTCCGAATCTCCAGACGCGTGAGGAGGCGAACGGTTTCAACTTTGCGCGTCGTGCGCCAGCCGTGATACCGCCCGGACCAGCTTTCGGTAAGGTATGTGAGCGAAATCGGAGAAGGGGATCCACTCGCCGTCTCGCCAACTGGAGTAATACCAGCGTCCGAGCAAAGCGAGGTGCTCCTGGCGGGCCTGCACGGTCGCGCGAGAGGGTCCGAGGGCTGAAACGGCTTCGCGCAGGCGCTGGTCGATGGAGATGGTCTTCCCATCGACGACGTCGAAACCGAAGCGCACAGGCGCGTGCCAGCATCCCGCAGACAGGAACCACAACTGAACGACGCCCGGCTCTGCGGAGGGCGTGACGGCCACCCCGTTCAGAGAGTCGATATCGCTTGCAAGGTCGTCGCGCGCCCGCAGCATCTCCCGGATCCTGTCGATCTGGCGATGCTCCCGCGCCGCATCTTCGAACCGCAGCTCGGTGCTCAACCGGTCGCGGGCCGCTTCGAGCGGCTCGATGAGAGACGCGCCCCCGGTTCGCAGGAACGTGACCAGGCGCGACACCTCGCTCCGGTACTCATCCTCACCGACGGCCTGCTGGCAGGGCCTGAGGCACTTATTCATCTCTCCGTAAATGCATCCGGGATGCTCTGGAGAAGGCTCAAGGTCCTCCTGGCACCGCCGCACCTGGAACAACTCGAGCGCCTGGGCCTCGAACTGCTCCGCCGCGACGCGGGTGCGGAACGGCCCGTAGTACAGGCCCCGGCCTCCGCCCAGCCGCACGGTGATCTGCGTCCGGGGGAAGGGATTCGACAGGATCACCTTCAGATACGGCGGCATTCGCAGGTTCAGCAGGTCGAGATAAGTGTCGGGGAAGTGCTCGAGGGCGAGTTGGTAAAACACCAGGCTCGATTCGAGCCGCGAGCCGGTCACCCAGTACTGGACTCGCGTGGCTACCGCGCGCAGGTTCAGCAGCCGCGAGGGCTTGTCTCGCAGGCCGAGCAGGCGCTTGAGCCGGCGCCTGAGCACTCCAGTCCGCCCCAGGTACGGAGCACCCTCGCGAGGCCAGACCAGGAAGACGGCCGGCCGGTCAGGCGAAGCGGCCAGCTTCTCGTCGAGACCCTCGGTATCTGCGGCGAACTCGGCCGGCGGAAGCGAGACCAGCGGGCTCATCAGGCATCTCCCGCGAGACCAGGCTGCAACCCGGTCCAATCGGGCCGGTGCAGCCGGGAAGACAGTATCGCCCGGAGCCGCCTCCGGCGCCGCTTGGGCACCGCGTTTTTCGAGTGACCTAAGAATGGCGACTGCCGGGGCTTGACAGGATTCCGGCCATGAATAAAATGAGGGATAACTCCGGTGGTTATGGGACCTATCTGCACGCACCAGCGCACGGAAGTCATTGCCCGCCGGGATGGCGTCGATTACGTCTGCTGCCTGGATTGCCGGCAGATCTTCGAGGCCGAAGATCTCGAAGCGGCGCCGGCATACGAAGACGAAGAACCGAACACATGAATTCGGGGCGCCCGGGCGCCTAAACCATCCCTTGCAAAAACCGCAGCTATCTGTTAGAAGTCTACTTGTTCTTTTGCAGCCATGGCTACCAGCTCGCGGCAGAAAGCGGCGGTAAAGAAGGCGCCGTCCGCACATTCGGAAAGGGAGCAAGTCGCCCCCGCACTGCCGGTATCGCCGTCCGTCCCGTCGCGGCCATCTCCGGAACGGGAGCAGGCGGATGCCTTCGACCGCGCCAGCCGGCTGTTCCAGGCAGGCAAGTTCGCGGCAGCACTGCCGCTATTTGAGGCCGCCGCGCAGGGCCCGTCGCGCGCCATGGCTCATAGCGCGCGCGCCCACGCCAATATGTGCGCACGGCGAATTGCCGCTTCCGAGCCCCCGCTGAGCACCTCCGACGAGCACTACGATTACGCGATCGCCCTCATGAACGCCCGGCAGCTCACGCTTGCCGAGCGGCACCTGCTGGAGGCGCTGAACCGGTCTCCACGGGCGGATCATATCCACTACGCCCTCGCGCTGTGCCGTGGCCTGGCGGGCGATCTGGCAGCGTCGTACCAGCACCTCCGCCGCGCCATCGAGCTCCAGCCGAGGAACCGGAAGGTCGCGATCAACGACCCCGATTTCGCCGACATCGGCAAGCACCCGCCCATCGCCGAACTTCTGTACCCTGGAGAGAGCGCAGCGTCATCTTAGCCGTCGCGCAGCCGGGCGCACTGGGAACGCGGGCCGGCTTTGTGCTCGCGGCACGGGAGTCTCATGGCCAGTGAATCCACATCCGGTGGCCCGGCGCCCGCCGGCCCGCTTCGCGTCGTCACGATCGGGGGGGGAACCGGGTTGTCCTCCATCCTCCACGGGCTCAAGGCGTACGCAGGTGTGCCCTGGGCGGCGCCGGTCCAAGCGCGACCCGTGGTTGACATCACGGCCGTGGTCACAGTCACCGACGACGGCGGCAGCTCGGGGCGGCTGCGGCGGGATTTCAAGGTCCTGCCGCCGGGGGACATCCGCAACTGCATGGTGGCGCTCTCGGAGGATGAAGCGCTGCTGTCGCGACTCTTCCAGTACCGGTTTGCGCGCGGGCGCGGGCTGAAGGGCCACAGCTTCGGCAACCTGTTCCTCACGGCACTGACCCACGTGACGGGGGACTTCCCGCAAGCAGTGAAAGTCTCGAGCGAGGTTCTGGCCATTGCGGGCCGTATCTATCCTTCCACGGCGGAAAATGTGGGCGTCGAGGCCGAGCTCGAAGACGGCACTCGCGCCAGCGGCGAAACACGCATCAGCCGCGCGACATCACGCATCCGGCGTGTGTCTCTGCGGCCGAAGGTGTGCAAGCCCGTGGAGGACACGCTGCGCGCCATCGCGGAAGCCGACCTGATCACACTCGGCCCCGGGTCGCTGTTCACGAGCATCGTTCCCAACCTGCTCGTGCAGGGGATTCCAGAGGCGATTGCCGCCTCCCCCGCCATCAAGGCCTACATTGTCAATCTGATGTGGCAGCCGGGCGAGACGCCCGAGTTCACGGCCGCTGACCACGTGGAAGCGGTTCTCGAGCACGCGCGCGTGAACCTGCTGGACTATGTGATCATCAACACGCGGCCGATCGGCCCGGCGCTGCTCAATAAGTACGCACGGCAGAATGCAATGCCCGTGGAGAACGACCTCGGCCGGCTGAAGAACCTCGGCGTGAAGATCGTAGGCAGCGACCTGGTGCAGGAGGCGGATAAGATCCGCCACGATCCTGAAGCAATCGCGGACATCGCCCTCGAGCTTGCCGCCGAGGGGCGCACACGCCGCCTGGAACAAAAAACGAGAACGAGCGCTTCATAATGGACAATCTCTCCATAGTCATCCTGGCGGCCGGACTCGGCACGCGCATGAAGTCCCGCAAGGCCAAGGTTCTGCACGAGGCCGGAGGCGCGCCTCTGGTGGAACACGTGGTGGAGGCGGCGCTCGAAGTGGCCTCCCCCGAGCGGGCTGTGGTCGTCGTGGGATTGCAGGCGGCCAAGGTGGAGGCGGCCCTCGCGGGGCGCGGTCTCCGTTTCGTCGAGCAGACCGAGCAACTGGGGACGGCCCATGCCATCAACGCCGCCCGCCCGATCATTGAGCCGCTGGGCGGTGACGTGATTGCGCTCTACGGCGATTGCCCGCTCCTCTCGGCGGACACGCTGAGGCGGCTGGTGGAGATCCAGCGCGGCGGCGACTCCGCCGCCACCGTGATGACGACTCTGCTCGATGATCCAAGCGGCTACGGACGGATCCTGCGCGCCCCGGACGGAACGGTAGAGGGCATCGTCGAGCACAAAGCGGCGACGCCCGGGCAGTTGGCGATTCGAGAGATCAACTCGGGTACTTACTGTTTCCGTGGCGAGCTGCTGTGGAAGCACCTTGGCGAGATCGGCACCGACAATCCCGCAAAGGAGTATTACCTGACGGACATCGTAGAGATATTCCGCCGGGCCGGGCGCTCCGTGAAAGCGCTGATGGCGGAGGACCCGTTCGAGCTGCTCGGCATCAACACGCGGGTCGAGCTGGCGCAGGTGGATCGCGTGCTGCGGCTTCGCAAGGCGAGGGAGTTGATGCTGTCGGGCGTGACCATCGAGAACCCGGACACTGTGGCCATCGACCGGCATGTGCGGGTAGGAATGGACACCGTCATCGAGCCCGCGGCGCGGCTGCTGGGCCGCACCACGATCGGCCAGGGCTGCCGGATCGGGGCGGGCGCGATCATCCGTGATAGCGAGCTCGAGGACGGTGTGACCGTCTTTCCCTATTCGTATATCGATTCCTGCCGCCTGGAGCGCGGCGCCCAGGCCGGGCCGTTCGCGAGGCTCAGGATGAATGCGTGCGTGGCCGCGGAGGCGCACGTGGGCAACTTCGTCGAGCTCAAGAACACCCAGCTCGGGTCAGGCTCCAAAGCCATGCACCTCGCCTACCTGGGCGACTCGGTGATCGGCGAGAACGCCAACGTCGGCGCGGGGACGATCACCTGCAACTACGACGGCACAAAGAAACACCGCACCATCATCGGCGATGGCGCGTTCATCGGGAGTAACGCAACGCTCGTCGCGCCGGTCGAGATCGGGGCCGGCAGCTACGTCGCTGCGGGATCCGTAGTCACTGAGCCCGTCCCGCCGGATGCACTGGCCCTGGGTCGCGCGCGCCAGGTGGTGAAAGAGAACTGGGCCAGGAAGCGCCGGGACGCGCAGGCGAGCAAGTAGGGGCACACTTGGCTTCCCGAATTCGGTGTGCGACAAGAAAGTGGGGATTCTGTAGTGTCCAAATCAAAGCTCGTAAGAGCGCAAGAGAGTAGCCCATGGCGTGAGCCATGGGGAGTCGCCAGATTCACCAAGCCCCGGCACGGGGCGAAAG
>Ga0209777_10002309_pt1 | contig 25428 bp, 26 predicted proteins | sample FrelakmetHBP12HB_FD_187147 | JGI IMG/M metagenome (GOLD analysis project Ga0209777, IMG submission 187147) | Freshwater lake sediment microbial communities from the University of Notre Dame, USA, for methane emissions studies -HBP12 HB (SPAdes)... | ecosystem: Environmental > Aquatic >... | reverse complement strand
TCCAGCGCTTCCAACTTGAATTCCCTTGCGTAACTCCGATATTTCCCCCCGTCCATGGCTTCTCTCCTGATGGTGTAGTCTACTCCATCAGGACATTTTTTGTGTCCATTATTTCGGGGGAAGCCCACACCTCCCATCCTTTTACGTAGGGCAAGAGGAAAGGACCGTAAATTCAAATCCTTTAAATAAAAACTCACCTCGAAACAACTCTTCGGGGTGAGTCATTATTATTGATGGGCTAGGCAGGAGGAGTCACAGCTTTCGGCCAGACAGCAATCTCGAGGGTCAGGCGCCCGAAGTAACTGTCCTCTGGCAACACTCCCTCACCATATTCCATGTCTGTAGCGGTGGCGACCAGCTGCAGAGCTGCAGTCTCCAGCACAACCTGTTTACCGCGTTCCACCAGGAATGGTTCTCCCTTAGCCTGCAATCGTTGAAACGTGGCGACATCGTTGAAAGCGTGCGCACTCATCAATACCTTGGTAACGGTCTGGATATCGTTCTTATCGAACAGCCAGACTTCAAAGGCGGTGACTTTCTTGGGATCACCGACACCGACGGTTTCCGAGATGCCTATGCCACACTCACCCAGAAATTCGCCAGACGGTGAGTCAATGCTGAAAGAGTCATCAAACAGGTCGTCACCCAGAACATAAGTAGTCATGAATTGGGCGATCGGCTGTTCCTGACCTGCGGCGGAATAATCGGTCATTACGGACTGGTTGGTAATCTCACGCGCCCGATTGGCCGGGCTGTCAGAGGTGGTATGCCTGAAAAGCGGTATCAAGTATTTGTAAGCCGCAAAGCCCAAAATGGCAAAAAGGATCACCGCACCTAGGATGATAAGAATACCGGTCAATGCGTTCGGTTTTCCAGATGTCTTCGCCGTACCCGGAGTGGTGGTTGCCGCGGGGTTGGTGGCTTGAACCACAGCGGTAAAATTATTGTAGGAGTTTGTGTCCGGATAGCCAATGAGTTTCTTGAGTATCGCCGGACCGGCTGAACCAAGTGCCTGATAGCGCTGGAGGGCAAGGGTATCATTCGCACTTGGGGAGAGAATACCACCCCCATTTCGAACATAAGAATCAATTGTCATACGTAAATAGTCTTCCTGCAAATCCGGGCGCAGTGAGGACGGATCAGCGTTCGTCCACTGCACTGGCCATACCCCCCACCCCAGCACGAAGAGGCCGATGAACAGACCCACAACGAGCCCAAGCGCAGCGGCCACGACTGGTTTCTTCAGGTAGTCAAGGATTTTCATGGAAAGCTCCTTTAATTGATTTGCCAAATGCTTAGAATCCATCCAATGATTGCGGAACAGGCTCTATCTGCGTCCTTCTGGGCTTACCCACAAGGGATTACCTCCGGGTACGATGTGCTACGCAAGGAGCCGTATCAATAATAATTTAGGTTAGATACTTAGATTATACAGAATCTTGTCCAATAAGCAACACCTATTTTTATGGTGTTTGTTTAGCCGCGGATTGAGAGTTTTTGGACATGAACGATGCGGATTGAACAGATTCTCTCCTTCGGTTCATTTTCGCTTCATTAAGTACAACCACCGTTCCGAATCACGGATAGCGCTGGATGACTGGATGGTAAACCACTGCCCGAAAGATGTCTCGAACCCCGTGCGTGTGTACTCGCTGAAAATATCCTTTCGACTGCGCAGTAACTTCTGAACCTGAGAATCACTCTTCGGCACAAATTCGACAACCAACCACTCCCCACAACAAGCAAAGAACTCCGCCACCCGCTCCAAGGGGACGTTATTCGATATCGCCAGGTGATGAACAAGCGCCAGTCCCAAGACCACGTCCGCGGGACCGCGCTGGAGGAAAGAGTCACGCTCCCGGTTCTGCCAACCGATGGACGGGCTGGGATTGGCCAAGTCGAGCACCAACGGCAGGAGATTCTGCTCGTTGCTTTCCTTGACCTGCTGGTAGTTTGCCTCCACTGCCGCCGGGTCAATATCGAACGAGATTACAAATGCCCCGGTTTCAACAGCAACCCTGCTGAAAATACCGGCATTGGCACCCAGGTCCCAGATGGTTTTCGGGGCAATTTTCGACAACCAGTCCCCCACTAAAACTTTCTTGTGTTCGAAAGCGAAACCTGTATAGTTGTTGGCTGAATAATAATCAGCCCATTCGGTCCCGGCGGCCTTCCATTCCAATCTGCGGATGGTGGTTCGGAGACTCTCGATCAGACTGAGTAAAGCATCCCTGCTCATCTTGCGTCCACCACGCGCCTCAGTCACAGCTACATCGGCATAGTGTTTCTGTGCAACTGCATGCAAATGGATATGCGACCAAAGCCCTAAATTCCAGCGGGTATGTCCTGGAAGCAAGCGGGAGGTGAGATCAAGGGGAACACCATCGATAAAGACACGCAACAGTTGGTTCAAGCGAACATCCCGGTACGCCATTAGCGCCAACGGCGCAAGGAAGTGCTGGCAAAACTGCCGGTAGGCCACCCACGGCTCACCCTCTTGATAAGTTTCAAAGGAAAGTGTATCAATCAGCACCGGCTTGCCCCTATGAAATTGGATATTATACGCGCTAGCATCTTTGAGCGTCATACCCAGCTTGAGAGCACGTTTCTGGATGGACAGAGTCGCCAGGGCCGCATCCTTCAACTGTCCAAAGGACCACTCATAAGGATACGAAATGAACGGCACCCGCTCCGGACAAAGGACTTTATACGAACATTTTTCATCAGCAGGCTGGGTTTCGGATTCGCTATGCGGGATGAGCAAATCAGCTTTGACCAGTTTCTCGTACAAGCCGGATCCCATCAGCCTTGTATAATCATCCGCATAAACCTGATTCACCTGCCGGTATAAAACACCGTCGCGAGTGAAGAGAAAACCGCTTGGATCCCGAAACGAGGCAGCGAGACTAATCGTCTTTATCTTCATCATCGCTTTCGTCGTTTTGTACCTTGTTCTTATTGAACCACCGTCTGATTTTACGCCAACTGGCGGCAATGAAAATAACCAAGCCGGCGATACTTGCAATCAGTAATTGGATTAGAAAACTTCCTGAACCAGGGTCAAGATATAGCCAAATCATAACATCCTCCTAGGCAGTTTCGGGGACAATATCATCCAGCAGGAAAGTCTCTTCGCAGGCCAGACATTGCGCCTCGCGTTTGTTTGCGACAACCAGCATGCCCTTGCACTTCGGGCAGGGTTGTGCCAATGGTCGCTTCCATGAGGTGAAATCGCAATTGGGATAATTGGCGCAGCCGAAGAAAATACGACCTTTGCGCGTTTTACGCGAAACGATCTCGCCGCCGTCCTTCGGGCAAATCACACCAATTTTCTCGAGCCAGGCTTCGGTATGATGGCATTCCGGGAAGCCGGAGCAGGAGATGAATTTGCCATAGCGCCCATAACGGATGACCAGCTCCTTGCCGCAATCCGGGCAGGCTCGCCCAATCGGCTCCGGGCCGGTTTTGACAACTGGCATGTCGGCCTGAGCCTTTGCCACAGTGATAGAAAAGGGCTTATAGAAAGCATCCATTACTTTGACCCAATCTGCCTGGCCCTCGGAAATTTTATCCAAGTCTTCTTCCATGCGGGCGGTGAAGGTCAGGTCAATGATCTCGGGGAAATACTTTCCCATCAGATCGTTGACCAGGATACCGGTCTCAGTGGGAATTAGGCGCCGATCGACGCGCTCCACGTAACCGCGCTGCTGGATTGTTGAAAGCGTGGGGGCATACGTGGACGGACGCCCAATGCCGTACTCTTCCAGAATCTGAACCAGTGAGGCCTCCGAATAACGCGGAGGGGGCTGGGTAAAGTGCTGCTCGGGGATCAGCCGCACCAAATCCTGCTTCTGACCTTCGGAAATCGAGGCCGGGATGCGGACATTCATCTCGTCCTCTTCCTCAGTTTTTTTATCTTCATCCTTCGCTTCTTCATACACGATCAGGAAACCGGGGAACTTGACGGCCGATCCGGCTGCCCTTAGGGTGTAGACATGATCGGAGCCCTGACCGGTTACATCCACCGAGAGAGTGTCGTACACGGCGGCTTCCATCTGCGAAGCAACAAAGCGCTGCCAGACGAGTTGATAAAGTTTGAACATGGCCGGATCGAGGAATGGCTTAACCTTATCGGGGTCGCGCAAAACCGAGGTCGGGCGGATGGCTTCGTGAGCCTCCTGTGCTCCGGCCACTTTCTTTGTATATTCCGGAGACTTTTCAGGCAGGAAATCGTTGCCATAGCGCTGGGCGATGTAGGTCCGCACCTCATTACGCGCCACCTCGGCAATATTAGTCGAGTCAGTCCGCATATAAGTGATGAGGCCGGTCGTACCACCTTCGCCCACATCCTGGCCTTCATAGAGGCCCTGCGCAAGGCCCATTGTCCGCTTGGCTGTAAAACCCAATTTACGGGAGGCTTCCTGCTGGAGCGTGGATGTGATGAACGGTGCGGACGGCTTGCGCCGTCTTTCGCCCCGTTTCACGCGTGTGACAACATAAGGCGTTTTTTCCATGTCCACCAAAAGGGGCTTGACGATATCTTCTTTGCCCAATTCGGGGTCTTTTTCGTCTATCTTCGCCAATTTCGTAATGAATGTCTGCTTCTGACCCTGCGGACGCAACTCCGCCCCGATGGACCAGTATTCCACCGGGTTGAAAGCATCTATCTCGCGCTCTCGCTCCACGATCAGACGCAAAGCCACGGATTGTACGCGTCCCGCCGAAAGGCGGCTGCGTACCTTCTCCCACAAGATCGGGCTGATGCTATAACCAACCAGCCGGTCCAATACGCGCCGGGCCTGTTGGGCATTGACCAGCTCCATGTTAATTTCGCGCGGGTTCGAGAATGCCTCGCTGATAGCATTCTCTGTAATTTCGTGAAAGACCACGCGCTTGGTTAGTTTCGGGTCAATCGCAGCAGCTTCCATCAAATGCCAGGAAATGGCTTCGCCTTCCCGGTCAGGATCGGTAGCCAAGTAAATTTCAGCAGCTTCCTTCGCCAATTGTTTGAGTTCCTTGACAACGGCTTTCTTCTCATTTGGAACGCGGTACTTCGGTGTGAAGTTATTTTCCACATCCACCGATAATTGCGAGCGCAGCAGGTCGCGTACATGCCCAACCGAGGCCCGCACAGTGTAGCCCTTGCCAAGGAAACGTCCCACCGTCTTGGCCTTGGCCGGGGATTCAACAATGACCAGTTTGCCGCTACGGCGGTCAACTTTTTCCGGCTTGACCATGCCTGCGTGTGCTTCGGTCCTGCCAGTACGGTAAAGGGTCGTTCCACATACACCGCAGGTACCGCGCGTGACTGGCGCACCGGCAGTATTGAACGACGCCTGCGGGTCAACAATTTCCCGTTTGGTCTTGCACTTCATGCAATAGGCTTCCACGAGACACCTCCATGGCGTCACAGCGAAGAGAGTAGCGACGGAGTAATCCTCTCCGATGGAGAGATTGCCACGCCCTGACGGGACTCGCGATGACACTAAAGATAATGATTCTTATTCTCTTTTTTCAATCTTTCTATCACCTGACGCACCTGCTGGGTCTGGTTTCGGTGACAGACCAGAAGAGCGTCACCCGAGTCGATTACAATCAAATCATCGACGCCGATCGTGACGATGAGTTTCTTCCCGGTTGAATAGACCAGAGTATTGTGCGTCTCAAGCGGCATATGATCGCCTTTGACAACCACATTCCCGGCCTCATCCGGAAGGAGCACATCAAACAGCGAATCCCACGAGCCAACGTCACTCCATTCCAATCCACCGGCTGGCAGGACGGAAACATTTGCAGCATGTTCCATAATACCGTAGTCTAGCGTCACTGGCTTGAGGTGAGGCCAGGTACTGCTGAGGACTGCCTCCTGCTCCGAAGTGCCCCAGGCTACCCCGATCCGCTCGAGAGCCATTTTCAAGTCCGGCATCTGGCGGGCAAATTCTTCGATTATACGATCGGCGCGCCAGATGAACATACCAGAATTCCAGGAATGGTCTCCGCCCGCCAGCATGAGGCGTGCTTGGGCTTCTTCCGGTTTTTCGGTAAAATGCAACACCCGGTAAACCGGGTAGTCAAATCTCTCCGGTAGGAGAGCATCCCGCTGAATATAACCATAGCCGGTGGCCGGAAAAGTTGGAGTGATGCCAAGAGTTACCAGATAGTCCTTGCGTGCCACCTGGACTGCTACACGCATGACAAGATGAAACAAGTCACGGTTGCAGATGAAATGGTCAGCCGGCAGGACGAGCATCACAGCCTGAGGATCACATTTCGCCAACACTACCGCTGCTAACCCGACAACCGAGGCCGTACCGCGTGGCGTGGGTTCAATCAAAAAATTATCCGCCGGAAGCTGGGGTGCCTGAGACTTTAGCTCCTGCTCCTGTTCCATAGTGGTGACAACATAAACACGTTCAGGGGGAATAAAACCTTCGAGACGGTCCAGGGTGCTTTGGAAAAGGGTGCGCTCTCCCAGCAAAGGCAGAACGTGTTTGGGATGTTTTTTCCGTGAGATGGGCCAAAGGCGGGTTCCGCCGCCGCCGGCCATGACAACCGCATAAGTATGTTCCATAACCTAAGCCTCGTACCCAGCCTGTTCCTCGCGCATTGCTACATAGTTCATTCCACCCACCTGTCGCACCAGTCCCTTGAGTTCCATCATCACTAAAGTGGCCGAGACTCGCTCGATCGGCAGACCGGTCTGGTTGCGAATTTCATCCATATGGATGGGCTCGTTGGTCAGCACGCTCATCAACTTCGATTCGGTTTCATCGGCGGGTAGAACCTTCCGTACGATACGCTGTTCGGTGACACGGGTCAGATTCAGCACATCCAGCAGGTCGCGAACAGAGAGCAACGGGCGCGCTCCCTGGGCAATCAGCCTGTTCGTACCCTTGCTCTGCGGAGCTAGTATATTCCCCGGAACCGCAAAAACTTCACGGCCCTGGTCGATGGCAAATTGGGCAGTGATCAAGGCACCGCTGGTCTCCCCTGCCTCGACGATTACCGCCGCCATGGAAAGTCCGGATATGATACGGTTGCGCGGCGGGAAATTGGAGGCGTCCGGCGGTGTACCGGGAGCGTAGTCGCTGATAAGTGCACCGCTTGCCATGATTTTCTCCGCCAGTTGAGCGTGTTCAGGCGGGTAAACGCGGTCCACACCATTGCCCATTACGGCAATAGTCCGTCCACCGGCCTTGAGGGCAGACTGGTGAGCAATCGCGTCGACGCCACGCGCCAGCCCGGATACAACGGTCACGCCGTTGGATCCCAAAAACGAAGCCAGTTCTTCGGTCACCTGGCGCCCATACGCACTGACACGCCGAGTACCCACCACGGCAACAGCCCATGAATCTTCAGATATTAATGCTCCACGCAGGTACAGGACAGGTGGTGGCTGGTCAATTTCCTTCAAACGCGCCGGATAAAGTTCGTCATCCCAGGTCAGGATTCCAATGCCCTGGGCCGTAATCCGTTCGAGAACCTTGTCCAGGTCCACACCGGCTCGCACCTGTACCAAACGCTCTGCCAGTTTCAGACTGAGGCCAGCGGCTTGGAGTGCATCCAACGGAGCCTGCCATGCCAGAGCCAGGTCGCCAAAATGGTCGCGCAGGCCTTGAAGGCGTACCGCCCCAATGCCCTTGACCAGATTGAAGCCGACCCAGTAACGTTTGTCCATCTGTAATCCGATGATCGTAATCCCTATATTTTAGGGTTTCTCTCCGCAAAAAAACGGATCTCAAATTACGAATTACTGTTCGTCTATCGCATTTCCGATTAAACCTGGGAGGAGGTGGACTTTCATCGTTTTTGCGTCCAGATCCACATCCAGAACGACCTCGGGTATGGCCGGGAGCAGGAGCTCACACCCGGATGAGTCTGTCACCACATAAACATCGTTTGCGCCAGTCTCCATGATTTCTGTCAATATACCGAGGAGTTTGCCAGCCTCATCCACCACTTCCAAGTCGAGAAGTTCGTGAAAATAAAATTCTCCATCGGGTAGATCGGATACTTCCGCCGCGGCGATTGAGAGCATTTGATTTCGATAACGGCCTGCCTGCTCGGGAGTAGTTACACCCTCAAAACCAAGTAGCAGTCCCTCATTATGCTGGCGCTGGCTGGCAATGACCAACTTCTCATGTTTTTCGCCGAGGTAGATGGCTTTCTTCGGGTTTAAGCGTTCGGGAAAATCAGTGAGGATTTCCGCCACTACTTCACCATGCACACCATGGGGACGGCGCACCTTCCCAACTACCAAGAAAGCAGGCCCACCAGCAGTTGGCGGGCCTGCCGGTCGTTCTTCGGCACCAGACATACTGTCAGGGTTCTACCACATCGAGCGTGACCTGGCATCCTTCACGCTCTGCGGCCACTCGCAGTAGGGTGCGGATGGCATTGGCCACCCGCCCACCCTTACCAATGACACGACCCATGTCGTCTTTGGCAACGCTCAGTTCGAGCGTCACACGGTTGCCATGACGGACCTCGTCTACAGCAACTTCATCAGGGTGTTCCACAAGGGATTTAGCGATATATTCAGTTAGTACTTTCATGGCATCTCGATATGAGCGGAGAAAAAACTTCCCTGGCAATTCCCGTTACACCATCCCGGTGTCCTTTGGGAAAGACAGGTGAAGTCACGATAACGCCTGAAGTCGGTACAAGAATCACTTACGGGTTTTATTGGTAGGGAGGCGCGCGGCGCTGGCCGTTTCAGCCTCGGTCAGCAGGGTCTCTATAGATTCACCGGCCTTGAAACGCTCGAAGCGTTGTACAGTGCCGGCGGTTTTGAACAATTGCGCCACCGACTCGGTCGGCTGGGCACCCTTGTTCATCCACTCGAAGACGCGGTCTTCCTTGATGTTCAAAGTAGCCGGTTCAGTGCGCGGATTGTAAAAGCCTACGATTTCCAGGAAGCGACCATCGCGCGGGCTTTCCTTGTCCGCAATGACCAGGCGATAAGACGGCTGGCCTCTTTGACCAGTACGGCGAAGACGAATACGAACCATCAGTAATTTCTCCTTCAAATGTTGTTTACAGTTTTTGGCATCAGCAGGCCGCGCGGAGAGGGGCAGAAAGGAGTGCGCAGTGCGGTGCTGAGAACCTTCAAATTAGCAGGGCGGAGTTTGCGAAGTGCCCGAAAAGCTCCCCAGCCTGGGTGGCGATAGACGCCATTCCTACATTTTACCTCATCCGAACAAACGCGAGAGGCCGCGTCCGCCGGTTTTTTGCAGCGTTTTGAACATTTTTTGCATCTCCCGGAACTGTTTCACCAACCGGTTTACATCCTGGACCTCAAGCCCACAGCCACGGGCGATCCGCCTGCGGCGACTGGCATTCAGCACATCCGGGTTGCGGCGCTCGGAGAGTGTCATCGAATTGATTATCGCTTCCGTGCGCTTTGTAGAATAATCCATCTCCTCGGGCGAGATGTTGCGGGCAGCCCGTCCCATTTCTCCAGGGAGCATATCCGCCATCTGGCTCATCGGGCCCATCTTTTTTGACGAGCGCAGCATTTCAACCAGATCTTCCAGTGTAAACTCGCCTTTGGCGAGATGTTCGGCCTGCCTCTCGGCCTGGTTTTGATCGAAGGCCGCCTCGGCTTTTTCGATCAACCCCAGCACATCTCCCATGCCCAGAATACGCGAAGCCAGACGTTCAGGCTGGAAAGCTTCCAGAGCATCCAGTTTTTCGCCTGTCCCAATAAACTTGATCGGGACTCCGGTCACCGAACGGATGGAGATGGCCGCGCCGCCGCGCGAGTCACCGTCCATTTTGGTCATGATGAGACCGGTGAGCGGGACAGCATCCCGGAAGCCTTCGGCTACGTGCAGCGCTTCCTGACCGATCATCGAATCCACCACGAGCAGGATTTCAGCGGGTGGCACGCTTCGGACGATGGCCTGAAGTTCGCCCATCAAGGTCTCATCCAATTGGGAGCGGCCAGCCGTGTCCACGATGACGACGGTGTAACCACCATTTTTCCCTTTTTGGAAGGCGTGCTTCGCCAGTTCAGGCGGTTTTACACCTGCCTCGAAAAAGACCGGAACATCCAGCTGCCGGCCCAGGGTTCGCAACTGTTCCGCGGCTGCCGGGCGGTAAGGGTCCCCCGCTACAAGCATGACACGTTCACCACGGCTTCGTAGGAAGCTTGCCACTTTTCCGGCGGCTGTCGTTTTGCCCGAGCCCTGCAAGCCGACCAGCATCAGCATACGCGGTTTCTCACCAGAAAGATTGAGCGGATCAGGTTCGCCGAGCGTGGCGACCAGTTCCTCGTTGACGATTTTAACGACCTGCTGGCCCGGATTCAAGGCCTTCGAGACTTCCGCCCCAACTGCCCGGAGGCGCACGCGGGCAATAAAGTCTTTAACCACGCTGTAATGCACGTCGGCTTCCAGCAGAGCCAGGCGTACTTCCCGCATGGCAATATCAACGTCGGCTTCGGATAGTTTGCCACGTTTCCGTAATTGGTCAAAAAGCTGGGTAAGCCGTCCGGTCAGCGTCTCGAACACGTTATCTCTTCATTAAAAAAGCAATTGCCCGAAGGCAGAGAGATTTTAGCCGATATCGAGCAGATGGTCAAGGAAAAGCGCGCCCAAAGGGAATCATCAGGGTTATAATCTTGTGACACGAATTATCCCAAAATCCCCTGTTAAAGGAGAAAATATGTCGAAAGTAGCAGTTATTACCGATAGCACCGCCTATATCCCCGACGCACTGCTAAAAGCGCATTTCATTACCGTTGTTCCCCAGGTGTTGATATGGGGAGATGAAACTTTCCGTGATGGTATCGACATCATGCCGGATGATTTCTACAAACGGCTGGAGACCGCCAAGGTCATGCCGACAACATCCCAGGTCTCCATCGTTGACATGAAAGCCGCATTTGAGAAACTATTGGATAGTGGTTACGATGTGCTGGGTATTTTTATCTCATCGAAACTCTCCGGCACAATGCAGTCTGCCACCCAGGCGCGTGATATGTTGTCAAAAGCCTTCGATAAAATATCCATTGTTGACTCCAATTCAACCGCGATGGCTATGGGTTTCCATGTGCTGGCTGCTGCCCGGGCTGCTCAGGACGGAGCCAGCCTGGCTGAATGTCAAAAACTGGCCGAAAAAGCCCGTGAGCACACCGGCGTTTATTTCGTGGTAGACACGCTGGAATTCCTGCGCCGCGGCGGCCGCATCGGTGGTGCGCAGGCACTGTTAGGTTCAGCGCTGAATATCAAGCCGATCCTCGAATTACGGGATGCACGGATCGAATCGGTGGAAAAAGTCCGCACCAAGAGCAAGGCTATAGAGCGGATGATTGACATGGTCATTCAGCACGTCGCAGGCCGAACTCCAGTCCGGCTGGCTACGCTGCACGCCAATGCCGAGGCCGAAGCGCGCACCGCGCTCAACGCCGTCACCCTCCAGTTGCAGCCAATCGAGTCGGTCTTTGCATCCGTCTCACCGGTCATCGGGACGCACGCCGGTCCGGGCACAGTCGGATTGGCCTTCATGGCCGGGATGTAAGAAGAAATCAACTATTCATCTTCAAATAAAGGGTCTGGCGAGTGCCAGGCCCATTATTTATGAAGAATAACGAAAATTGTGATTGACGCTTACCCCCGAAGCAAGTATAATCCGCCTTCGGCTCAAATAAAGAAATCACGGGAGTAATCGATATGGAAACAACAAACGCGGCGCCGGAAAGCGCGCTGCAACCAAAGGCTCGTCTGACAGGCAAAGTCATTAAAACCACTATTGCAGGGGCCATCGTGGATATCGGGCAAAAAGTACCCGGCGTTATCCATATCTCACAATTGCAGAAAGACTCAGTCAACCGCGTTGAAGATATTATTCAAGTCGGTCAAGAAGTCAACGTGTGGGTACGTCGTGTGCATGACGACCGTGTCGAATTGACCATGGTCGAGCCATTGACACTTGAATGGCGCGAACTTAAGCCGGATATGATTGTCAAAGGCAAAGTATCCCGCCTGGAAACCTACGGTGCATTCGTGGAAATCGGCGCCGAGCGCCCCGGCCTGGTGCATGTCAGCGAGATTTCACACAGCTATGTCAAGAACCCTTCCGAAGTGCTGAAAGAGGGCGACGAAGTCGAGGCTAAGATCCTGGACGTTGACCGCCGTAAGAAGCAGATCCGCTTGAGCATCAAAGCTGCCATGCCCAAACCAGAAGAAGTGGTGCCGGAAGTCAAAAAATCCGAACCCCGCAGGACACGCGGCGGAAAGAAAGCCAGGAAACAGGAAGAGGCCGTCGAAGAGCCAGAATCCAAAGAGCCTGAGCTGACGGCTTTCCAGATCGCCTTCCAGAAAGCCCAGGATCGGGCGGATGATAAGAAGAGCTCGATAAGAAGTAAAAAATCAAAGTCCAATCTCAAGGAAGAGCAGGAAGAGATTTTCAACCGCACCCTTGAGAATCGAATAACACCGGGTTAATCCACACTACAACGTAAAACCCTGACAGGCTCGCATACCCTGTCAGGGTTTTTTGTTGCTTTGGAAATCACCGGATAGAACCTCAGACGATTTGTTTAGTATATCTGTCCGTTCCCATGCATTTCCTTCAAGAACTTTTCCCTATTAGCAGAGCGGGCAGTCTTGCCGCTGGACGTCTTGACCAGCCAGGCATGACTGACCAGATGTACATAACGCAGTGCCACCGCCGATCCACGCGTCACGGAGACGCGGATTGAGTCAGCAATCTTCTGGCGTTCAACCGGGTCGTCCATATCCACCTCGGCCACCATGACCACATCTTCAGTCCCAGTAGCTTCATTAAACACTCCAAAAGCCGAGGCACGTCCAGCATGGACTCCGGGAACATCGTAAGCCAGTAGTTCCAAGTCCTGCGGGTAAATATTCTTGCCTCCAACGATAATCAGGTCTTTCTTTCGACCAGCAATATAGAGTTCACCGTCCACGGTGTAGCCATAATCACCGGTCAGGTACCAGCCGTCTATGTAAACTTTTTCGGTGGCGTCAGGGCGGTGATAGTAGCCGGTTGACATGCAGTCGCTCTGGATGGCAACTTCTCCCACGTGACGATCGGCCAGATGGTAACCTTTCGTGTCAATAATGCGAATATGTGCGTTCTGGATGGCTTTCCCCGTGCCCATCATGCGGACCGCAATATGACCGGGTTGCGCCAATTGTGCCACCTTCTTGGTCTGAAGCATTTCACGGTCAATATCTTCGTAAACCACCGGGGAATCCACCCCGCCTTGGGTAACGGCGAAGACGTTCTCTGCCATTGCGTAACAGGTGCACAGGGATTCGTAACGCAGACCTAGGGTCCGGAAGCGCTGGTAGAAGGATTGGTTACTCTCCCAGCGCATCGGTTCGGAGCAGTTCGAGATGAGGCGCCAAGTGGAAAGATCCACGCCTTCCAGGTCGCGGTCGCGAATCTTCTGGGAACAGAAATTGTACGCGAAATTGGGAAGCCAGGAGAGCGTTCCCTTGTATTTCGACACAGCCTGCAATAAGCGATATGGAGCACGAATCCAATCGAAGGGTGACATAAGCACAAGTGGGTAACCCATCAGTATGGGCATCAGCCAACAAGCTATCAGGCCCATATCATGGTAGAGAGGCAGCCAGGAAACGAAAACGTCGTCAGCCATAAGGTGGATGGCATTAGCATAGTTGTTTAGCTGGTTGTTGACCGCCTGGTGCGACAGAACCACTCCTTTCTGCAGGCCGGTGGTGCCGGACGAATGCTGGAGCAGGACGATATCCTCAGGCTTGCGACGGAGGCCGCCAAAGAAGGAGAAACAAGGAGGGTACGGACCCTCGACCTGGTCGCTGACAATCACGGCTCTCACCGAGTCCTCACCAGGCTTAACCGCCGCACGGATCTCTGGTTCGAAATCCCTATAGGTGACGATGGCTGTCGGCTGAGTGACGGACACCAGCGCAGCCAGGTCGGTGCGATAACGCTCAGGGAGTAGTTTCTCGGTCAGAAATGGCATTATTGATGGAATCGCTCCATGCAGAACCGCACCGAAGTATGCAAAGAGCAAGTCCACGCCGTGCTGGAGGATTAGCAGGATCACATCTCCCGGCTGGATGCCATTTTGCTGGTAGGTCTTTACATAACCTGCCGCACCGTGCATCAGCTCGCGGTATGTCACCGGCCGGTCAGTCTGACCAGCTTGCAGCAAGATCACACTGATTTTATCGGGAGTTTGCTCGTAATGCGCCTTGAGAAAGTCGGAAAAAGTGGGCATTTTTACATACGGGACTGGATAAAAGCAACCAGTTGGTTCAAGTTATCAAAGGACGAGGCATTCAATTCCGCATCGTCAATGCGTACGCCAAAATTATTCTCCACGTATAAGGAGAGATCCACAAGGTGGAATGAGTCGATCAACCCACTGGAAAGCAAGGGCTCGTTCGGAGTGAGGATGCGACCGGGTTGTTTGAGGAACTCGGTGGTGATATATGCACTTAATTTTTCAAGAATTGTATCTGTCATTGCATCTCCGTGATCGTTTTAATAAATTCATTGTTTAAGGCTGGCCTGACCAGGGTAGCAGTGCAGCAAAAGCTAACTGGTCAGTTCCATTGCGAACTTCAATGCGACTTAAATAAAAGAGCGTGTCCAGACTGTTGACATATTGAGTCCCCAACCCGACCGCCGCTGAATATCCATATTCTTGGACCTTGCTGCCGACAAAAGGATCAATCTCGCCAAAGGGGTAGGCAAAGGTATCCACGCTAACCCCAAACTTCGATTCAAGGTTGGTTTTAGATTGGGCTGCCTCGTAAAACACCTGGTCATGGACCGCTGGCAAATGGGGATGAGTCATGCTATGGCTGCCGATTTCCCAGCCAGAAGCGGTCATTGTTTGAATTTGACCATCATCCATGTAGCCTTGCCCTCCAATGTAATCCCAAATAAGATACATAACACCCGTAAACCCATCTGCTTGCATGACGGGATAAGCATTCTCGTAAACGCTCTCGTAACCATCGTCAAAAGATATCACCACCGGTCTGGGAGGTAAGGGGGCACCCTTGATGATCGCTTGAACCAATAGCGATATAGGAATGGATGTATAACCCCAATCTTTGAGCGCCTGCATCTGCCATTGAAAGTCGGTGGGGGCAGTGTAATAACGGGCATCACTCGAATTTGGAAGAGGAGGTTCTGCAATACGGTGATAAAGAAGAATGGGACAGGTAATCTTGCCAGATTGGAAGACCCAAACCGGTGTCGGTGAGACTGTAGCTGTGGCAGTAGACGTCGGAAGAGTAGTTTCGGTTGGAGGAACACGGGTAGCTGGAACCGAGGTTAAGGTGAGTGTTTCGGTTGGATCATGAGAAGTGGTGGCCGGGTTTTCCAGTGAATGACAACCTGAGATTATTACTATGACCATCAGGAAAAGCGAAGACTTTATCCAACGCGCGATTGCCATATCAGCCCAAATTTATTCGGGAAGGATTATTTTCATGGTTGACTGCTCAAGGCGCGATAAACAGCGTCTATGGCCTGTAAGGCGGTCAAGTTTCGCACCGTCCAACCGAGCTCCATTCGGGCAGGGTCATCGAAATAATAGTTTCCCTCTATTGCTCCAGGGGTCAAATGAAAGCCATCTGCAATCAGACCATGATCGGGAAGAGGTACAGTCGCGGCTCCGAAGTTCCATAGGGGTATACCATAATCATAAGCAATCTGGACCACGATGGCATTAATACTGATCGGAGCGTCGGGTAATTCCGCGCGAGTGGCAATAATGGGAACCACATCCTGTGAAAGAACATACTCAACAAGCATCCTCATGTAGTGGTCGTATTTTACTAGGTCACCCGACCATTCCTCCTCCATGCTGATGACGACAATGGACGGGTTATTAAGACGTAACTCACAGGAGACAGGTGTCTCACCCTGTTCACACTCGCCAGGTTTTGGAACAAGTGTCCAAAACGGATTTAAAACGGTGGCAGCGTTGAACCCGCTATGCGTTGCCTCACTTTTGCGCGACCAGGAACCTGAAAAATGGTCAATGGTCGGCTGTAGATAGGCATATTGATCGCCAAGGCGGTATTTCGAGGGATCGCCAAAGGCGGCTAAGAAATAAGGGGAGATGGTCTGGCAATCACCAATTTTAGAGAAGCGGGACGGGTCACGGCCGCGCACTAATCCATTCTGGTAAATCTCAATCATACGCTGCGATACACCCACCGGGACAACTGGTAAGGATTTCCAAGCATCCGGGGTGAGGGTAGCCCTGGGAGATGGAGAAGGAGCTGGCATCTCGCCGGGTCGCAGTGTTGACATGGGCGAGATAGTCGCTACCGGGATCAATGTCCTAGTGACCATTTCCGTTGACGGGATAGCCGCTCCGCTCCCACACGCAGTAAGAAAAACAAGCGACATAACGATAAAAGGGAAATGTTTCATGGACAGCTCTGTTGTAAGGTGATTTGCTCCACCCGTCCGGCCAACATAGACTCACCTGCGGGGGTCAGGTGGATGGCACTATTGGTGAACTCGTTTGCCGGGATGATGTTCCACAGATCGAGATAATTCCAGCCGCCCGTCTCAGCTCGCGCCAATATCATCTCCCGCCATTGGTCGTAGGCCCAACGCGGGTAAAGAAAATTGTACCGCAAATCGCTGTTTTCACCAACGCTAATAAGCATCGGCTCGTTTACCAAAATCACTGGCGTTGCTCCAGCGATACGCAAGCCAGCTTCAAGCACTCCAAAGGCCAGCTGCGATTTGTCCAGGGTCGGTGGCTGCATGTTATGGTAGGTGATGTCGGTATTGAAATCAGTCTGGGCTCGCTGGTAATTGACTGGATAGGTCTGGTCAATGCCAGTGGCAGTCCACAGTACCCCGTATATTTGGAGACGGAATAAATCTGCCAATGCACGCCGCTGACCAATGAGGGTACTGTCCCAAAAACCAGGGCGGACGAGGGCAGGGGCGTTCGGGCCGAGCGGTAAATTATATCGGGCGATTAATTCATTTACCCGGGCGGCATTGTTGGCAACGATCGGCGAGGAGAGTTGGTTGTCAAGAGGGAAATCTTCCAGTGATATGACCCAGATAATAAGGTCTGGTTGGTAGCGCATAGCGTAATCCAGCACCATCAAATCTTTAGTCAGCGAACTGGTTGGATAGCCCAGGTTATACACATGGATTGTCTTTCCACAGAGGAACAGTCCAGCCGCCTCCATTTGACCGGCAAGGGTTTCTTCTGGGCGCAGGAGCGTGCCCCAGGTGGACGAGTCGCCAATGACGATAACCCGGTACTCATCCGCGGGTTTCGGTCCATTCGCAATGACGTGTGATGCGAACATGGCATCCAGATTGAAAAGGCTTAGATTGTATGATTGAGACGAATCTTCGCCAAAGGGAAAACGCTGGCGACCGGCGAAGAGATGGTTATATAGCGACACTTTGCCCAATGCGGCAGGATCCACGGCGGAACAGGCCAGGTCGAACAAAAGAAAAAGGACCAGACCCTTGAGGAGTACGTTGCGTAAAAAACGGAAATTCATATTATGACAGATCTAACAATACTCGTATAAAATGAAGCGAAACGGATAGGTCCGGCAGGGCAAAGAAGACCCAGCCGAGAGCGATGAAGTTGAAAGTCAACAGCACACCGCCCACATTCAGCACTGCCTTCCAGCGCGGCGACAGTAGCGCAAAGCGTACCCGGGTCATATCAGACCAGCGGTTGTGAACAAAAAGTCCCAGTCCGTGCCACAAGCCCCAGACTACGAAATTCAATGTGACACCATGCCAGAGACCAATGAGTACCATTGTCGCCACCTGGGTAACGAAGATGATAACCAGTACGGGCAGTGGTTTATTTCCGGAGCGCAGCGCCCGCGTCACCGGGTTGAAGAAATAGGCCCGGAACCATTGCGTCAGTGTCATATGCCAGTTATTCCAGAACTGGGTCAGATTGGGCTTAAGGTACGGCGCATTGAAATTCTCCGGAAGCTTGATTCCAAGCAGCCGTCCCAGACCGATGGCAATGTCGGTATATCCGCTGAAATCAAAGTAAATCTGGAAAGCATAGGCATAGAGCAGCACCCAAGCCCATCCAGCCGAGCGGACCTGAAGTGCATTGATTGCATTCAAAGCAATCATTGCTAGTACGTCAGCAACTGCAAATTTCTTGAACAAGCCGAGAACGAGACGTTTTCCCGCTTCGCCCAGGTCCTCAGCAGTCAACGTCAGCGGTCGACGCAGGTCCCCCACAAAACGTTCTATGCGGTCAATCGGACCGGCAGTCAGAGCTGGAAAGAAAATGACGTAAACAACGTACTCAGATAGGGAAACGACCGGCAGTCGTCCGCTCTGGCGGTCACGGATCGTATGAAGCAGGCGAAAAGCAATGTAAGAGAATCCCAGCCAGCGTAAATCCTGCGCCAAAGCCAGGCTGGTGGATTGGTGATTCGCACTGCGCAGCCCCATACTGACCAGAGTCGCCAGCAGCGGGACTTTAAGCACAATAAAGAGCAGGATGATAAAAACGAATGCACTGGTCAGCACTGCTTTACCGGGTTTGGTATAGCGCGTCATCATGATAGCAACCAGGGTAACCGCTGCCAAACCGACGAGGATTTGGAGAGTCTGCGGTGGGCGGGAAGCGGTCAGATATATAGATAAGCCCAGATAGCGTGTCAAACCGAGAGCCAGCACGATACCAGCCAAGATTGCTGCCCCCGGCCAATTGATCCGCCAGGAACGCTGCTCACGAGGGGTAGTCAGGATCCATGTCAGGGAGGTAATTGCCAGGGTTGCGGTGGGCAGCCAGAAATCCAAGCCACGCACCGGCAGCACAGGTTGGAACGCGTAAACCGCCAGCGCACAGCTTCCCAGAAAAAGCGGGATGCGCCAGCGGTTGCGTGTCACCAAGCCCAATATCGCGGCAACGACGATGGATACGAGAGTGAGGGCGAGGGTCATTAAAAACCCTGATATATCCAGATAGGTGCGCTACTAACCGTCAGAATAACAAGAGCAATGAGAATCAGACAAAAAATCAAAGCCCAGAGATTCTCACGCGAGAAAAGCCTAAATTTCATTTGTATCCGCATACCAGATATTCGCCGCCCTGCTGGACCACCTGGTAAGTCCGTACTGAAAGGTCGAGTTCCTGGTCTTCGTTATTATATGTAGCGATGATTTTTCCCTGGCAGTTTACCTGCTTGGTCGTACCATCCGTGCCAGTTGTGGTGCATGCCAGATTTTCCAGCCGGGTGGTAACTGCCTGGAGCGAATCCAATTCAAGCGAGGCATTGGACTCCCAGTCTGCGCAGGAGAGGGTGGAGAGAGTGCTTGCATCTTTATTGACCAGGGCGGTGAGGTAATCTTCAACGGCCTTCGCCGCCGGGTCTGGAGCCTTTCCACAGGCCGAAAACAGCAGAGCAACTATGCACATTAAAAGCACAATCGGAGCGGATCTACGCATGGAAATCTCCTTCTAGGAGGAATTTGACAGGCGGGATTATACCTGCTTCCGGCTTGAATTGACAAAACTTTCTAATCCTGATAGTATGGGTCAAATTTATATAGAAGAGGTAAAAAATGACAACCCCAGTTCAAACCCAGACCGTTCTGCTCACTCCTGCCGCGGCTGAAGTTGTACGCGGTCTGCGTCAACAACAAAACCTGGATGAAAGTTACGCCCTGCGAGTCTACATTACCGGGCAGACATGCTCCGGGTTCCAGTATGGCATGGCACTCGACAACAAGCCGCGTGAGACTGACGTTAGCTTTGAGAGCGAGGGACTCAAGGTCCTGGTGGATGAATCATCCATCCAGTACATGACCGGTGCGACTGTTGACTATATTGACGATGAACGCGGCAAAGGTTTTTTAGTGGAAAACCCGAATGCGGCCCCATCCTGTTCCTGTGAAGGTGGAACGTGCGGAGCGAGCGAGAATTAGAAAACAAAACGAGACCGGGAAAATCCCGGTCTCGCCGTCTTATCGAGTCTGTTACCTGCCGCGCAGGAACGAAATGACCGCGCCGAGGATTCCGATCAGCGCCAAGCTGAGAATGACGAAGCCCATCGGCACGCGTGACCCTGTCCCGGCTGCCGGCGCAAAATTCAGGGTTGCCACTGGAGGCGGCGGAGTGAAAGTCGGTAAACGCGTTGGCGTCGTTTGGACCTGGAAAGCAGCGGCATAGGTCGGATTTATGGTTGGAGTAGTACGCGGGGTCGCGGTTGGCGGTGGTTCGACGATGGGGAGAAAACCTGGCGTAAGCGATACATACGGTGCATACACCCACCCCACTCCACCGGGAACGGCCGGGTCGACGATTTGAATCCATTCCCCCGCTGGCGACCGTCCAATAGCCGGGGCGGTTTCCTGGGGTGCAAGCCAATCAAGCTGAATATAATCATACGAACTGGGCCCTGCGCGGACATTAACACCATCCGGACTGATCACCGTTATGAATGGGCCGGAGGCTGTCCCGGTCACAGTAGGGATGTTTCCCGTGGGCTGTTGAGCTGCTGCCGGGGTCCAGGCTGGAACAAGCCAGAGCAGGCTGGTAAATCCAAGCACCAAGGGAATCCAGAGTCCTATTTTTATCCAGGTTCGCATATGTCGCAACTTGCCAGTGATATTTCCGTAAACGGAGATGGAGCATTGCCCGGATGGGCAAAACGATTATAATCGAAATCTATGGACAGACGCGTATTCCACGGGAAAATTACCCCAACCGATGTTGCCCAGGCCTTGATGGCCGAATTCAACCAGGGCAACACCCAAACCCAGTTACTTGGTGAAAGCAATAGCCTGACCGTTCAGATTGCTTCATCGCAGTATTCGCATTCAGGAGGCAGGACTGCGGTGACTGTCAACCTTCAACAGATAGAAGACGGCGTCATGGTGCAGGTTGGTGAGCAACAATGGCTGGGTGTGGCTGCCAGCCTGGGACAGACAGCCATTTCCGCGCTTCTCAATCCACTGAACCTGCTGGGTCGGCTTGATGACATTGCACAAGATGTAAGCAGCTTGCAATTGAGCGAAAAAATCTGGCAGATCGTCGTCAATGTTGTCCGCACAGCCGGAGCCAGCCAGGAACTATCCGAACGCCTCAGCCGCGTCACGTGCGAATACTGCGGGGCAGCCAACCCGGTCGGTGATTCAACATGTGCGGCCTGCGGTGCACCAATGGGAAAGGAACAGCCGAAAACTTGTTCCAAATGTGGTTATGTCTTGACACATGAAGAGAAATTTTGTCCCAATTGTGGACAAACAGTAACAACTTAGATTCTTCCGAAACACAAACCTTTGAAGCCCGGCTGTATGGAAGAGCCGGGCTTTTTCATGGTCGACAATCCACATCCAGGCTTGCGGAATCCCTGTCTCCCTTCTATAATAATCGCACCATGCCAACGCTTGATGAACTTGAATCCCGTCTTCAAACCCTGCTCGAAGTCCATCTACTGAAATACCTGCCCGGTTACAAAGCTGAAGATAGAATTTATCAGGATTTAGCAGCTGCCATGCACAACAGCCTTAAAGCACAGGAGGGGACCACCTATGCTCCGAACGTGTATGTAATCATCGCCCACCCATCGACGCTTGCACGCTGGCATAGCGAACCGCGCCTGGTCCAAGAAATGGAAGAGGCACTACACACCGCCGGAGAGGAGGCGGGGTTCCATTTTTTAATGAACCCAACGGTAACAACTGCAGCAAATGTGGATATGGTTGCCAACGAGACCCACATCATCGCCTCGTTCAGCAATGAAAGCATCGCCGAAACCCGAGGAATGCCAACCGAATCCCAAACTGAAACCCAAGACAATACTATTCCACCGAATGCCTTCCTGATCCTGGGGGGGACGAAAACCATTCCCATAACCCGTCCAGTAATTAACATCGGACGCCGCCTTGATAACCAGATTGTTATTGATGACCCGCGGGTGTCGCGCGCCCATGCACAGATGCGTGTCACCAAAGGTCGCTTTGCACTTTTCGATTTGAATTCCTCTGGTGGGACATTTATCAACGGACAGAGGACCAACCAATCAATTCTGTATCCCGGCGATGTTATTTCCCTGGCAGGTGTGACCCTCATTTTCAGTCAGGACCTGCCAACCGGACGCGGCACAAAAAAAGAAACGACCGAGCCGAAATTAGCCATCTCTCCTGACTCCCCGGATGCAGTTTTGCTCGAAACCGAGTACGAAAACAAGAAGAAAGCCAAAAAGAAATGAGCGGACCGGTTGTCCTCGCCTTCCGCCTCCTACTAGCTGTCAGCCTGTATGCGTTCCTGGGCTGGGCTTTCGTCAACCTGTGGCGCGACATAAAGCAGCAGGGAGCTCTCCTGACATCCCGCAAAGTACCGCCCATCAGCCTGGCCATCTCCCGTGATGGACTTGCCCCGCAGACGCGGTATTTCGTCCAGTCAGAAGTGACAATTGGCCGCGACCCCGCCTGTGAATGTCCGGTGGATGACGAGGCCATCTCTGCCCGTCACGCCCGGCTGAGCTTTCATCACAACCACTGGTGGCTGGAAGACCTGGATTCTACCAACGGCACTTTGCTTAACCAGGAAAAACTCTCCATGCCAACCGTCGTCATACCTGAAGACGAATTCAAGTGTGGTGAGGCTCGTTTTGTCATTTACCTGGCCGGCGACATTTTAATGCCACCGACAAAGAGGATTCAACATGCCTGATAAACTCTCTCTCGCCATCCTCGGCGGATCCGGGCTGTATAGCATGACCGGGTTGACCGACACCACCGAACATGACATCGAAACACCTTTTGGACGGCCCTCCGCACCGATCGTGGTCGGGACATTGGAAGGAAAACGCGTTGCTTTCCTCGCGCGGCATGGTATTGGCCACCATATCATGCCAACAGAGGTACCATACCGCGCGAACATCTACGCTTTAAAAGCCCTCGGAGCGGAACGCATTATCAGCATCAATGCCTGTGGCTCGTTGCGCGAGGATTATGCTCCCGGCCACATCGTTATCCCTGATCAGATTTTCGATAATACCAAAAGCCGCACCCGCACCTTTTTCGGTGAGGGACTGGTGGCACATGCCGGGGTCGCTGATCCATTCTGTCCGGACCTGTCAGCGGGACTGGAGACTGCGGTGGCGGAAATCGGTGCGACTGTCCATCACGGCGGTACATTTATCATTATCGAAGGGCCGTGTTTCTCGACGAAAGCTGAGTCGAACGTTTACCGCTCCTGGGGGATGTCCATTATCGGCATGACGGTCGCTCCGGAGGCGTTCCTGGCGCGAGAAGCCGAGATGTGCTACGCCGTGATGGCTCACGTTACCGACTACGATGTCTGGCATGCCAGCGAAGCGCCGGTGACGGTGGAAATGGTCATTCAGACGCTCAACAAGAACACTCATACAGCCCAAGCAGCCATCCGCTGGCTGTTGAAATCCCTGCCGGAGGAACGATCCTGCACTTGCGGCTCGGCTTTGGCCTCTGCGCTCATCACCAACCGGTCTGCTATCCCGGCCGTCACGCGCCAGAAACTGGATCTGCTGGTAAAAAAATACCTTGAGTAAAAGCGCCGCTGTCTTCTAGATCGCAACTTATTTGATGAAACGCGTCCTTGCTACAGCCTCCCCTATTCAAATCCAATCCCGCCTGCTTCGCTTGGCGGGTGTCTTTCTTTTTCTTTATTCACTCATCCTGACCCTCGCTCCCGCCGCCCGCGCCCGCACCTGGGTTGTGGACTATCGCTGGAGCCACTGGCTGGGCTTCGCCGTGTGGGCCATCATCTTCACCCTAGCCCATATCTTGTCCCGTCGATTTCTACCCGATGCTGACCCGTATATTCTCCCCATCGCCGCCCTGCTGGTTGGTTGGGGCACTCTTACCATCTACCGCCTAGTCCCAAGCTTCGGTCTGCGGCAAACCACGTGGTTGCTGGTTTCCGGAATGATTTTCCTTTTCGGCCTGCGCCTCTCCCCCGAACTGCGCTTCTTGCGCCGCTACAAGTACGTCTGGCTGACCGGAGGCCTGTTACTCACAGCCCTCACACTCATCTTTGGCACTGATCCCGGTGGAGGAAGTGAACACGCGTGGTTGGGCTGCTGCGGCATCTACTTCCAGCCATCCGAGCCACTCAAACTCCTGCTCATCGTCTACCTGGCCGCGTATCTGGCCGACCGTCTCCCCTTCAGCCTGCGGCCGCTGCCTCTGCTCGCACCCACCGCGGTTGTCATGGGCGTTTCCCTTCTGCTCCTCGTCATCCAGCGTGACCTGGGTACTGTTTCCATTTTCATTTTTCTCTATGCCATCATCCTGTTCGTCGCCTCCGGCAAGAAGCGCATCCTACTGATCAGCATTATTGGGCTGGTCGTTGCGGGCGTGGCCGGATATTTTCTTTTTGATGTAATCCGACTGCGCGTGGATGCCTGGCTCAATCCCTGGCTCGACCCCTCCGGGCGCTCCTTCCAAATTGTCCAGTCATTGATGGCAGTTGCCAATGGCGGTACTTTCGGACGCGGACCCGGATTGGGCAGCCCCGGACTGGTGCCTGTGGCAATATCGGACTTCGTCTTTACCGCCATTGCCGAGGAAACAGGCCTGGTCGGGACCCTGGGCCTGCTAACGCTGATTGGCTTTTTCACCGCCCGCGGCATTCATACCGCCATGCGGGCGCCCGACAACTTTCGCCGGATCCTGGCAGCCGGGCTGACAGCTTATATCGGCGCGCAATCCATTCTTATCATGGGCGGCAATATTCGCCTCCTGCCGCTGACGGGAGTGACTTTGCCTTTTGTCTCCTACGGCGGCTCATCCCTGCTGACTTCCTTCCTCGCTCTTCTCATCCTTTTACTCATCTCCAGCCAACCCGAAGAGGAGCCGGCGCCGCTCTCGAAACCTCAGCCCTACCTGATCCTGGCCGGGTTGATCGGTCTCGGCCTGTTCGCCCTGGCTACCACTAACGCCTGGTGGGCCGTCTGGCGCGGGCCAGACATTCTCGAACGCACTGACAACGCCCGCCGCTCCATCGCCGACCGCTATGTCAAGCGCGGCGGCCTGCTCGACCGGCACGAAACGCCGATCAATATCACCGAAGGCGAGGTGGGAAATTATCTGCGTACCTATCTCTATCCGGCATTGGCTCCTGTGACCGGTTATACGGATCCCACTTACGGGCAATCCGGCCTGGAAGCCAGCCTCGACCTTTATCTGCGCGGCCTGCAAGGCAATCCCGCCAGCAGTATCTGGTGGGACCATATCGTCTACGGCCAGCCCCCGCCGGGTCTTAACGTGCGCCTGAGTCTCGACCTGGAATTACAACGCCGTGCTGATGAGCTGCTCGGTAATCACATCGGTGCAATCATCTTGATTAACGCCGCCAGCGGTGAAATCCTGGCGATGGCTTCGCACCCGACTTTTGACCCGAACCAATTGGATACGCAAGCCTCCGCCCTACTCAAG
>Ga0209777_10002308_pt1 | contig 25433 bp, 19 predicted proteins | sample FrelakmetHBP12HB_FD_187147 | JGI IMG/M metagenome (GOLD analysis project Ga0209777, IMG submission 187147) | Freshwater lake sediment microbial communities from the University of Notre Dame, USA, for methane emissions studies -HBP12 HB (SPAdes)... | ecosystem: Environmental > Aquatic >... | reverse complement strand
AAGGTATATCATATGGCGGCCATCGCCAGGCCCATGCCGATACCCGATGAAGAGTACTTCAGGGTGAATGTCATGGGGACTAAGAACATCCTGGAGGCGTGTGTTGATAACGGTATTGCGAAGATCGTTTATGCCTCAAGCATCTCCGCGGTCGGCCCGACGCGCGACGGAAATCCAGTAGACGAAGAGACACCCTGTAGGCCGGTTGATACATACGGCAGGAGCAAGCTGGAGAGCGAAAGAATAGTCCGGGATTTTTTTGAAAGATATAAACTGCCGGTCGTGGTCATAAGGTATCCGGTCATCTTCGGCCCGCGGGATTTCGCGGCATTGAAACTTTTTAAAGGCATCAATACCGGACTCTTTCCTGTTTTAGCCGGAGGCTTGCCGCGGTTTGAGTTCTCTTATGTTAAAAATATCGTACACGGGCTCTTATTGGCGATGGAAAAAGGAAAACCCGGAGAGGTATACCATTTGACCGATGGGAAGACGTACCGGCTGAAGGAGATCTATGAAACGATCGCGAAAGCGGAAGGCAAAAAATTATTATATCTGCCTATACCGCGCCTGTTCTTCAGATGGATGAGCTATCTATTATACCAGGTGGAAAGAACTATGAAGAAGCAGCTTCCTGTCGGCAGTATTACAATAGCGTGCATGACGTCGGATTATTGGGTGGTGAGTATTGAAAAGGCCTGGAGGGAGCTTGGGTTTAGTCAGATAGTCCCTTTGCAAAGAGCTGTTGAAGAAACGATTCAGTGGTATAAAGAGAACGGATATATACGGTAACGCGTTCTCTCGCAATGACGATGAGGAATAGATGATGGGTGACGGAAAGACGCTGGTGACGGGAGGAACGGGGTTTATCGGCAGCAACCTGGTCGAAGAGCTCATAAATAGGTCCGAGAGCGTCAGATGCTTGGTCAGGCAGCAGTCCGCAGGCAAGGCGGACCATTTGAAAGAGCTGGGAGCCGAGATCGTTTTCGGCGAACTATCTGATATAGGGTCTATAAAAGACGCGATGAACGGCGTTGAGAAAGTTTATCATTTGGCCGCCATCCCACACCCGCTGCCCATATCAAAAGAGGAATATTTTAAAGTTAATGTCGAGGGGACAAAGAATATTCTTGAAGCGTCTCTTTCGGGCAGGATCGAAAGAATAGTCTATCTCTCGTCTATCTCCGCGGTCGGCCCGGCGCGCGACGGAGATCCCGTAGACGAGCATAGCCCCTGCAGGCCTATCGATATATACGGCGAAAGCAAGCTCGAGAGCGAAAGAGTAGCGGCGGAATTCTTTGATAAATATAAGCTGCCCGTTGTTATAGTCAGGTCTCCTAATGTATTCGGCCCGCGGGACCTGATGGGGTTGAAACTTTTTAAAGCGATCGATACCGGGTGCTTCCCCGTTCTGGGCGGAGGCGAAGCGCACTTTGAGTTTGTTTATGTCAAAAATCTCGTGCACGGAATTATATTGGCGATGGAGAAGGGCTCACCCGGCGAAATATACCATTTAACCGACGGCAAAAGATACCGGATCAGGGAAGTTTATGAAGCTATCGCGAAAGAGGAGAAGAAGAGCTTGTTTTATCTGCCGATTCCGGTCGCCTTTTTCAGAGCTATCGGAAATCTTGCGGATAAGATAGAAAGCCTCACCAAAATAAAACTCCCCGCCAATAGCACCACGATAATGACCATGACATCCGATTTTTGGATAGTGGATATTGAAAAGGCCAGGAGAGAGCTTGGGTTCGGACAAAAAATTCCGCTCGAGGATGCGGTTAAAGAGACGATCGATTGGTACAGGAATAATGGATATATGTGAAGATGGATAACGCGAATATATTAGTCACTGGCGCCACGGGGTTTATCGGAAGCCACCTTGCCGAAGAGCTTATACAGAGAGGTGAGCGCGTCAGGTGCCTGGTCAAGAGAGATAACTTCGAAAAGGATGGCGTGCCGCTTTTAAAGAGGATAGGAGCCCAGATCACTTACGGCGATCTTCTCGATAAAGGATCTATAAAAGACGCTCTTGCCGGCGTCGATAAGGTATATCATATGGCGGCCATCGCCAGGCCCATGCCGATACCCGATGAAGAGTACTTCAGGGTGAATGTCATGGGTACGAAGAATCTTTTAGAGGCATGCAAAGACGCGCAAGTTAAAAGAATAGTCCACGCTTCGAGCATATCCGCGGTCGGCCCGGCGCCGAACAGGAACCCTATGGATGAGAAGACCGCGTGTAACCCCATCACGGTATATGGCAGGAGTAAGCTTTCCGCTGAGAATGTTGCCATCGAATGCTTTGAGATATACAGAACACCCGTTATCATCATCAGGTATGATATGGTCTTCGGCCCGAGGGATCTAGTGACATTGAATTTTTTCAAAGCGGTCAATACCGGTTTATTCCCCGTTCTGGGCGCAGGTATGTCCCGGATAGAATTTACCTATGTGAAAAATCTCATACCGGGGATCATATCGGCCATGGAAAAAGGCAGGCCCGGTGAGATCTATCATCTGAACAACGGAGAGACCTATCGGATAAGAGAGGTCTATGAAGCTATTGCGAAGGCCGAGATGAAGAAGCTGATATATTTTCCCGTTCCTGTAGCGTTCTTCTATCTTCTGGGCCGCATAGCGGATAAGATAGAGAAGCTTGCCAGGATAAAACTTCCATTCAACAGCATCACGGTCAGGGGCATCACTTCGGACCTATGGGTGATAAATACGGACAAAGCGAAGAGAGAGTTAGCTTTCAGGCCGGATATACCATTGCAGCAGGGCATCGATGAAACCGTCGCATGGTATAAAGAGAACGGGTATCTATAAAGCCTTGAATATAGTATCTTATTATGATAATATTTAGGGCTATGAAGATCGTCAAAGCGCTGGTTAACAATAAAGTACTTTTATTCCTCTCTCTCTGCTCTATCCTGATAATCAGCCTTTATTTCCGTTTGCTGCCTGTCAACTTTCCGCAGTTAAAGGCCCAGGCAAGGGATATCGTAGAAAAGTCCATCCGCCAATCCATCGCCCAGGAGGTCTATAAGAAATTCCCTAATTTTTATCCGCTTGCGAACGATGTAATAATAAACTCAAGGTTTACCCAATATAAGAAACAGGCCGGCCCGGCCATCGATAAACAGGTTCAGGAACTGTATGATAAGCTTAAGGATAAGTTCCAGGATGAATCCGGCGATACTTACATGATGGAACTCGACTGCTGGCATTGGTCCCGTTACGTAGAGAACGTTGTGGATCATGGATATCCGGGCGATGAGATCAGGAACGGCAGACAATGGGATAAGTTCATGCTCGCGCCGCTCGGGCGCGAAATGCATTGGACGCAGTTCCTTTTCTATCTTTCAGGGTATATATATAAACTCTTTTCCGTTTTTGTGAAGGTGCCATTATTCAGGTTCCTCTTCTATCTGCCCGTCTTCTTCTCGATGATATTCGTAACGATCCTCTTCTTCTTTACATTCCGCAGAGGAAGATACATAGGCGCGATAACGGCCTGCCTATTCGTGGGCCTCTCGCCGATGCTCTTGCAGCGCAGCTGCGCGGGGTGGTTCGATATGGACGTTTTAAGCGTCATCTTCCCTCTCGTAATAGTATGGACGTATCTGGGGTCTTCCGTAGGCCGGTCCGAAAAGTCCAGATCGTTCTGGGCCGCATTGGCCGCTTTCTGGACAGGGCTATTCTGTTTTACATGGCCCCCCTGGTGGTTCATCTTCGTGATAGTGGTCATGTACGAGCTCTGCGTTCTCGGTTATCTTTTGGTAACGAAGCTACTCTTCAAAAAAGATCACAATGAAGCGGCGCGCCGGCACATAAGAGCGCTCGTGATATTTACGCTCGTTACGGCCCTCTGGACGGTTATCTTCTGCGGCTTAGCGCCTCTCGAGACATTATATAATATGATGGCGCGCTCGATCGCGCTGACAAAGCCACTTATGGCATCGATCTGGCCGAATGTCTTTTATACCGTAGGGGAGTTGAGGAGGCCGTCCCTTTTGGATGTCGCGAAGTCCATCGGAGGAGTATGGGTATTCTCTCTTTCCGTAGTAAGCCTCTCGGTCCTTCTATTACGCTCTATATTTACATCCATCTATTCCGGTTTCAAGCGCGCGGCCATAGTTATGATGGCCCTATGGTTCGCATTCATGATCTTCGCGACTTTGAACGGAGTCAGGTTCTTAATGTTCCTCCTGATGCCTCTTGGGGTCTGCCTGGGATGGGCGCTGGACGATCTCTACCTATTCATGAAAGCTAAGCATATCCGGACCGGAGTAGCGGCGGTGCTCATCACATTCATGATAGTATGCGGCGTATCCATAAATAACGGTTATCGCGCGGCCAAGACCCTCTTCCCTCTGATGGACGACGGCTGGTACAAGATGCTTAACCTGATGAAAGATAAGACGCCTACTGACGCGATAGTAAATTCGTGGTGGGATTTCGGCGACTGGTTCAAGGTCGTCTCCGACCGCCGGGTCATCTTCGACGGCCAGAGCCAGGATACGCCTCAGGCGTATTGGATGGCCAAGGCTCTGCTCTCCAATAACGAGGAAGAGGCGGTCGCAATACTTAGAATGCTGAATAACGGCGGCAACAGGGCGTTCGAGATAATCAACCAGTATGTGACCGACCAGCTCAAGGCCGTTCTTTTGCTGGAGAGGCTGCTCGTTTCGGATCCGGAAAAGGCTCAGGCCATTCTGCTGGACTTCCTCCCCGCCCAGGCCGCGCGGCAGGTGTGGGAGATACTCTTCACGACCCCGCCCAATGCCGGTTTTGTGGTCGACTTTTCGATGATGCCGAAGATAGGCGCGATATCTTACCTCGGGAACTGGAACTTCGCCAAAGTCTATATAGCGCAGAACTTCAATAAATTGGAGCAGAACGAGATAACAGACCACCTCAAAAATCTCGGCGGCAAGGATGAGAATGAGATACAGACATTTTACCAGGAGGCGTTCCTGCTCTCTAACAAGATGTCCGACGACTGGCTTTCGAGGACGCTCCGTTTCTACAGCGACGTTATAAAAGGGACCGAGAAGGACGGCGTAATATATTACGGCAACGGATTCTCTTTTGACGCGAAAGAGCAGATGTTCCAATCTACCAACGGCCAGATACCGCAGCGCCTTTTTATGGCTACTCCCGAAGGCCTGGCCCAGGCGTCGCCGCCGAAACCAAACGTGCCATATTCGGTGTTGATGTATAAAACGAATGATGGATACAGGGCGGTCCTGATGGACTACCAGCTCGGGAACAGCCTGTTGACGCGCCTCTATTTCCTGCGCGGCCAGGGCTTGAGGCATTTTGTGCCGGCGATAGAGGTAGATGAAGGGGACAGCTATATACGCTACTTCAGAATAGTATGGTGAATAGCGATAGTTTGGCGTAAATAAGTGCCTCGACGAATACGTAGCCCAGGCTTAAACCTGGGCTACGATGGAAGCTATTCTTTTGGCTAAACTGTTACGGTGAATATGTGCGATCGGATAAGATGAAGCTGTCGGTAATAATACCCGCCCGTAATGAAGAGATCCTTATCGAAAAGGTTGTGCTGGATATTCTGGAGGAGTTGAAGAGAGCTTCAATATCGAATGAGATAATAATAGTCGATGATAATAGTGGTGACTCAACGCCCGAGATCGCCGACCGGTTAGCCGCGGAGCATCACAGCATAAGGGCGGTCCATCGCGGAGCGCCGAACGGCTTTGGCCGGGCGATAAAAGAAGGCATCGATAATGCCGGCGGAGATGTCATAGTAACGGTTATGGGGGACGCCTCGGATGATCCTAAAGATATAGTGCGGTATTTTAGGTCGATCGAGGAGGGGTACGACTGCGTATTTGGCTCAAGGTTCGTCAGAGGCGCGGTTGTGAGCGATTATCCGCTTCATAAATTGATATTGAACAGGCTGGCGAATGCTTTTTTGCAGGTTCTTTTTCTTACCGGGCATAATGACCTGACCAACGCGTTCAAAGCCTATAAAAGAGAGGTCATAGAGTCTATAAAACCGATTGAATCGCTTTATTTTAACATAACGGTTGAGTTGCCGCTCAAGGCTCTGATAAGGGGGTACAGGGCAGCCTCTATTCCCATAAATTGGTATGGCAGAGAGAGCGGTGTTTCGAAGTTCAGCATAAGAGACCTCGGCAGAAGATACCTCTATACGTCTCTATACATATGGCTGCAGAAGGTGCTTATACGGGACGATATCAAGGATAAGGGAAAGTGAAGAAGAACATATATCTTTTCTATGTAGCCAATAATCCTCTATGGCGGTACTTCCCCAATTCGATCCTGGCATTAGCTAACCCGCTTCTGAAGGCCGGGTTCAATCCGGTACTTATCGATACCGCTCTTGAAGGATATAAGAAGATCAGGTTGGACGATCCGCTCTTCGTAGGTTTGAGCACGTATACGGATGAGAATATAGCTGTCGCTCTGCGCGTAGCGCGGGATATCAGGAAAGAATATCCGCGCCTGCCGATCGCCTGGGGCGGGCCGCATGTTATCATGATGCCCGAGCAGACCGCGAGGCATCCGCTGGTCGATCACGCCTGTTACGGCGAGGGCGAGATATCCGTTGTTGAGCTCGCTAAAAGTATTGCCGAAGGTAAAGATTCATTTCATGACGTTCCGGGCATCATCTGGAAGGACCGCTCAGGGAAGTGTATAAAGAACCCTCCGGCGCCGCAGGTTAACATGGATGAGCTCGACGTCTATCCGTATCATCTCTTAAACGAAAAAACATATAAACTGAAGAACGGCAAGATATACTATGAGGCGAGCCGCGGCTGTCCTTACGGATGCAAGTTCTGCGCTTACGATCATACTAAATGGCGCAAGCGTTCTCCGGATAAGGTGATAGATGACCTCGCGTATATAGAGGAGAGATTCTCGCCCGAAGAGATACAAATAATCGATTCGAACCATTTCATGGACCCTGCATGGGCCAAAAAGATATGGGAGGGTAAGATAGCCAGGAATTTGAAGTTCAGATGGGAAGCGAATATACGTTTTGACATACTTTCAAAGATAGATGACGATACTCTTGATGTGCTGGCGAGGTCGAATTGTTATCAGCTGCGTCTCGGCGCGGAATCCGGCTCCCAGAAGGTCCTCGACTATCTCAACAAGGGCATAACGGTCGAGCAGATAACCAGGGGCTTAGAACGCGCGGTCAGCCACAAGATAGACCCTATAGTTTCATTCATGATGGGTTATCCCGCCGAGGCCGATAAGGAGATGAATGCCACAGCAGACCTCGTCGACCTCATAAGAGAGCGGTTCCCCAGCGCTCAGGTGAACGCTATCTACCAGTTCCAGCCTTTTCCGAACACGAAGATATTCGAGGAAATATCGAAGGAGTATCATATACCGCAGCCGGAAAGCCTCGACGGATGGGCGGATTACAATATAGCCAAGATGCGCAGGTCCGTCTTCCCGTGGCTCTCGGCATCGCAATACAGAAAGACGAACGTCCTGAATTCTATTCTTAGTTATATGTGGTGCTCTTTTAAGATAAGGAACATGCCGGACTCCCAGAGGAAGACGATCCTCCTCTTCAGATTTGACCCGTTATGGAAGGCGTTCCTTGCCTGCGACCTTTTTATCAGGAGGACATTCGTCTATTTACGGTGGAAGAGGAAGGTCATGTTCGCCCCAATCGAATGGTATATATGGAATTTTATCAGGGAGAAGATAGTCAGGATATATTAGCGGCGCGTCCAAAAGAGCATGGTGAAAGATGAGCAATATAGAAGTCTCCGTTGTGATGCCGTGCCTCAATGAAGAAGCCGGCGTAGGCATCTGTATAAAAAAGATAAAAGACGTATTTGCCCGCGAGGGTATAGCCGGCGAAATAATAGTGGCTGATAACGGTTCCCTCGACCGCTCTGTAGAGATCGCGCTGGCCGAAGGCGCCGTGGTTGTGAAGGAGCCTAAGAAAGGCTACGGGGCCGCGTATATACGCGGCCTAAGAGAAGCGAAGGGGAAACATATAGTAATAGGCGACAGCGATAATAGCTATGATTTCTTCGATATCCCGGCATTTTTAAAGAAACTGGATGAAGGCTATGATTTCGTCATAGGATCGCGTTTCAAAGGGGGCATTAAGCCGGGGGCGATGAGCTGGTCGCACCGCTATATAGGCAACCCGATTCTCTCCTTTATGACGCGCCTCTTCTTCCGCACCAAGCTATCAGATATCCACTGCGGCATGCGAGCTTTCACTCTTGACGCGTATCGCGCGATGGCGCTGCAGACTACAGGCATGGAGTTCGCGACAGAGATGGTCGTCTCGGCTCTCACGAAGAATCTTAAAGTACATGAGGTCCCGATACATTACTATCCGCGCGCGGGCGTCTCGAAGCTCAACTCTTTAAAGGACGCGTGGCGGCACATGAGGTTCATGCTGCTATATTGCCCTGTATGGCTCTATTTTATACCGGGCTGTATAGGCATTGTGTCCGGCATAGCGCTCCTGGCGCTCTTGCTCCCCGGCCCGTTCTTATTCCTGGGCCACCAGTGGGACCTGCATGCCATGATATTTGCCAGCGTTATCTGCATACTCTCTTGTCAGATAATCAGCACAGGCATATTCGCCCACGCGTTAGCTATCCGCAATAATTATATCAAAGAAGACGCTATCATGCGCACGATAAGCAGGTACTTTAACCTGGAGCGCGGGCTTATCCTGGGAGGGCTTATATTCCTGATAGGCCTTATCATGAACATCTTCATATTCGCGGAATGGTTCTCGAAATATTTCGGCGCCTTCTACCGGATAAGAGAGTCGGTGCTGGCCATGACGCTTCTCGTGATAGGCCTTCAGACGATATTCTCCTCGTTCTTCTTAAGCCTCATATTTATGGAAGAGACCAAGGTCCCGCCCAGATCGGAGACGTACAGGTGATATTATGAATCCCGTTAGAACTCTTAAATGTACAGAATGTATTTATGAAAACATTTATTTGCATGACATATATTGGATTGCTGTACAACCTTATTTTGGATCCCGTTAGAAATAACGGGTTTTAAAAATATTATTAAAAATTTCTAACGGGATGGAGTTCTAACGGGATGAAGATGAAGATCGCAACGGCCCTTTTTCTGATACTCTTGCTGGCCGCGGCCTTAAGATGCTATAACCTGGACTTTCCGTCGATAGGGTATCACGGCGGAAAAGAGCACGAATACCTTAGCATGGCCCAGGAGATGCTGAGGACCGGCGACTTCATCACGAGGCGCATATACTATTACGGGCCGTTCGACGATATTCCGATGATGAGGATATATCCGCAGCCGCCGATCATCTCCTACCAGATAATCGCGGCCTGGAAGATATTCGGGCAGAACCTTTGGAGCGCGCGGTTATTCAACGTCTTCTTCGGCGTATTCACGGTCCTCATTATCTACTTTATAAGCAAAATACTCTTTGCAAAGAGCCGTTACGCTCCGTTTTTCTCAGCGCTCATGATGGCGACTCTGCCAGTTGCGGTATTCTTCTCCAGGAACCTTCAGACCGAGAGCCCGGGACTATTCTTCATGTGCCTGGGGAACCTCTTCTATTTAAAATTCATAACGACGTTCAGGAAGCGGAACATCCTTTTCGGCGGCCTGGCATTTTCCATGGCATGGCTTTATAAATTCAGCTTCCTGATCGCGGCCATGCCTCTTATATTCTGCCTTCCATATCTGACTCTCTTCAGGGATAAGAGGCGCGAACTGATCAAATATGCTATTTTAGCCGGGCTTTCATTCATTCTTATACCATGCACGGTCCTCTTATTAAAACATATAGGCCAATGGGAATTTACGGAGCTCAACCGTGTCAGGCTATTCGACATCTTCACTGGCGCCTACTGGCACAAATACGGCAGGATGATATGGCGGTATATCAGGGGAGAGAATTTCGGGCTTATCTATATCACATTGTCCGCTTTAGGGATAGCCATTGCGTTCTTCCGCAGGAGAGGGCTCTTGAATCGCTACATAATAGGCTGGACCCTGACGATCATCCCTTACAGCATGTTATTCTCGGACTATATAAACCAGCATAATTATTACCAGATACCGTTCCTTATGCTGGCGTGCACCGCTACCACATATTCGATTATCGTCATATCGGAATTGCTTAAAAAGTTCATCAAGAAAGACGTATTCATCTTTTGCGCGACTGCGGTTATCATAGCAACGGCTCCGTTCGATTATGACTCGCTCTTAAGGATGCATTCGACCATCTACGCGGGCGTGGATGTCGCGGGAGAGTCGCTTGCCGAGTTCACTAAACCCGGCGACAGAGTATTCCTCCTTACGCATTCGCAGGGTTACGGGATAGCCCGCTATGCCAGGCGTTACGCCGGATGGGAGGACGATCTCGAAAAATTCAGAGAGATGGAGAAGAAGTTCGATATACGGTACGCGTGTTTTTACCCGGCGGAATTCGCTTTATCTCTACAAAATACTAACCCCAAACTTTTCAAGTATATCAGGGATAATTACCATGTTAAAGAGGTGGGGGTGGTCGAAGAGCCGCGCCGTCTCTTCTACATAATCCTTGAAAGGGGAAAGGGCTCGGACCCGGCCACATTCCTGCAGTCGTTTTCCGGGCCTATGAGCCTCAGGACGATATACAGGGTGATAGGCAAATATATATTCTTCTACAGCATCAGGCCCGCGCCATAAAAATGTTTTGAGATTTGAATTTAGAAGTAAGGTAATTAGATGTTGGAAGTGGGTCAGGATGTCGGAAGTAGGAAGTGGGAAGCGAAAAATACCGTCCCACATCCAACATCCCATATCCCGACCAATATCGCACTTCCCATTACCCCACTTCAAACTGTGTAATTTGGACAGCAATGTATTTCTATGAAGATACTGCTCATAAATGAGCCTTTCGTGAAGGATTTTTGCCGCACGCAGCGGTGGGCGGCGCGCTCGCGCGGCAGAGTCTTACGTGCTCCCGACTGGCTTGCCTATGCTGCGGCTGTGCTGGAAAGAAGAGGCCACGACGCGAAGCTTCTCGATATGGTGGCCGAGGGCCAGGATAAGAGCGACTTAAGGCGCATCGTCAGGGAATCCGGGGCCGATTATGTTGTGCTCGACTCTACGACGCCCTCGATATATTCCGACATAGAATGCGCGCGCATAGTCAAAGAGGAGTCAAAAGCGAAAGTGATAATGGTGGGACCGCACGTCTCAGCGCTTCCCGACGAGACCCTTATCGCTGCGGCCGGTGCCGTGGACGTGGCATGCGTCGGGGAGTACGATAATACGGTCGCCGACGTCGTAGAGAATTACACGGATCTCGCTGGGGTCGCGGGCATAGCTTATTACGAGGGCGGCAAGGCTTCAAGGACCGCGCCACGCGCCCTTATCGAAGACCTCGATAGCCTGCCATTCCCGGCGTGGCGGCACCTCGACCTTATGAAATATTTTGACGGCGGCAAGCTCTACCCGTATATAGATATCATATCCGGGCGCGGATGCCCGAATGCTTGCGTCTTCTGCCTCTGGCCTCAGGTGATGCACGGCACCCGTTACCGCTTAAGGAGCGCCGCGAACGTCGTGGATGAGATAAAGCGCGATATAGCGCTCTGCCCGGCAGTCGCACGCGGTGGAGAATTCTTTTTTGAGGACGATACATTCACGGTGGATAAAAGAAGAGCCATAGAGATATGTGAGGAGATCGCGCGCCGCAAGCTAAAGGTAACATTCTCTGTGAACGCGCGAGCAGACACCGCGGACCTCGAGCTTTTCCGCGTAATGAAGAAAGCCGGCTGCCGCGAGCTTCTGGTCGGTTTCGAATCCGGGAGCCAGGCGGTGCTGGACAATATGAATAAACGTGTTACGCTCGACAAGTCGCGCCGTTTTATGGAGTATACTAAAATTGCGGGCCTCGATGTCAACGGCTGTTTCGTGATAGGCTTGCCCGGCGAGACGGAAGAGAGTGCCAAGGAAACGATACGGTTCGCATTAAGCCTAGGTCTTACGACGGCCCAATTCTCTGGTGCTGTCCCATATCCCGGCACCGCGTTTTACGATACTGCCAGGAGAGAAGGCTGGCTCAAAGCAAGATCTTATAGCGATTGGCTCAATGACGGCGAACAGGCAGGTATCGTATCATATCCTCAGCTATCGAGCGACAGGATAGATTACTATGTGGACCTGGGATTAAAAAGTTTCTACTTCCGGCCGTCATATATCTTTAGTTTCTTAGCGAAGAACCGCTCGAGCGCGGATATCTATAGAAAGGTAAGAGGTGGCGCGAACTTCCTGTCCTACCTCTTTCGTAAAAAATGAATCCCGCCCCTTTGGCACAAAACCATATGTGGCAAGACTATATAATGGAACAGGTAAATAAACAAAATATTATAAGCAAGAAAAACTGTAACTTTGCCAAAGGAGCGGGATGAACGGAAAAAAAGTAGCGGTCATAATAGCCGTTAAGAACAGCGCCTCCTTTATCGGCAAATGCCTCGATTCGGTCCTAGTACAGGATTTCGATGGTTACGAGGTCATCGTAGTCGATGACGGCTCGACCGATCAGACGCCCGCCATCCTTAATAGATACGTTCCGCGTATAGGGGTGATCTACGCGGGGCCGGTCGGCCCGTCGAGAGCGAGGAACCTGGCGGCGGCCTCGACTGACGCCGATTATATAGCTTTTACGGATAGTGACTGCGTTGTCGATAAGATGTGGCTTAAGGAGCTCATGGCACCTTTCGCCGATAGTCTTGTGATATCCTCTGGCGGCAGGCAGGAAGTCCCTGGTGACGATACTGAGTTCGGGAAGAAGGTATTCGCCTTCATGAAGGCCGCCGGTTTTATTACCGATTATATTAGAGCGGGAAAGAGAAGTATCTTGCCGGTGAACCACAACCCATCATGCAATGTAGCTTACAATAGAGATGCCTTTTTAAAGGCAGGCGGTTTTCTTGAAGGGTTCTGGCCGGGAGAGGATGTGGAACTCGACTACAGGATGAAAGCGCTCGGCCACAGGATAATGTGGAATCCTGACGCAATTGTCTATCACTACAAGCCGAGAGATATGAGCTCATTTATAAAGATGATGTACCGCTATGGGCTAGCTCAAGGCTTCCTCGTCCGCAGATACGGGGTGTTCAGAAAGACCCAGATACTTCCATTTTTTGCTCTCTTCCTGGCGGTCATATTTTTGGCCGTATCAGCCATGGGGTTCTTTATGCAGGCTTTACTTTTAACGCTTTTCGGATTGGCCGCCCTATTCACGGACGTTAAATTCGATCCCGTAGCTTTTAGCCTCTTCTTTTGGGCGGCTATTCTGTGGAACGCGGGTTTTTTCAGAGGCATGTTATTATTCAATGACAAATGACAAAATCCAAATGACAATTAAAATCAAAGCACAAATGTCAAAATTGTGGTTTTGGAATTTATCATTTGAAATTTGGATTTCATTTGTCATTTGAATTTTGACGTTTGACATTAACGAGAAGGTGCGAACGTGAGGAATATTGTTCAGAGGCCCGTAGTGCTTGTAAATCCTCCCGCCGAAAAGATGGTGGAGGAGTACGATGCTCCGTTATACGGCCACCTGGGGCTCGCGTATATAGCCGGCGCCCTGCGCCGGAAAAATTTGCCATGCTCTATAGTGGACGCTAAATTAGAGCGGATGAGCTATGACAATACGATAGAATATCTCGTAAAGTCCGATCCTGTGATAATAGGGATAACTTCATTCACTCATGAGATGAATCTTGTGGCGCGCTTGTCGGATGATATCAAACGCCGTCTCCCCGGGTCCAAGATCGCGCTGGGCGGAGTTCACGCCTCGAGCCTGCCGGTAGAGACACTAGATCGTTTAGAGGCCGTAGATTATATCGTGAAGGGCGAGGGCGAGCGGCCGTTCGCCCTGCTAGTTGAATCTATCTTAAGCGGGGGTTTATATGCCGCATCCGGCATAGCCGGAGTCGGATACAGGATCGGCGGAAAGAGCATTATTACGCCTCCCGAGGCATGGCTCGAGGAGCTGGACGAGATAGACTTTCCGGCATGGGACCTCTTCGGCGGCAGAATAAAGAGCTTCCCCGTAATCAGCTCGAGGGGCTGCCCTTTCAAATGCGTCTTCTGCGCCCGCATGATGGGCGAGCGCGTGAGGACTAGGTCTCCTCTGAATGTGATATCGGAGCTTAAATATCTCAACGAAAATTACGGCGCGCGAGAAATATACTTTTACGACGAAACGTTCGGATTCTACAAGGATTGGCTCGACTCATTCCTGAAGATTATGACGGATAGTGGGTTGTATCGTAAGATAAAGTGGGGCATAACGACGCGCGCGCAACTCCTGAACGACGCGACTGTCGGCAGGTTGAAGGCGGCCGGCTGTATCAAGATAGATTTCGGCGTAGAATCGGGCGATGACAATATATTGAAGGCTATAAAAAAGGGCGAAACGAAAGAGGACTTCATCCGCGCGGCAAAAGCGGTCAAGAAAGCAGGCATACGTTCACACAGTTACTATATCATAGGCCATCCCTATGAGACTATGGATACCGCGCTCAATACGATAAATTTCGCGGCTTCGCTCAATACCGACATCATCTCGATAGGGATAATGATACCGTACCCGGGCACCGAAGTGGCCCGGCTCGCCTCCCGTGGAGAAGGCGGATATAAGAGGCTCTCTGCCGATTGGGCCGATTACAATAAACAACTCGGCAACGCATTGGAGATGGTATCGTTATCCAAAGCGGACCTGACCAGGCTGCAATTATCCGGATATCTCAAATTCTATATAAAAAATCTGAAGATAGTCGATTTTATCAAAGCATCCTGGAGATACAGGAAATTGATATTAGCCATAATCGCGAAGTATTTCAGGAGCCTTAAGGAGGCATTGACTAAATGAAACCGACTTTAGTCCGCTGGCTTGATAAGAACTTAGGCTCTCCATTATGCTTTATTTTGACAGCATACAGAAGGCTCAAAGAGCTCTCAGGCAAAGGCCCCGATCTTAAAAGCGCATGTCAAAAGATACTATTCATCAAACTGACGGAGCAGGGATCCACGGTCCTCGCTTACCGCGCGTTCAAAAGAGCGGCCGATCTCGTAGGCAAGGACAATCTATTCATAATGGTCTTTGACGAGAACCGCCCTATACTCGATATCCTCGATATAGTGCCGTCCTCCAATATAATCGCTGTCGCGTCTTCGAACCCGGTCTCTTTCTTGATATCAACCTTAAAGGCGATAAGCCGTATAAGGCGTGAGAAGATCGATGCGTGTGTGGATATGGAGTTCTTCTCTCGCGCGTCGGCTATTCTCGGTTACGTCTCAGGTGCCATCCGCAGGGTCGGACTGCACGCTTTCCATGACGAAGGGCCTTATAGAGGAGGTCTCTTCACGCATAAACTTATATACGATCCGCATATTCATACAGAGCTATTTTTCTTAAGCCTCGTAGAGGCGCTCGGCCATTCACCCACTGGAACCGACGCGCCTTTGATCTTTAAGATGCCCGATCGAGAGGGGCAACTGCCGGGATTTTATCCGACAGATGAAGAGAAAGACTCACTTACCGAAAAGATGGAGAGGCTGTCCGGTGCGCGGCGCGGCAGGCCTCTGGTAGTCCTTAATCCGAATATAGGCGATATAATACCTATAAGGAAATGGCCCGAGGAGAATTTCATAAAACTTGGAAATATGATACTAAAGGAGTTCAAAGAAGCCGTGATAGTGGTTACGGGCACAGCTAAAGAAAAGGAGAGAGCGTCTTTGGTGGCTTCCAGCATACCGGGAGCCGTCTCGCTGGCGGGCGAGACATCATTGAGAGAATTGCTGGTGCTCTTTTGTATCGCCGATATTCTTGTGACCAACGACAGCGGGCCGGCACATTTCGCGGCGCTGACGCCTGTGAAGACGATAGTGTTATTCGGCCCGGAGACGCCCGCTCTTTACAGTCCGGCCGGGGATAATAGCGAAATAGTTTATGCCAATCTCGTCTGCAGCCCGTGCATAAACGTATATAACTATAAGAGATCGCCATGCGATAATGCCGTATGCGTTAAGAATATTACGCCCGAAGCTGTCTTCGATAAGGTTAAGAGCATATTAAAAAAATCTATATGAAATTAGCGCTCGTATTCAATCCTTTTAAATATAAAATGCACGAAGAGAACCTAAGGATAGTGCAGAAGTATTTCGGCATGTTCCCGCCGTTAAGCCTGGCATGGGTGGCCGCAATAGCTAGACGGGCGGGCCATGAGGCGATAATAATAGACGCGCGCACGCTCAATCTCTCCATGGAAGAGACACTCTCGCGCCTGAAAAGTTACAAGCCCGATATCATCGGTTTCATGATGACCACATATATGTTCCGCGATACGCTCGAGTGGATACGGTATCTTAAGAAAAATCTTTCCGTACCCGTAGTTGTCGGGGGATACAACCTGCGCGTCTACCCGAAAGAGTCAATAGACCATCCCGAGATAGATTACGGCGTTATCGAACATGCGCTTGAGAGCATTCCCCAGCTCTTAGAGTCGCTTGAGGGAAGAAGAAAGATCGAAGATGTCGTCGGCATAGTCTATAAAAAGGATGGCAGGATTTTGATGAACCCCGCGCAGCCGGTGGATTTCGAAAAGTTCCCTTTTCCGGCAAGGGAACTTCTGCCCAATGAGCTATACGCGGAATTCCCTACGGAAAGAAAGAACTTCACGGTCATGGTGACATCTCTCGGATGTCCTTACAAGTGCCTATTCTGCGAGGCCGGAGGCACGGCGTACAATCCGCGTTCTCCTAAAACGGTGTTGGATGAGATGGAGGACTGTTACAGAAGATATGGTGTAAGAGAGATCGATATCTTTGACTACGACTTCACGGCCGATAAGAGACGCGTGATAGAGATATGCCGCGGCATAAAAGATAGGAAGCTCGACATACTATGGGCGTGCAGGTCCAGGATCGACATAGATCTGGAGACCTTGCGCGAGATGAGGGATGCCGGCTGCGGCAGGGTCTATTACGGTATCGAATCTGGCTCGGAAGATATATTGGACAAAGTCGATAAAAGAATAACCTTGGACGAGGTGCGTGAAACGGTACGGATCACAAAGAGCCTCGGCATGAAGGCGCTCGGATTCTTCCTGATAGGAGCGCCAGGCGAGAATAAGGATACGGTGCGCCAGACCGTGCGGTTCGCCAAGGAGTTGAAGCTCGATTACGTGCAGTTCTCTAAATGCCTGGCAAAACCGCTTACGCCTCTATGGAGAGATTTATTAAGAGAGACCGGAAAAGACTATTGGAAGGGCTGGATAGCGGGGATAGAAGAGGATAAAGTCCTGCCGAGGCCATGGACGGAGCTTACGAATGAGGAGATAGACAGACTGGCGAAATGGGCGTATGTCAGTTTTCACTCCCGGCCTGAATTTTTGTTACGGTCCGTATTGCGCGTGAGGTCATTCAGCGAATTGAAGAGGAAGTTCCTGGGCTTCATGGATATGGTCTTCAGCCAGGAGAGCGCGTCGAAGGCCGACGATAACTTCGCCGCGTATAACGAGGATCCCGAAAGAATGCATTTCTACAGAAAGATAGCGAAGTTTAAGGGATGAAGATACTATTCGCGTATAAAGGAAGGTATCAGATCCGCGATGCGGTGACGATAGAATATCTATCCGCTATAGCCAAGAGATACGGCCACGAGACGGGACTCGTCTGGGATCAGGACCTATTCGGCGTTACCGATAATATCTTTCCGGCGCCGGCCCTCAACAGGATATTCTCGAATACTAAAAAAGCCGTTCAAAGAATAGCCTCCGCTTCACCGCAGATCGTCGTATTTCTCGACGGGTTTACGAGGCGCCCGTGGAATGATGAGATGTCGGCCGGGATAAAAAAAGCGGACATCGCGGTCAAGACGGTCTTATTATCATATATCGCGCCGCGAGGAAGCTATGATCATACGCTGATAGGCGAGCCGGAATTCGCTTTCGGGAAATTTTTCGAGGAGGGCATTTTTAATTCCACAGGCGGTACGCGCTCATTCAAGGAATTAGCGGACCTTGATCTATTGCCTCTTCCTGACAAGAGCCTCTTCGCGCCGTATGTGAACTTCCGGGATAGTTATTTGATATACACGAGCAAGGGGTGCCGCTACGGATGCTCATACTGCGAAGAGACCATATATAAGAAAGCGTCAGGCGGCGATTATTTTCGCAGGCGCTCTCCCGGGAATGTTATACTTGAACTTGAGGAAGCAAAGAAGAATTTCGGCGTAAGAGAGGTCATATACAAAGATTCGGTATTTGCGCTCGATAAGAGATGGCTTGAAAGTTACCTGGCCTCCTATAAACATCGCATAGCTTTGCCGTACAAATGTTTCGGCAAGGCCGAGACGTTCGACGGGAAATTGGCCTCGGCGCTTAAAGAGAGCGGATGTTACTGCGTGGAGTTCGGCGTCCAGACATTCAATGAGCCGCTGAAGCGTGACGTCCTGAAACGCGACGAAAAGACCGAAGATATATTGAAAGCATTCTCCATCTGCAACCGTTACAAAATAAGATATGACGCGGACCATCTATTCGGCATCCCCGGCGAAACCGTAGATGATCACAAGAATGCCGCGCGCATCTATTCAGGTTTAAATCATATCAACAGGATAAAATGTCACAACCTCATATTTTACAGAGAGGCCGATATTTTTGAACATGCGCCGCAATCGGTTAAAGATGATAGCGGGTACAATTCTGATTTCTTTACTTCGGTATCCGGAGAAGAAGACATGCTGGGGTCCAACAGAACTTTTCAGAAACTCTTCAAGGTGCTTCCGCTATTGCCCGGCGCGGTTAAACGGTTTTTCACGAGCGGCGAAAACTGGAAGGCCTTCAGGTTCGTTCCGGGCATCCTGGTGATATTTTTTATGCTGATACTCGCTATAAAGAACAGGGACAGGCGCTTTCTCATATATTTTAAATACTATCCTATGAGAATAGCGCGCACTCTCTTTACGATGAACGGAGGTTATATATGAGTATAAAGAAAAAAATAGTCCCCATGGCCGCGGCTTTTGTCAAGTCAAGGTGTGTCGGGATCAGCACGCCGCTTGCGGTCGGCTGGGCAATAACGAATCGTTGTAATAAAAGATGCGCGTATTGCGCGCTCTGGGAAAAAGATGAAGACGAGCTTTCCACCTCCCAGGTCTTAAGTATTATCGATACGCTCTCCGATATGGGCACAGGAATGATATCATTTACAGGCGGCGAGCCTCTTCTGCGGGAGGATATCGGCAAGATCATCGGCTACATACATGATAAAGGGATAAAGGTGAAGCTTAACTCCAACGGCGCGCTTGTAAAAGAAAAGATAAAGGATCTTAATAGGCTCGACCTCTTAACCTTAAGTCTCGACGGCCCGGAAGAGGTGCATGACGCTATCCGCGGGAAAGGTTCTTACCGCGAGGTGATGGAGGCCGTAAAAGAAGCGCGCAAAAATAATATCAGGGTGAATTTTGCAGCTGTGCTGACAAAGCTGAATCTGGAGTGCGTCGATTTTATTCTGAAAGAGGCGGCCCGGATAGGCGGGACAGCCTTATTTCAGCCCGCTTCATCTACGCTTCTTGGAAGCGGTTTTAGCGATCCGGTGGCTCCGCTCGTTGACGGTTATCGCGCCGCGATAAAGGGCCTTATAGATAAGAAGAGAGGAGGCATAAAGAATATCGCAAGCTCTGTTTCGGCGTTAAAGCACCTTTACAATTGGCCCGATCCCACTCCGATACTCTGCGCGGGCGGCGCACTAAGCTGCCGCATCGAGCCGAACGGAGATGTAGTCTATTGCAGCCGCGCGGATATGCCTATTAAACCTATGAACTGTATACGCGACGGCTTCAGAAAGGCGTTCCGGCGCCTCAAGCCGATAACCTGCGATAAGTGCTGGTGCGCTCCCAGGGTCGACCTGAATCTAATATTCAAAGGCGACCCGCAGGCGGTATTCAACCAGCTCTTTCTCTCGGATTTATGATATGATGGATAGACAATGCGCCAGATATTATTCAAAATAACGGCGGTGCTTCTCTCCGTATGCGCCACGCTCTTATTCCTGGAGATAGCCTTGAGGGCATTCGGCCCAAAATATTACAAGTTCAATAATCAGAGCTCGGTATACTATACCAACCCACGCAATTACCACATTCCCATAGGCAAAGACGGCAACGATGTCATCTACGGCCTCTTCTACGCAACGGATCAGAACGGATACCGGTACCCCGACGGCACAGCTTATATAGATGATCGCGACGACAGTTCGATCTTAGGGGTCGGGGATTCTTTTACTTTCGGCAGGGGTGTAAAGTACGATGATATATATCTGACTCTATTGCAAAGATCGATTAACCATGGCGGCAGTAAAATAAAGATCAAGAACTGTGGTGTTGTGGGACAGGATTTGCCAGAGGTATATGGCACTTATCGCCGGGAAAGCTCTAAAAAGAGATACCCCATAGTGATCTATGGGTTCGTCCTCAATGATTTCGGCCTGCCGCTTAAGGTATATGGTAATGATTATATAGATTTTAATAACGGCGGCTATACTTTTGACCCCCTGAGGAAGTTCTCGAGCCTATATAACTTCGTCTGCCATCTGATAGATAAAAAGAGGCTTCATGATGTTACCATCAAAGCTTACCTTAAATCTTTCTGCGGCAGGAACGCCAAAAATAAGTTTGATCTCTTGAGAAAATTTAACCGGGATATCGAATCCAAAAACGGTAAATTGGTTATAGTGCTCTTTCCCCTCTTGTATGATTTCAAAAGATATCCGTTTGGCGAGATCCATGAAAAGATGGCTCGCTTTTGCAAGGAAGAGGGCATCTACCTGATAGACCTCTTGCCGGCCTTTTCAAAATACCGCGCCGAAGAGTTATGGGTGAATCCTACAGATCACCATCCCAACGAGATAGCGCATAAGAGAGCCGCCCAGGAGATATACGATTTTTTTGTCTTGAACGGATTATTACGGGGAATAGATGAGAGACAGAAATAATATATGAGAATTCAAAAATTGCCATGGATGAAGACAGCTATCGCCTTTGCGGTCTCGGCGTCCATACTCTGGATACTGTTTAAACGTATAGACGCCGGAAAGGTTGTCTATCTGATCGCGAACAGTAATTTCACGCTGATCATTCTGGCGATATTCATATCGCTGTCGGTGAATATATTCCTGGGGGCGGTAAAATGGAGATCGATACTGAGCGGACTTAAGTACAACCTCTCTTTCCGGGAAGTCTTCTATATCAGGAGCGGCTGCCTTCCGCTCAAAGTAATATTTCCGCTGAAGTCGTCGGAACTGCTGAAGGCCTTCTATCTTAAAAGGAGAGACCGGATACCGGCTGCGCGCGCGGTCAGCTCCATTGTATTGGATAAGACGCTGAATATCCTGACGCTTATGATCATATTCCTTATCGGCCTTTTTGCCACGAAGATCGCGCTGCCAAGGGTTTTTGCCTTATCGGCGCTATTATTAATAACTCTATTTTTATTTTCTACAAGCGCGCAAGGCATTGTCACAAAGATCGCCGGAAGCATGCATCCAAAAATGCGAGAACTATCAGCAGCTCTTTTAAGCGCTTTCAGCGAGATAAAGATAAAAAAGAAACTATACCTTATAGTCCTTTCTTTTGTTTATCAGATGTCGGAGATCGTCAATGTGTATATACTCTTTAGGGCAATGAGCATACCGGTACCCTTCGTGGAAACGCTTGTATTCGTGCCGCTTATCATTATAGTGAATAATATTCCGATCACAACTCTTGGCCTTGGGACCCGCGAAGGGCTCGTGATACTGTTATTCAGACAATACGGCCCGGCCAGCGCCCTTCTGGGCGCGGGTATTCTCGTATCATTTATCGAGCATGTCATCCCGGTGCTCTTCGGGCTCTTCTTCGTAAGATATTTCATAGGCGGATTTACAGAATCCGAAAAGAGAATCCCCTGCAAGGAGATATTGTTTTGAAGGTGTTATTTATAAACCCGAGATCGAAGCGGCCCGACGAAATACAACAAAAGTGTTTCGCGCCGCTGGGCCTTCTCTATCTGGCAGCGTCTCTTAAGAAGGCGGGCCATTCGGCTGAGATCATCGACGCAAACGCACTTAGATTATCAGACGACGTAGTTGCCGAAATGGTAAAGCGCGCTGCACCCGACATCGTAGGCATTCCGCTTCTCTCCGAGATATTCTTTCCGACTTACGCCCTTGTAAAGCGCGTCAAGAGAGCATATCCTGAAAGCCGTATAGTTCTTGGCGGAGTGCACGCAAGCGCTCTTCCCGAAAAAGTTTTATCAGAGTTCAGAGAGACCGACTATATTCTCCGTGGCGAAGCGGATGAAAGCATAGTGCGATTGTGCGACGCCATAGGAAAGAATGGCCCTCTTTCCGGAGTGAGAGGGCTCTGTTACCGCCAAGACGGCAAAACAATCGTTACGGAGCCGGACTCTCCCATAAACAACTTGGACAGTTTGCCCCACCCCGCGAAGGAATTAATAGAGGATCTGTACAAAAAGAAGAGATACTACATGGTGCTCATGAGGCCGCGTCCCGTAGATGTCATAGTAACCAGCCGCGGCTGCCCTTTCCGGTGCCGGTTCTGCTGCAATATCTCGAGCTCATACAGGGCGCGTTCTCCCGAAGATGTCTTGGAAGAGATAACGGCTATCCGGTCGCGCGGCATAAAGAGCCTCGACATAGCCGACGCTAACTTCACATTTGACCGCGCCCGCGCTATGCGTATTTTCGAACTTATCATAAAAGAGAGGCTAAAGATATCTTTCAGGATAAAGAGCCGGGCCGATTCGATAGATGAGGCTCTTGTGAAGAAGGCTAAGGACGCCGGCGCATACCTGATATCTCTCGGCATGGAGTCCGGGTCCCAGGACCTGCTCGAGCGCATGGAGAAGAGTGCCACGGTCGACGAGAATACCTCGGCCTGCCGCATGGTCATGAAGGCCGGATTGAAACTAAATACAGGATGGATAGTCGGATTTCCCGGAGAGACGAAAGAGACTGTGCGCGAGACGGCCGCTATGATAGTAAGGATAAAACCGACAACGGCCAATATAAATATATTGGTCCCGTATCCCGGCACGGCTGTCTATGAAGAGGCGAAGCACGACGGCTCTCTTGTAGGAGATTGGTCCATAGAAAAGAGCGAAACGCCATGGATAAGATTGCCCTGGACGGATTCATATAAGGACCTCGAGCGCGCGGCACAATATGTAAGAAGAAGGGTCTACTACAGGCCGAGCTATATAGTGAACTTTGCCGGCGAGATAATAGGGAATGCAAATATGACGCTGGCAAGATACGCTCTGCAGGAATCGATGAGATCTTTGAGGCGCGCAAGATGAATCCGAATGCCGACCGCATGAAATACGCGATCCAGATAACGCTGCTTATCCTTGTCACGATAACGGCATTCTCCAATATCATGTCCAATCAGTTCGTCTGGGACGACAATAACCTGATAATAGAAAATCCGTATGTGCAGAATCTAAAGAATGTCCCTTATTTCTTCACAGCCCATTACTGGAACTTTTCTCATCCGGCGTCCAAGGGAGGCTACCGCCCTCTCTTCATGGCGTCGCTGGCGCTCGACTATTCGTTATGGGGCCCGAACGCATTCGGCTTTCACCTCACCAGCATGGCTCTGCATCTGGCGAACGTTCTCCTGGTATTCTTCCTGATGACGCTATTGATGAAGAGGTCCGGCTCCGGAGAATGGTTCTCGGAAGCGCCTTTTATCGCCGCTCTTCTCTTTGCGGTGCATCCGGTTCACGTCGAGAGCGTCACTTACATAAAGAGCCGCGGAGAACTGCTGGCTTGCGTATTTTTTCTCACAGCTCTCGTCCTATTCATAAGGAATATTCCGCGCAAGAGCCTCAGGGAAAACGCAGCGGCGATCTCCGTATCAATATCCTGTTTCATTCTGGCCCTGCTTTCCAAAGAGATAGCCATCACTCTGCCTCTAGTCCTGCTCTTATACTGCCTGTACGTGCTTCCGGCCGGCGAGCGATTGACGGGAGTTCTTAAAACCCTGCCATACTTCGCAGTTACAGCCCTCTACGTGATCTTAAAATTCCAAATTTTGGTGGGGCAGATGATATTGAGAGGCTCCCAGAAGATAGGCGCCTATTCGAACGCCCTCGTGATATTGAAGACGCTCGCTTATTACGTATGTATGATGGCATACCCGCTGAAACTTAACGCCGAGCGCAAGCTGCCGTTGCCGAGGTATTTTCTGGCGCCGCGCATCCTCTTCTCCGTCGCGCTGCTGGCGGCGATCATCGCGGCCATTATGATCTTACGCAAGCGCGGGAAGCTATTAGGCTTTGCGCTCATATGGATGCTCGTCACGCTCCTGCCGGTATCCAATATCATACTGCTCTATCCGAGGGCGATGGCCGAACAGCGCCTGTACCTGCCATCGGTAGGTTTCTGTTTTGCGCTCGCCCTGGTAATTAATAGGCTCTCCCTTCCGTCGTTGTCTTCGTCTTTGCGCAAAAAGACCGCCGTTTTTTGCGCGCTATGCGTTATTTGTCTTACGGTCTTTTATATGACGTTGACCATGGAACGTAATCTCGACTGGCGCAGTCCCGTCGCATTCTGGACTAAGACGTCACAGATCGCTCCATACAAGGACAGGGCTTATTTTAATCTAGGGGCCGCATATTTCAATAAGGGCAAGTATGCCGAGGCGATAGAGCCTCTCAAAAAAGCCATAGCGATAAACCCGGATCACGGCGAAGCCTATTATGATCTTGGCAACGCGTATTATATGGAAAAGCTTTATGACGAAGCGATAGCGTGCCTTAAAAAAGCTATAGAGATAAATCCAAAGAACGTCTATGCTTATAGAGACCTGAATGTGGTGTATCAGGCGACCGGCAGGACCGGCGAAGCCGTAGATTTTTACAGGAAGATGCTTAGAGTTTATCCAAAGGACGGAGAGGTCTGCAATAATCTTGCGGTGATCTACGAAGAGAATCTGGGAAAGCATGAGGATGCGATAGAGCTGTATAAGAAAGCTATAAGCTTGGGCTTGAATACCGAGATAGTCTATTATAATCTCGGAGTAGCTTATGATTCGCTCAATAGGGAAGAAGAGGCTATGGAGGCATATAAAAAGTCTGTAAAGTTGAAGCCCGATTTCGCTAGTGCCTATAACAATATAGCCGCTATCTATTTCCGGCAGGGTAAACGCGATCTTGCGGTGCAATATGACGCGAAAGCGAAGAGGTTAAAAGAGTCAAACAAAGGGTCTATGGTTCAGCCATGAAAGGTAATAAATTAGCATAAGGAAGAGTTTTCACCTCTGTCATCCTGAGCGACCGAAGGGAGCGAAGGATCTATTATTAGATTCTTCGGCCCCTACGGGGCCTCAGAAT